>Ga0049080_10000023_pt1 | contig 42218 bp, 37 predicted proteins | sample GreLakmeER15MSRF_FD_66716 | JGI IMG/M metagenome (GOLD analysis project Ga0049080, IMG submission 66716) | Freshwater lentic microbial communities from great Laurentian Lakes, MI, USA - Great Lakes metaG ER15MSRF | ecosystem: Environmental > Aquatic > Freshwater > Lake | place: Great Lakes... | reverse complement strand
TGCTTGTTCCCGTCAGCGTCGTAAAAGCGCCAGTGTTTGGCGTAGTGCCGATGGGTCCCGGTGTGGTCAGCGCGGTGGCGATGTCTGCCGAGGCTATCGCACGATAGGCAGGTGCGCCTGCTGTCGCCGTTGCGAACAACGCCTGCGTGGCGGTTGCGCTGGTGGCTGCTGTCACGACTACGGTGCCGGATAGGTTAGGAAGCGCGATGGACTTGTTTGTGCCGCTTGCCGCGCCAGTGAAGGTCGTGCGCGTTCCGGTGACTCCTAGCTGGATGCTACCTGTGCCTGTGGTGTTTATGGAGCCTCCGCCGCTGCTTGTGTCGATGCTGCCGCCAGAAAGTCTAGTGTCTATGGTGCCGCCGTTGGTGGTGGTGTAGATGCTACCACCGCCGTCGCTGGTGTCGATGCTGCCGCCGGGGGACGCACCGAGCCCCGATGTTTTGATGGAACCACCATTGCCACCGGAAGTTCCTGATCCGCTAGTGTCGATGTTGCCTCCATTAGCCACATCGCCGCTAGTATCTATGTTGCCTCCACTGCCGCCTTCATATGGGCCTCTCGTGTCTATGCTGCCTCCCTGACCCTCATCGCTGCTGGTGTTGATAAACCCGCCGGGGTAATAGCCTGATACGCATTTAGTAATAATGCTTCCACCGGACAGTCCCATATCACCAGTCGTGTCGATGCTGCCGCCGTTATCGGAGGTGTTAATGCTGCCATCCATCGTGAGCGTGCCAGAGCCGTTTGCCGAGATCGTGATGCCATTGATGGAAGTCGCCGTGGCTGCTCCCAGCACCGGAGCCACAAACGTCTTGTTTGTGATTCCATCCAGTGTGTTGGTCCGGTCAAGAATGGTCTTGCCTTCGATTGAAAGCACGCCGCTGCTAGCCGTTAAAGTGTTCGCTGTGGCATGACCGAGGTTAATCGAACCAACTCCAAGTGCGGTAGTGGTAGATGCTGTGATACCAGAAACAGGGAGACCAGTGCAGTTTGTTAGCGTGCCGCTTGATGGAGTTCCCAGCACCGGAGCAACAAGCGTCAGCGCGGTGCCGTCTGTAGTTGCGCCTGTGATTCCTGCAAACGATCCCGCGTTGTTGTATTGAACCTGAGTGGTGCTGCCACCGGGTGCGTTTGTTCCAGCCTCCCATGTCAGCACACCAGCGCCGTTCGTTGTGAGTTGGTAGTTGTCCGTTCCGGTGTCGCTGGGAAAGGTCAGGCTTTGCGGGAAGGTGACTGTCTTGCCTGCTGCGACGGACAGCGTGCCGTTCGCGCTGGTTGGCGTGGTGCCTGTGATGTTCGGGTTTGGTAGTATCGTCACCTTCAACGAAGGGAGGGTGGTGATACCGTTAGCCGAGTCGTAGATGACGAAAGCACAGTTGACCGCGGCCGCAAGGTTGAGCTGAGTGCTTAGCTCCGAACTCGCGATCGTGGTGGTGAAAGTATAGACCGTGGTAGAACCCGTCCCGGTCTTGGTGCCCGTCGCCGTCTGAATGAGGAAGGAGGAACCCGGGGAGTCGACCAACTTCAAGCCGCAGACGAAGACTGGGGTAGCTGTCAACTCAACCGCGATAGAAGACCGCACGAAGCGGACTGCCCATGAGATGACGTCGCTCTGGCCGATGGTGAGCGGGTCTCTAGACGAACCCGTGAGACCGTCCGTGAACCGGAAGGTGTCGAGGTTGTAGTAGAGTGGGATGACGAACTCGGCCATTGTGGGAGCGAAGGTGGAGACTGCGGCGTTCTTTTAGAACGCTAGAAGGCGGCGTAGAGGGGTAGTCTACGCCGCCAGTTAGAGCTTAGGAGAAGGTGACTGCGCCGTCGAGCTTGGTCTGACCGGTGATATACCACTTGGTTCCGTCAGAGATGTATTCGACCCAGTCACCCACGGTGCCGAGTGAGGAGGCGACGAAAGTGAGAGAGGTCGAGTCCGAGGCGACCGGGCCGTCGTCGTGGGTGTCAACCTCGAGTTCGTTGATGCCGCCGTTGACCACCGCAGTCGCAGCCGTGATGATGTAGGCCGTGGTAGGGATAATGCCGGTGATGAACTTGAAGTGCAGTCCGCGAGCGACACCGGGGAGCGTGATGGTGAACCCGCCGGCCAGCGAGAGAACAAAGGTTTTGCCGGAGTCCGCAGCCGTAAGGGTGCGAGCAGCGACCACCGTTTCAATCGCGCTCAGCGCGGTTGGAGGGACAAGGAAGTCTGTTGGTCCGGCGAAGTCAGTCGCCCCTTTGAGAACTCGGTCAGAGAAATCCCCTGCGACCGCGGTTGCTGTAGTACGTGTAGCCATGAGGTGTTGTATCTATTGTGCCACTTCTGTGGCGGGTTTTGGTTGAGATTTGGCACCTGAGAGGCGCGCAACTTCTTGTCGCGTTTCCTCCAACTGCCTATCGAGAGACTCGATTTCGTTAGTAGTGGGCACTTTACCACCATCAAATTGTTCCACCCTCTGCGTGGCTTTACCGAGGAAGCGGTCCAGCAGGGAGTCGTTCGCCGCACGGATGTCGGCAACTTTAGCACCTTCTTGCTGGCCGTTCGCAATGGTGATTAGGTTGTACACGCAGTCGAGAGCCACGCCTTCGAGGGTCTTGCGTAGGATGTCCCCACCAGCGTCCTCCATCCTGCGAGCGAGAGCGTGACGGAACCATGGTTGGCGAGTGATTTGAGAGACTGTGGTTGTCGTGAGGTCTAGTTCTTTCGCGATTTCCCGGTTGGACAGCATCTGAGCCTTCATGAACAAGACCATGCGGTGTTCAGGCTTCTCGCGTTGGATGACCCTATTTGGGTCTTTAGCGTTATGAAATTCAAGCTCCGGCGGTGGCGCGCAGTAGTTGTCAGTCTCGGGATCAAACTTGTCAGGGAAGTCAGCTAGTCCAGCCTTCGGCGTCCAGCGCACGGACCTAGCTTTCTCCATAACCTCTTCCGAGGTCATCTTCGGCTTCACCTCCACCCGCTCCATTGAGAACGGCTCGCGGAGGTCAGCTGGTGGTTCTTCGATCATGACAGTAGGCCGGCTAGTCCAACCAAAGGACTCATTCCGTTCGGATACTGGTGAAGCCCGTTAAAGCTGGGTTCCTTTCTTGCAGAAAGCTGTGGCGGCACGATGATAATGCGAGTGCGGCGGGTGTAGACCGGCGCGGTTGCTTCGCTGCTTGAAGGGGAAGGGTTCTCTGACATGTGTGAAGGTAGCTCAGGACAGCGAAAAAGCAAGCGGCTGCTTTAAGGGCGCGTTGGGGCGCGGAGTTTGAGCAGGCACTCTCCTGAGGCCGTTCAAGCCGCCCTACCGGTAGGGTGGGCCTAGCCTACCTGTGGCTCTTCGCCCTGCAAGCAGGGGAGCTTCCAATGCGTTTTGGACAGAGTGGGGATAAGACCATAATACGCACCCCCGGCTGGGCAAAGGTACCCTTGGAAGACGAGGACGATGGGAAGACGATTTGGGCGACGATAGAGCGGAAAAAGGCGAATCTATCCGGGCGGGGAAGGGAGTGTGAAGGGGATCGGAAGGCGCATTAGAACCCGCCTCCCGCCAGCATGATGCTGGCGTTCTCCTGAATAGTTATGGAGATCAAAACCAGAATCGGTGGCGTGATGATGAACGTGGCTTTTAGCTTCGTGGATGACGCGAAGCGGGATCACTACGCTGGGCAAGCGGCCATCACGGCGATTGCCAGCGCGATCAAGACGGCGGCGGACAAGGCGTCGGTGAAGGGCATGACGGAGGCGGAGGTGGTGGCGGCTGCGCTCAAGCTGAAAGCACCGGATGGCCTGACGGGCATCGTGGTGACGACCATTGGTGGCTATGTTCCTAAGACGCAGTCGGCGGAGGCCAAGGTGATGGAAGAGCGGAAAGCTGCCTTTGACCGGGCGGTGGCTGCTGGACTCAGCGTGGAAGTTGCGCGCTTGGTATCGGGGTACGTTCCCGCGAAAGAGCCACAGCTTGTCTTCAAAGCAGAAGACATTGTCCACAACGGCGACGTGGAAAGCTAGAGCAAGGCGACAAGAGCGGGGGACTCCGAAAGGGGTTCCCCGCTTTTTGTCGGTTGTACGCATGGTAGCAGGCCTTGTAGCAGGGCACAGACCTCTCCCTCTTCTCTCCCTGCTACTCTGCTATCACTTCTCCCTTCTCAGCAAACTCCCATCGAGTGAGTGAGCGAGTGGGATACTCTCCCTGCTCATTCCTAGCAGGGAGGGATTTTCAAGTCTACTATTTTACTACTTCTACACTCTCTTCTCTCTCCTTACACTACTCTTATATATACCTAGTATATGTGTGGTAGAAGTGTGTGTTAGAGCCTTGTAGACCTAGAATCCGCTCCCCTGCTAGGAAAGAGCGGAGGCTGCTACCCACTCACCCACTCACCGGATGTCAGTGATAGGATGAGCCTATCGGACCGGGAGGCTTCGCCTCCCAAACTTTCGATGGTAGAACCATCCGACGGCGGCGCAGCGTTATGCGCCCATAGAAGAACAGCATATGAATAAGTATAACAAAAACTCCAATCAGTTCCACTGGGATTGCATCGACGGCTCGACCTTTATCGAGTCATTTGAAAAAGACTGTGCAGACGCAAGGGCTTTTTCAACCCTCATCTATGCGTTGGGCTGCAAGTTCAGCGAAGAAGGGACAACCAACTCGCAAGAAGAACTCTTGAAAATGGTTGCCGACTGCGTGCGTTCTTTCAACCGCGACCTATGAGCATCAAACAAATCCTAATGCGGCGGGATAACCTCACGGCAGACGAAGCCGATGAACAGATAGCCGAGGCTAAAGAAGAACTCCTTCAGCGTCTTGAGCGCGGAGAACCAGCAGACGACATCTGCGAAGAGTTCTTCGGCCTTGAGCCCGATTACTTAATGGAGTTGCTCTAGCACGAGCCGGCTAAAGCCGGCTCAAACCAGCGCATGAGTGGAGTAGTTCGACCCTACTCCACTACCCCGAATCTATCCAAGCGCGGAAGGGAGGGTAGAGCGGCGCGGTGAGCAGCCAAGCCGCGCAGTTAAAAACTATAACATAACATAACATATGAAACTTAAATACATTGTCTTCACCACCAATGACGGCATCCCCGTCCAATAGCCTATGCAAACTTTTTTACCATACCCAGACTTCGCCCAATCCGCCGCTTGCCTCGACCGCCAACGCCTTGGCAAACAACGCGTCGAGTGCAAGCAAATCTATCTGGCTTTGACCAATCCAGACTACGGCTGGCAACGGCATCCGGCGGTAACTATGTGGAGAGGTTACGCACCACAGCTTGCCTCCTATGGCTGGATTGTCTGCGACACATGGCGCAAGCGCGGCTACAAGGACACGCTCCTGGACTTCTTTGCACCATTGGCCACGTCCATTGTATCTTACCCGCCTTGGCTCACGGCGGAGTTCTGCGAGTCGCACCGCTCGAACCTCATCCGCAAGTTACCGTCCCACTACGGTCCGCTTTGGCCCGATGTGCCAGATAGCCTGCCGTACGTCTGGCCGATTTCACACCAGATGATCGTGCTTTGATCGAGCTTGTGCTCAACTCCAAACCATGACCTCGACCATCCAACTATTCCTCAACAACGGCGAGTGTTCTCTCGCCGACACTCTCATCGAGAAAACTCCCATCGTGCTTGACCCTAGCATGGTGGAGAAACTAAACAACTGGGTCAAACAACTAGGTCAAACAACAACAACAACAATGAAACTAACAATCGACTACGTCCTACGCGACATCACAAAACTCAAAGCCAACCTCCTGCTCAGTGAACAGGAGTTTCCGGCTTTGCTCGACATCGTCAACTCCATCGACGAAGTTCACTTCTGCTACTTCTACCCCGAAAGTGCCAAGCTCATCATGTCGGTCCCAACACGCGCCATGTTCGCCCCTATCCGGGCACTCCACAAAGGAGTCTGGCAGAAAGACATCGACCCTGACCGCTGCACCTACCGAGCTACGCTCGACTCCGGTGTCGAAATCGTCTGCGAGGTGAGAGAACTCCCACCATCCTGCACGATTGTGGAAGAGACCATCGACGTCCCGGCGAAAGAGGCCCACACGATTACAAAGCGCAAGGTCAAATGCGCTCCGACTAAGGAGGAACTGGCGGCGAGCGAAGCGAGTCAAGTAAAGGCCACACTCTCATGATCGACCTTACTCGACAAAAGGAAATCGCTTCCACGATCAAGGCACTGGTCACCACCAGCCACCTCGACCCCGAAGCCGCTGCCGAGCGTCAACAGCTCCTGTTCATCGGCGTCATGGTCGCGATCGGCCCTGACCTCCCACCCTACTGGCTCATCAACATTCAATCCGGTAGGACGGATCGTATCATCACAGACTACGCCTCTTAGCTGCCATTAAAGCAGGGAGTTGACTTTCCTATCGTCCGCTCTATCTTCTTTGCCCTACCTCGAATCTATCCAAGCAGGGAAGGGAGGGTAGAGTGCGATAGGATCATCCCATCACAAATGAAGAAAAACATAAAGCGACCGTCAAAGTGGCTGGTAGAATACCTCCGCTACTACAATCAAACCCCTTCTTGGTGGCTACGTTTCATACGTAGCTTCTGGGGATAACGCTGTGCATGGAGAATACTAAAAGGCGGCGCGCAAGCGCGACGAGCCTAAGTCACAAGGTCTCTCGTCGTTGTTCAGCCAGCTATGTTCGACGTTAACAACTAAAGCTGCTCGCATCCCGGCCTGCGTAATGACCGGCTTCTTTGGGCAACCGTAGTAGCGATAGACTGTTCTAAGCCTCGATGATAGTGCGCGTTCGGAAAGCAACATCCGCTTGCACGAAATGTTGTGAGCATCTGTCTTCCCGCCGAGACCTACGGTTGCCCTTCTCTTTCGGCGTGATACGTCATGCCAAAACAGCGAACATGTCAAGCTGACTTAACAAACTGGAGGTCGCCCACGCGACTCCACGAAAAGACATCACCATTAACCATCATGTCAACCACCACCATGTTCTCGGAGTGCCTCGGCATCAACATCCCGGTCAAGAATGTCCCGACCGATGTCGAGACCTTCGATACCCAAAAGGGTAAAGAAGGCGCGGCCCTCGCGTCCGCAATCTCCAATGAACTCTACCGGGGCATCAACCCCGATGGTCGTTCCCTCGTCTGCGACATCGTCGCCGAACTCACCTCTATCGAGCGTCTCTCTCACGAGGAAGTGAAGAAGAACGCCGACGGCAAGGAGAGCAAGACGACCGTCTATGACGAGTCCGAAGGCAAGTACTTCAAGCGTGCACTCGCAGCCGCCGGCAAAACCATCGCGGATGTCCAAGCCGCGGTCGACGCCCTCCCGGATGACGACGTCCTCGACGCCGACGGCAAGGTCATCACCAGCGGAAAAGTCCTCGACTTCAACGCTCCTCGCACCGTCCGTGGCGCGGGCAAAGGCCCGAACAAGACGGACCTTGCACAAGCAACCCAAGTGCTCTCCCTCTCGGAGGACATCATCGAACAGTCCGTCGCGTGGCTCGAAGGCAACAACAGCGGCCTCAAGATCGACCGCGACGAGAACAATAAGCCGACCGCGATCTCGCTCGCCAACGCGATCAAGATCAACCGCGACAACGCGATCAAGCGCGCAGCCCTGCCGTTGTCGCCGGTCACGGCCTAGTCCTTGCCAGCATGACGCGCAGGGAGACCCTGCGATGGGTATGTGAGAGAGTTTATTGAAGTTCTCTACTCATAACCTCATGCAACACTGGCAAAGGTTTGGGATACCTAGGGGTGGGGACACCTCTGAACAGCACCCCGCAGATAGCACTTCTGCCGGTTAACAAAAAGCGACACGCTGGCTCTGTCTAAACCAGCACTCTTTTTTCTCGGACAGTCAAACAACCAACAACAACAACATCCCATGCCATACTACCGCGTAATCACCTCTCTCTACCTCGGAGAGGACAATGACATCCACGTCCTCGCCTCTGCTGAATACATCCCCGGCACTCGTGGCTCTTATGACGAGCCACCTGAGCCAGCCGAGTTCGACGACATTCAAGTCACTCTCTACGGGACCACGATCCCCTACGAGCCATCTGAAACCGAACTCACTAAGGTCGAAGAAGCTCTCATGGAACAAGTCGCCCAAGACATGGACGACGCAGCGGCTGATCGTGCCGAAGCTCGCCGTGATCAACAGCGTGATGATGACGCTGATCGCCTCCTAATCGACTAACCAACCCTGCCGTCCTCTGTTACTAATCCTGTCTCCCAACACCCCAACCAAGACGAGACCAAGCGCATTAGTCAGAGGGCGGCACTTCTTTTGCAGCCAACCCTGTCGACCGTGAAAGTGCGAGTTTGATAGTCAGCCTCATGCGAGAGCCAAGTTTGGCGCGGTAGCGCGCAGGAACGGCCCAACTCATGCCAGCACACCTATCCCGACTTTCTCACAACAACCTGACATAGGGGTTGGCTGCTCTTTTCTTACTACCATATGACTAATGCCCAACTCGAAGAGTGGTTTCTCTGCCCCACACCACTCCCTCTCGCCCAACAACGCGCGCTCTGCCGTGAACTCCAACTCACCAGAGCGCGTCTTGCTGTTCTGGAACAACACCCCATTGACGGAATCCCGCTCTACCCGGTCACCGGCAATGGCTGTTACGCACCTAAAACGCCCATCAAAGGGCCGTCCTACACCCCACGCGGTCCCATCCTATCGGACAAGCGCATCGACGAACTTATCAAAGAGGGACGTTACGGCTCTGACCGTCAACGGCGCGCTGTTGCTGACGTCGTCACTACGAAGAAACAAACAGCCGCTGTGAAAACCAACGGCGGATTCGACTCCATGCTGTCGCAGCTCCTTAAGACCACCTAACATGCCTGAAGCACGCTTCTCCTTCAACTCCGTCGCCCGCTTCCTACCCACCTACCAGTCCATGACCCGAGGCGACTCACTTATCAAACTACTCCCTCAACTGCTGAACCTCAACCCTCAAACCTGCATCGCGCGTCTCCGAGACGGTAAGAAAGCCCTCATGTCCGGTATGGTAACACTACCACACCTGGACCTTCCCGCACTGCTGGAAGTCTGGCCCACCTACCAAATGCGGGAGGACGCCTCTCATGTCCTAATCTCCAAGAAAACCTCGTCCGTCCCTCACGTCATACCGGAAGACAACCTGCTCACCGTCAACAACCCTACCGAGCGCGAATACCTTGCGCTCTGTGTCCTCCGTAACGGCTCGCGCATACCCGCTCCCATCCGTCTCACTAACCTCGACCTTAACCTCATAACCATAACCACCGACACCGACACCATACTGCAAGATCAACCCGACGGCTCATACTTCCTATTCTAATATGTTCACTAATCCATACGGCGTTCTCAAGCACGAGGCGCATACATCCACAAATCTTCAAACCTACATCCCAGTCACAGAGCGCCACAAGCTAGCAACGTTTGCCCCTAACAAGGGCGACACTTCCATCATCCTCAACCACCTAATCCGCAACCTAATCCTAGACCTCAATGAACTCACCGCAGGCACCTTCACAGCAATCGACTACCACACCATCCTCACCATCGTTCTCCAACGACGACCTCTCACTGGAGCACAACATGACGCACTTAGAAGCACCACTTGTTGCCCTAATATCCCAACGCCCACAGGGGTTCACAACCCTGGAGGAAGCCCAAGCGTTCGTAGCAACCCTCCGAGCAGCACGAAAGTCCCCGCAGACACTCAACGCGATGCTAGCCACAGAGAGTCGGGAACTCACAAGACGAGCACCCGCCGCGCCAAGAAAACCAGCCAAGGCTGACCCCTTCGCTTTGTTCCTAGCCTCAGTTACAACACCAAAAGCCTAACACCATGTCCACCTGCACACTACAACCAACAGATCAAGAGCAGGTCTTCGACTTCGAGATCGACAACTCCTCTCTAGAGAACTTCACCTCCTGCTCACGTCGCGCTCAATACTACTCCATCCTCAAGCGTGAACCAGCCGGCTTCAACGCCGCCTTGTTCTTCGGCTCCGTGATCCACAAGGCTCTGGAGCACAGGATGAATCGCACTCCAACATGGGAGGCTGACCAAGTCAACACAGTCACCGCGGCCTACGCGGAGAACCCACCGTCCTTTGAAGAATGGCGTACTCCTGACCTCGCTCTCGAAGTCCTCACGGCCTACAATAAACGCTGGCCCATCGAACTCGAACCCTTCACGGTCATCCCGGACACGGTCGAAAGTTCCTTCCGCGTTCTCCTCGGCACCGCTATGCTTGACTGCGCGCTCCAGACACCCGACGGGCCTGTCCACGTCAAAGCGGTCAACGTCTTCTGGACGGGTCGCTGCGACGCGCTCATCAACCTCTATGACTCCGTCTTCGTCATGGATCATAAGACAGCCTCAGTAACCGGAGAAAGCTACTATGAAGACTTCAACCTCTCAAGCCAAATGCTCGGCTATGTCTGGGCTGCTCGGCAACGCGGCATTGCTGCCGTCGGCCTCTACGCAGACGTCCTTGAGACGAGACGCCCCTCCAAGACCGGCAAGGCTATCGCCCAACGGCGTCAGCCTTACTGGTACTCCGACTTCCACCTTGAAGAATGGCGCGTTGACACCTTCACCCTTATCCAAGACTTCTTGGAGCACTGGGCACGCGACTACTTCCCCAAGGGTACCAAGTGGTGCCACGGCAAGTTCGGCGAGTGCCCCTACTGGAAAGTCTGCTCTCAGGATACCGCTGCAGGACGCGAACAGCTCTTGCATGGTGAAAACTATCAACCCGTAACTTGGTCACCTCTTAAATAACATCATGATCGTACTACCCACCTCTAAATCCGCAGCCACCACCATCGAACCTCGTGTCCTCCTCCTCTACGGAGCGCCCAAAGTCGGCAAGACAACCGTCCTCTCCCAACTCCCTGACTGCCTGACCATTGACGTCGAAGGCGGTTCTGGGTATGTAGAAAGCCTCCGCGTGGTCTGCAAGAACCCCGCCGAACTCGCCGAGGTCGCCTCCTTGCTCCGCAAAGAACCCAACAAGTACAAGTTCATCGCCATCGACACAGTCTCCCTTATCGAAGACTGGGCCGAGGTCATCGCGACTGACAACTACAAGAAGTCTGCCACCGGAAAGAACTTCACCGGCGCGACGGTCCTAACCCTGCCAAATGGTGGCGGTTACCTCTGGCTGCGTCTCGCCTTCCAAGAACTACTCGGACAGTTCTCCGGCACCTGCTCACGAATCATCTTCGTGGGGCATCTGCGGGACAAACTGCTGGAGAAGAACGGCAAGGAAGTCTCTGCGAAAGACCTCGACCTCACCGGGAAGATCAAAGCGATCATCTGTGCACAGGCCGACACCATCGGGTATCTCTACCGCCAAGGCAAAGACCTGCACATATCCTTCCGCACCTTCGAGGATGTCCTATGCGGCACTCGCTCGACCTATCTGGTCGGCCAAGACTTCGTCTTCGACTGGAAGAAAATCTACCCGGAGACGCTCAAGTGACCTGCGAAGACTATCCCTGCTGTGGTCACGAACCCGGCTGTTGCCCTGACCGCGATGAAAACGGTCGCCAGATTAACATGAAATGCATATGCGGCGTCACGCTGCCATTGCACAACCGTTCGTCACTTTGCAATTCCTGCTTGTATGAAAGTTCAGAGGACGAACACACTGAAAATTACTACGCCGAATACTATGAAGAGTAACATACCAAACCTAATCCATATCTCACGTCGCTGCCGTCAATGCCACGAAACCACCAAGTTCAGCCTCGATCAAGACGCGCTGGCAAGGTGGCAACTTGGCGAACTCATCCAGAACGCCTTCCCGCACCTCACCGCTGACGAACGCGAACTCCTTATCTCCGGCACCTGCGGTAAGTGCTTTGACGCGCTCTTTGCCGAGCCAAAAGGTTGGCCCGGCGACGGTACCGGTGAGGACGATCTCGCAGATCATAACCAAAACGAAGCCGACGACTACCGCGAAGAATGACCGCAACCTTCCTTGTCACTGTCTCCATCGACTCCGTCGATGCTGAGGCTCTCAACTACACCGCGCAAGACATCCAACAGGCTGTCAACGACGCGGGCTACGACACTCCAACACCCACTCACTACTGGAATCGCCCCTCTGTCGGGGAGGCTTCTCCTACCACACCATTTGGGCAATAGCCCAGACGCCGATGGTCGAAACCATCAAAAACAAACAAAGCAAACAGAAAGCAAATAACATGTCCAACGACACCACCGCAGAGCAGAGCAACGAGTTGATCGACTTCGATTTCAACTCCGACACAATCGAGCTTGGTTACCCCAAGGTCAAGCCCGGCCAGTACCCGATGCAGGTTGATAAGACCTACACTAAACCGAACAACGCGCAGACAGGTAAGAACCTCATCGTCGAGTTCGTCAACGCCACTCCAATCACTTCGCTCCAGAAGGACGCGGAGGGCAACGCCCGCGTGCTGGAACCCGGTCACTTCCGTCTCAAGATGTACTGCCCTATGCAGGACAGTGGCAGGATGAAACCCGGCCAGTTCATGGAACGCATCACCGAGATTCACCGCGCTTGCGGTGGTACCGGCAAGCCCACCACGGGTGATTGGGTCGGCAAGACGGTCGAAGCTAAAGTGGTCCTCGATCCCCAACGGCTCGACGAGAACACCGGCAAGACCTACGACGAGAGCAACGCGATTAAGTCGGTCGCCAAGCTGAGCTAACCTAACCGGGCAAGTGAGGGTCCAATCCCCTCACTTGCCCGCCCTTTTTTTTTATAACTTCCACCAATATGCCCACCATCGACTCCATCCCACTCTCATCCATCGTCATCGCACCCCGTCTCCGCAAGGACTACGGCTCACTCACCGACCTCGACTCCATCGCGGACATCGGTCTCATCCAACCCATCGTCCTGCAAGACATCGCCGGCGTCCTCACCCTTATGGCTGGTGGCCGTCGCTACGCGTGGCTTTCTGCCAATGACTACACTACGCTCTACCACGGCACCACCTGTGATCCTGAGAAACCCGGCTTCGTGTGGAGAGAAGAAGTCCCCGAACATGTCGCCAAGGAAATTGAACTCATGGAGAACCTTGGTCGCAAGGCTATGACGTGGCAGGAACGTGTCCTGTCTATCTACGAAATTCATCAACTCAAGAGCAAGGAGAACCTCGCTGTGGGTACCGAATGGGGACAGAAAGAGACCGGCAAACTGGTCGGGTACGACAAGGGTCACACCTCCCATATGCTCCGTGTCGCTGATGAACTCCGCAAAGGCACCAAGACGATCCTCGAAGCCGAGACGTTCGCAGAAGCCTACAAAGCGTATCTGAAAGTCCTCGAAGACGAAGCCGAAAAGAAGATGCTTGAGTTCGCGGCCAAACGCTCTGGCGTCGTCCTGCCAAATCAGCCCACGGCTGTGGTCAAACTCCCTGACGGCACCACTCCTGCCCTGCCACCACCGCTCGAAGTCCCGCTCACCCGCATCGTCAAGCAGGGTGACTGCCTCCACCTCATGAACGAACTCCCAGCCGAGAGCGTTGACAACATCATCACCGACTGGCCGTATGGTATCGACATGGCTAACTTCGGACAGATGGACGTCTCCTCTGTCGCCGCGGAGCACGATGCTATGGATAACAGGAAGAACTTCGGCCCGTGGCTTCGTGCTATGTACCGCGTCTTGAAAGACAAGAGCTTCTGCGTGATCTGGACGGACACGGAAGTATGGGAGTTACAAAAAACCTTGGCCCTCGCTACCGGTTTCTCCATGCAAGAGTGGCCCCTTTACTGGATCAAGACCCATCCATGTATGAACGGCGCAGCGCAGTTCAACTTCACTAAACGCACAGAGGTAGCAATGGTCCTCCGTAAAGGCATGGCTACATTGCAAAAACAACAGCCGATGAACTACTGGACTGGCGACAACCTCGAAGCCCGCACCACCTACGGCCACCCCTTCGCTAAGCCTGCCGGCTTGTGGACGTGGCTCTACGACGCCGTATGTATGAAAGGCCAGACTGTCCTCGACCCCTTCGCGGGTCGCGGGTCATCTACCATCCCTGCTATCACCTTCGGCCTGTTACCCATAGCCTTCGAGTCCTCCGACGCTCACTATCCACACCTTGTCACCAACGTCCGCGCTCACTATCACAAACTAACTAACGGGAATGTAAAGTTCCTCTAAACTAACCAACATGAAAAGCGAAACTATCATCATCACACCCTACGCTTACCAAATCAACTATGACACTGCAGGACAAATACCCGTCCAAGTCTGGCGCATCAACCTCGATACCAACGTGCCGAGGTTCATCTGCGAGGACGATCTGCCCGAAGAAGTGAAACGCAAAGTGGAGAATCTCCGGTTGACTAACAACTATCTATGAACGAGATCATCACGTTCGACACAGACATCACGCCGGTCACCCAAATTGTCCCCAACCTCCAACCTGTGGTAGCCAACCTCGGCTACCGTCTTGCCATCATCGTGGCTGGGCCTGAGGCTGAAGAACTAAAGGTCGGTCGCCCCTTAGCCGGTGGCAACGGTCGTTTCTTCGACGCCCTTCTCGCATCACGTTCCATCCTTCGTGGCGCTTGCATGGTCGCCAGCGTCTTCAACCGCAAAATCGAAGACGAAGATACCCTAGACTGGTCCTCGGCGGAAATGCAAGAGTCTCTACAAGCTCTCGCCCATGACCTCGACCTATTCCAGCCCAACCTCTGTCTGCTCGTCGGCTCTGTGCCACTTCGAGCAGCCAAAGGACTGGAGGAAGTCATCAAGCGTAACCGCCCTTCGATGGAACCACCATCGGTGGCCAACTGGCGCGGATCACTCTTCCTCGGGGAACAATACCCCTTCGTAGGTCGCAAGTGCATGGCAACCTACGATCCATCAACGGCTATCAAGGACTACTCCGTAGTCCCACTCGTCCGTATGGACCTTCGCCGTGCTCGTGAAGAAAGCGAGAAGCCGGAACTTGTCATCCCTAATCGTGACTTCAAGATCGCTAATAGGACAGCCGACGAAGTCTGTGAAGACCTGGCCACCTACCAGCGGGCCGGCAAGCGGGTCTCTATCGACATCGAAGGCGGTGTCTACGGCATTTCCTGTATCTCCTTCTCGAATGACCCGTACTCCGGTTTCATCGTCCCCTTTGAGGGAGGTGCGACAGGCTCTTACTACGAACACATTGAAGACGAAGCCCGAGTTTGGCTCGCCGTCAAATCCATCCTTGAAGACCCCGCAGTTCCGAAAGTATTACAAAACCAACTATATGACAACTTCGTCCTCTCCTACCGCTACGGAATATTTATACGAAATGTTAGTCGAGACACGATGCTCATGCACTGGGAACTCTATTCTGAACTTAAGAAATCTCTCGGTTTACAATGCTCAATATACACTCGGCAGCCGTTCTACAAGAGCGACCGAAAAGCAAATAACTGGGACCGTTTCTATCGGTACTGCTGTCTGGATTCTGCGATCACCCTCGAAATTGCTGACCGTCTTGACTCCACCCTAAAAGGTCCAGCGCTACTGCACTCCACCTTCAACCACAAAATGCTGCGGCCTGTGCTGCACATGGAGGTGACGGGTATCCGCTACGATGTCGCCAAGGCAAAAGCTAAATACGACATCGTGATGAACCGCATTGGTGAACTGCAACATGACATTGACGAACGGAATGGTGGCGCATTGGTCGTCGGCTCTCTAGCCGACCTCCTCTGCCTGTTCATTACCAACTTCGTGAAAGTCCGTGATCAGAAGTTCATCCAAACCTTCGACGACATTCTGCCCGCCTGCCGTAAAGCTGACCTAGAGAACTGCGAATTCGCGCTCTCGGTCGTCAACTCCATCACCTGGCCGCCGACTAAAGGCCAGCTCGGTCTCCTATCCGCCGCCTTCAAGGTCGGAGTCAACCCTGACTCCTCTAAGCAACTGCAACTCCTGCTGTATGCGAAGAAGGGTCTACCAGCACAACACAAAAAGAACGCCTATGGCGTGCAAACAATAACAACAAACTATGAAGCTCTGCTTAAACTGCGAAAATTGGCTCCGACCGATGCCGACTTACCGGCGATCATCGAAATTACTACCCTACTCACTTTGTCTTCTATGCTCAAGATCACTGCTGATAGAGACGAGCGCATTAGGTGTGGCTACAATGTCGTTGGAACAGAATCCGGACGGTTCACATGCTATAAGTCTCCAACGGGCTCCGGTTACAACCTCACCACCATCCCCGACGCCAATCCCAACTGGCCCGTCGGCCACCCGCTCCAGCCCGGTATGCGAGACCTATTCTTGGCGGACGACAACCATGATATGTTCCAGTGCGATCTTTCTGGTGCTGATGCCTGGACAGTGGCAGCACATGCTGCCCGGTTGGGAGATAGTCGTATGCTTACTGATCTTCGTGCTGGGATTAAGGTCGCCAAAGTGATGGTCCTTATGTTCATCAACGGCCCACAGTTCATCAACGGCATGACCGAAGACGAGCTTCTCGTGGCGACTAAAACGGTCACCAAAGATAGCCCGCTATACTTCGGAGCTAAGTGCTGTCAGCACGGCTCGAACTACGGCATGGGTAAAGTCCTCATGGCCTCAACCATCCTTATCCAAAGCGAAGGTAAGGTTATCATCTCCGCTGCTGACTGTGAAAAGATGCAACGCATGTACTTCAACCGCTACCCCGGTGTGCTCTCATGGCATAGGTGGGTGCAGAACGAGTTAAAAACCACCGGGCGGATGACCTCCGCCTCAGGCCACACGCGAATCTTCTTTGGCCGGCGTGACGATCAAGCCACGTTCAAAGCCGCGTTAGCAAATGAACCTCAAGAAAATACAACCTATGCAACAAATCTGGCAATGCTCCGCTTGTGGAGCGACCCAGAAAATCGACTGGCCGACGGATCACTCATCATTCAGCCTCTCCATCAAGTTCATGACGCCCTTGTGGGTCAATGGCCCACGAATCTGCGTGAATGGGCACTTAAGAAAGTTCGTTCTTACTTCGACAACTCCATCACAATCGCCGGCAAGTCCATCACCATCCCCTTCGAGGGACGGTGGGGAAAGTCTTGGGGTGAGCTGGAGGGAGAAGTATGAAACTAACCCCTGCCGACATCCTCTCCACAGCCGACACCATCCTAGCTTACTGCAAACAAATAGACAGTCAAAACAAAACCATAATAACCATGCTCAACGTCCTTGATAAGAGGCTCACTACAATCGAAAATGCAACTCCACTCCGCTCAATCCAACGCCTCCGTGAGGCCAACGCTCGACATCTTGTCGAAAAGGCGAACCTTAGAGAAGAAAACCAGAAGCTCCATAAACTACTAAACAACCAACTATGAACCCTGACGAACTAATCCAACTCATGCGTACCTGTTCTATCGCTGAAGTGCGAGCTGAACTTGGTCGCCTCTATACCAAAAAGGACATAACGCTCTACACCGTTATCGAAACCTTCTACGCACGTGTAGCCAATAAGAACAAAAAGAATGATCACCCGTCCAATCCTCGCGGCTAAAGTCGCTGACATCCACAGCCTCCGATACCCTCTCTTGTGTTCGCCCAAGATTGACGGTATCCGATGTCTCAAGCTCGAAGGTCAAGTCTACACCCGCTCCTTCAAAACCATCCCGAATGACCACGTCCGAGAGAGTCTTATGACCCTCCCTGACGGTCTCGACGGCGAGATAGTCCTACCGAACTCAACCTTTCACGAGACACAAAGCGCGGTGATGTCCTTCGACGGTGCACCAACCTTCCACTATCTCGTCTTTGACCGGATAGACGGAGCCGTGGAAACTCTGCCCTACGTGCATCGCCTCACGATGCTCACCAACCTGCTGCTCAACGCTCCCGAATGGTGCAAGATCATTCCGCAACGGATGATTACTAACCCCACCGAACTGGAAATCTTCGAGCAGGAGTGCCTAGCCTCCGGCTACGAAGGTGTCTGTATGCGCTCACCGGAATCAACCTACAAGGAGGGACGGTCCACCCTTCGAGAACAGAAACTGCTAAAGCTAAAACGCTTCGAAGACTGCGAAGCAATTATCATCGACTGTGTAGAACTACAACATAATGAAAACGTCCCGCAAATCAACGAACTCGGGCTCCTCAAACGCTCCAAAGAGCAGGCTGGGTTACGACCTTCTGGCGTGCTTGGTGCTCTACGATGCCGTGACCCGAAGTCTGGTACCGAGTTCAATATCGGTACGGGCTTTACGTCGGCGGAGAGGGCACTGCTTTGGGAAACTAGAGCCTCTTTAATCGGCTCGCTTGTCACCTACAAACATCAACCCTACGGTGCCCTAGAAGCACCACGATGCCCCGTCTTCCGCGGCATTAGATATGACCTCACCTCACCGATAGAATGAACCCATTAGACTCCAGATCGCGGCTAGACCTAGAGCGTCTTGTCCGCTCTACTAGCACCTCGGAAAGCCTACACGCCCTCGCGTTGCAAGCACTCATCAAGCGTGACCGGCCTATCATCCATCCCAACAGCACCTATCCACCTCTACTATACGCCACTCGATGCCGTCCTTCATATCAAACTTCATGACCTACGCGGCAGGCTGTGAGTCACCCGAGAACTTCGACGTCTGGTCGGCTCTGGTCTCTCTCGCCTCCATCGTAGGCCGCCGGGTGTGGGTCAACAACGGTTACTTCATCTACTACCCCAACCTCTATGTTGTCTTCGTAGCAGCACCTGGCGGGAGGAAAACCACCGCTATGGTGATGGCTCAAGACCTGCTGGTCGACTACGGGAAAGTGCCTATCTCTTGTGACGCTGCGACGAAAGAAGCCGTCGTGCAAGAAATGGCTCAAGACTGTGCTCGTACCTTCATCGGTCCTGACGGCAGTCCGGTAACCTACAGCCCGCTGACACTGTGCCTCACTGAGTTGACGCACTTCCTCGGGACTAATACGCAAAACGCCGAACATATGATCGACTTCCTCACGACGATCTATGACAAAGTCGGCATTTACAAAGCCCGCACCATCGGTCGCGGGGTTAACGAGGTTGTGGCACCCTACCTAAACCTCATCGCTTGCACGACAAATGACGCTATCTCAAAGTATCTGAAAAGCTCAGTGCTCACGGGTGGCATCTGCCGTCGCGCTATGTTTGTCAAGCAGACGGAGCGTTCCAAACCTATCGCGTGGCCGAAGATTACCAAGGAGGCACAAGCCGCCCGTAATGCGTGCCTCGCTTATGCCGAAACGCTAGAAAACCTAGTCGGAGAGTTTATCCCCGAACCAGGTTTTATAGAATGGTACACCCCGTGGTATGACGCTCTCCACGCTGAGGTTGGTAAAGAAACCAACTTCATCCGACAGGGCTACCTATCGAGCAAGCACATCATGGCGTTTAAGTTAGCAATGCTTCTGACGCTCTCCGAGAAACCGGAACTAATCCTCCGGGTTGACGCCTTCAAGGCTGCGGTGGCCCTGCTGGAAAGTCGAGTGGAGAAAGAGATGTTGGCAGTCTTTGAAGGCACAGGCCGCAACGAACTCAACGCCCTCTCGAACCGCCTGCTCATCATGATTCGTGGGAGTGGAGGCAAACTCCGTCAGAAGACCGCGGAGATGGAACTCTGGCGGGACGCCACAACCCCGGAGTTGCTCCAGCTAATTCAGCACCTCGTCAAGGTCGGCCAAGTAATCCAGGTCGATCAGAAGAACGCGAAGACCGGAGAGGTCATAGCCCGGTGGCTGTATCTCCCGGAAACATATCAGACCGAGCTTGGGGGCTCAACCTCGAGTGCCGGTCCAGCAGCAGGGACGCCGCCTCCTTAGACAAAGCCGGCGACTGTTGTTGCAGCATGTCAATAGCGGCGGCTCTACCCATAGAGCGGTTGGAAGGCGGTTGTGTCCCAGGTATAGCTAGTCCCATCGCAACCTGCCCATGTAGCATCATCCTTTCCTGCTGCGTGGGTAGTTGCACTCTCCCGGTCTGCATCAGGCGGAACAATTCCTGTTGAGACCTTAAACTCATCCGAGAACCAATCGTTCTCGGGTCGACAGGCATCGTCTTCTGTTCTAACCGGGAGGCGACTGCTTGCACCATTGTGGATTGTTCGTGCGGTTCTAGGTCCAGAATCTTCTCCCTCACTCTCTCAACTTCTCCGGCTTGGTATAGGTCGGCCAACTGGTTAGCAAGGCGCGTGGTGCGCTCCCTTGCTGCGGATTCGTTAATCTTGGCCAACCTTGTGGTATCTCTCGTCTCGGCTACTCTATTCGGAGTAAAGCCAGCAAACCGTGCAACTTGCTCGGTCCCCGTCAAATCCTCCGCCAACATACGTCCTTTTGCGTCCTTAAACGACGACCCTTGTGTCGCAGCATCGTACATCTTCTGCAACCCTATCGGCATCATTGGTTTCAACGCTGCCGGGTCACCTGTCATAGCGGCCTCACGCCCTGCGTTGAAAATGTTCGTCACAAGGCTGACAGAGGGGCCAGCTAGGTTCGCTAGGGTCCACCCATTGTACGGGTTTACCCCGAGCACTCCACCAAGGGCAAAGCGCGAGGACATATCCGGCCCGTTACTCATCAACGCTGGGAGACCCTTCGCTAGGAACGTCCCTACCACCCCACCCATCGCTTTGTCCTCTTTATCGAAGTCGTCCAAGAAGTCCCGCGTCGCTTGTTCAGGATTCGTCCCAGGGAACATCTTTTGTAGCCCTGTGAGGGCTGCCGCCATGAACGGCATACCGAGGGCACCAGCCGCAGCGAACTGCGTCATCAGCATCTGTGCGGCAGCCTTCCGAGACTGTGTGATCTGAGCCGGGCTCAACCCACTACCCTTGCCACCGAGAGACTCGCGAATGAGTTGCCCCATGAGGGAGGTCATGCCGAGACTGTAACCTTGCAGAGAACTCATCACCTGTGCCGCCGTCCTATTAAAGCCGAATAGTCCCACAGGCCGGTTGCGCTTGCCACCACCGAACATCGCGCCCTCTTTCAAGAACACCGCCTGCTTGGTCGCTTCTTCATGTGGCAATCCTTGTGACCTCAACAGCTTGTAAGAAGCCAGCAACGCGATCTCGCTGTTATAAGCCGGCACTCGAAGATAGAACTTCGTGGCAAAGTTCGCCAGCGCGTAGACTTTATTCTTCAACAAGTCATACGGAGAGAACTGCGAGAAGCCACCGCTCTGGCGGATAGTATTCACCAGATTCAAGTCTTCATTGTGATTCAACTCAGCGTAGATACCATTGTCCGCGTCACCTTGCTGCCTCCATTGTTTCATCGCGGCGTCATAATCGGGGTTACCGAACGACCCCGACATCTTCGCTTTCGCCCACAGCGCGTTAGCGTCAGCTATCAACTTATACCCACCAGCGAGGCCGGCACCATTGTGCGTCAAGACGGGAGCCAGAGCCATCAACTGTTGGAAGGGTTCTAGCACCATACTCGAGATGTTGCCTCCCATGAAGTAGACGAAGTTCGCCATCTGCACCTTCCGTCCAAACTCCGAATCCTTCTTGAGGAACTGGTCGACGTGTTGACGAACCAGAATCTTCGATTCGGGTTGCATAGCGAAACTCTGATCCCCCAAGATCAACTCGTTCTCCGCTTGGACCGTGCGATTCTTGATCGAATTAACCGCAGCTTCAATATACTGCTGCTGGACATCGCTCATCGTGAGGAACTGGCGAGTCGCTCCGAAGGTGCGCTTGAGCGAGGTCGACGTCGGGTTAGCAGCCTGCAGGTTACCTACAACATGCGCCGTGAAGTGGCCCTCTTTCTGCAAGAAGTCCGCTGCGGCGTCACCAAGATGCTTACGAACTGCCGCGACCTGCTTTGCCTGCGCCTCGTCTAAGGCTGCGAACAGCGCCGGGTTAGCACCGAAGTTCGGCTCAGACTCGGCAGGGCCGATCAGCTTGATAACGTCATCATCCTTAACCCTCGCGCGTGCTTTGAACGTCTCAAGGTCTTTAGCTTGCTGGAAGTAATGCCGTTGCACGTCTCCATTCTGGTCCTTATAGTAAAGACCCCACTGGCCGAACCGGCGCTCTGGCATCCAGTATCCGATACCACGCTGCCTCGTATTATAAGCCTCCATCCTCGGTGTGACCAAGGCTTGAGCCAACTCCACCATTTCGTTCCTCACATCCTGGGGTATCTCCGTAGCCATCCGGTTCGCTAGGTCACTCGCCGTGACGATATCCCCCACGAAACTAGCCTCCGCCCAGTCTCCCACCAGCTTCCCTTGTGCTCTAGCTTGCTCTAGTGAAACCGTGCCAGCACCGCGCTTCGAGGCCAACCTCGCCAGCATGACATCATCCCGGTGTCGCTCCGCTTTGTTAATCATCCCGCCAACTATTTCATTCTGTGCCAGTTGCGCGTTGAAGACCTCCAGCACGAGTGCACGGTCAGCCGGGTCAGTCAACTTGCCCGACCGCTCCAAGAACGTATTCTGCTCAAGAGGCGTCATCCGAACGTTCGCCGTATCACCCATCTGATTCGCCAACATCACCAGCTTGTCGTGAGCTTCGAGCAACCGAGGCGTCATGTTAAACTGCCGCCAACGCTTCGACCTCGCATCGCTCTTGTACTTGCCCGCTTGGTACTGACCCGCCATGATGAGTTTCAAATCCATCGTGGCGTTTTGCGCTTGAGCTGACGCCGAGTGGAGCATGTCCCAGTGCGGTCGAAGGATAGGGAACTGATCGGCCAGACGGTTGAAGTTTGCGAGGGTCTTGTTCCACCAGGAAAACTTCGCGTTGTTTGATAGACCGATCTCGGCCCTAAGCATCCCGCGACTTTCAAGAACGGACTCTTGCAGGGTTTCTTTACTCGCAGCGTACAGTTGACGTCTTCCGTTGGTCTCTACCTGGCTAGCCACCTCCATCACCTCAGGCATAAACGCATCCGGCCATAAGCCGCGCATGACATGGAACATCTCCGTATCCCGCTGAATCTCGTCAAAGCTTTTCATGTAAGCCTGAATCTCTTTAGTCAGAGGAACTGCCCACTCAGCCTGTCCCTTCTCGGCCAGCTTACTAGAGAAAATCTCCATAGCTTTACGGTGCATTATGCCTTCCATAAACAATGCTTGTTGAACCTCGGGACCTAACAAGGTTGCCGCGTTATACATAACAGCTGTCGGGTTACCGGACAATAAAGACGGGACCAAATTAGCTGCTAGGTCGGCCGAAAACTCCATTGAGTCTTCAATAGCCTCCTGTCTCGTTCGACCTTGAAACTCGCCTTTGTTAAGATAAGACGAAGCAATTAACACGTCTCGTCGGGCGTCTGCCGTTTTCAGCTGGTCAAAGATACCAGCAAGCGCCGTACCTTTAACGTCTGCTGGGTGAAACATTTCATGGATGAAGACTTCACGCAGAAGCATAAACCGACCGGCTGTCGTATTAGCACTGTCAGCAATAGCCTCTGGGTTCAGTCCAACTTTCCCTTCACTCGGCCAAGCAAAACCTAGCGAATCTTTTGAAGTTGATCGACCTACCACAGTTGCCCCGTAGCCGGGTACAGCCCTAAAAACTGTCGAAAACCTCCCGATCAACAACGCCCCTTTCCGTGCCTCTTGCTTCGACATACCCTGGTAAGCCAACGCCTCGACCAAAGTTGGATAGGCCGAGGTAATCTGCGGCGTGCTCTTCACCTGATTCGCGAACAGGTCTTCCTTAGTCCCCAACTCCTCCGCCATCCTCTGCAAGTCCTTCGTGCTAAGAGACCACCAGCCATACTCGCCCTCTTTCTGCGGGCGCACCGACCCAAGGATGAACGGTTCGCCTTTGAACCACAGCCGGCCACTCTCCTCCCGCTTGTCGATCATCGCGGTAGTACCGTGCTTGAGCGCGCGGGTGACTTCCGGGACAGTGATAGGTCCACGGCTTTCGAGAGCGTTTGTATCTCGAATACCAATCTCGAAACTAGCGTCTTCCCAAGTAGGTCGCGGAAGGTTATTGCTGGTAACAAAAGAGCCGTCAGGCTTAAGCCAACCCACAAGCCATCCGTCTTTTACTTTCACGGCCGCTGGAGTTAGCTCGGCTGGAGCACTTTCAGGCTTCCAGTTTGGGTTGTCAATACGTGCTCCTTTGCCTGTGGCTTGTTCAGAGAATACGGTTCTCCCAAACGACTTAGCCTCTATTGGACCGTCTTTTGTCATCACAGTAAACTGGGTAGCTGGCACAGGTTCTTGACCAAGCCCGCCACGGCTTTCGAGAGCTTGTGTCTCAATAGCACTATGAGCCACTACCGTATCCACGGTTCCTATCTGTTCGCGCTTTACCTTAAGTCCAAGGTCTTTCAAGCCTTTCACGAGTTCAGGCGAATAAGCATTAAAGTACAGCACCTTAGCCCCATTGCCCACTGCTTGAGCTATTTCTGTCAACCCGTCAGTCTGCCTATTCACTCGATAAGTATCAGTACCCACGTAAGGCGGGTCAAAGATCACAAAATCACCGGCTTGAGCTTCTGCTGCCAGTTTGAAACCGTCTCCTTGGGTAACCGAAATCTCACTATCCAACCAAGCCTTGAGGCGTTTGCCTAAGGACCGTAATTGATAAGCTTGGTTTGAAGCAGGCACATGAACAGGACTCTTATCAAGCGAACGTCCCATATAGTTAGCTTGACTTCCCACAAAGCGGGCTAGTTCTTTATCAGGGTGAGCCGCAACTAAAGCGTTGTATTCCTTAGGCTTGCTCACTAAAGGTTCGAGTTGCTTAGCTAACTGCTCTGCTTGAGTGACTAACTCTGGAGTCAAGCGAGACAAGACAGAAGCCGGTACACCGTGTATCTCGTTAGCCACAACTTGTCCTTGAAAGCCGAGAAGCCGTGCGGCTACGCTCATCTTACCGGTTCCCATAAACGCGTCAACCACTCGATTAGACCCTTCCATAAGGGACTTCAACAGTCCTTGGTTCTCTGGCGTAAGCCACGGCCCTTTTTGTCCGATAACCGGACGAACAGGTAAAGCTTGAAGCAGACCTCGGCTTTCGAGCATAATCGAATCTTTAACGTCAATAGCCTCACTTGAATACGGACCCACTTTATCCAATTCGTCTAAGCTCATGTCCCGGCGCGCCTGAACATCACGAGATTCAATCTCTCCAGCAACGCGGCTATACAACTCATGAGACAGATCAAAAGCTTTAACTGCTTTCGCAAAAGCCTCCTCACTGGTGTGCATGGTAGACACCATCTCGTTTTGATCCAACAAATCTAGCTCGCCCTCGATTTGTTTCGTTCGCATCGTTTGTTGAAAGGCTTCAAGACTTTTTGCAAACTGAGCGTGGTAAAAATAGTCCCAGTGGGCTAGTTTTTCATTTTTAGGTATACCAAGAACAGCCGTAAGCTCGTCTTGTCTTTTCACGTATTCCTTGTAAGCCTCCGTTACGGCCGCTTCTGTTTCAGGCGTCTTAGAAGCTGTTTTTGCTTGCACAGCACTGTTAAACCTCGCGTTAGCTTCTTGAATTAAGGTGGTAGTCATAGCAAACCGCACAGGGTCAACCTGTTGAAGTAGGTCTATGTCTTTTCCTAGCCTACGCACCCTGTCTTCCAAGGCTTTAATCAACTCTGGAGCCTTAGCCTGTATCCGGTCCATGACGGCTTGCTTTTGCTGAAGTGTCAAACCTTTCATGGCCGTCTCTGTGTTAGACCCTTTCGCAAACCCTTCTTTTGTTTGAATCCAATGTTGAATCTCGTGCAGCAGAGTGCTTCGAGCATCCTTAGCGTTAGGGGTAACGTTAATCGTATTAGTATCACTATTATACCACCCTTGAACTGCGCCCATGAAGTCAAGGAAACCGCGTTGTTTGGTTACATTAACATCACGCAGTTCTGGATAAGCTTGGTATAAAGCCGGATGGTCAAAGACCTCAGAAAGCTTTCGACTCTCGTTTGCTCCCAGGAGCTTCTTTTCTGACAAACTCTCCCAGAATCCGGTCAATTTCGACGAGTTATCCGGCACTTCCCACCGCATTTTCTGATCATACTTACCTTTGAACCAACCAGTCACTTGACGAACTTCTTCTGGAGACCGCCCCGCCTTGAGCATGGTTTCGGCTGTGAGCCTAGAACTATTCAATACATTAGCGTTAGCCCCAATGTAACTCCGCAATCCACCTTCCACCTCACTCGTCCCCATCGGCCACCTTGCCTTCACCTTCGCCTCATCCTCGGCAGACAATCCCGGCCCACGGTCCTTCTCCGCCGGCGGCACACTTTTCGGCCCTGCCGGAACCGGCTCGGTGCCTTCCACCGACGATATCATTTCTCTGTAAGCTCCCATCTTGAACTCGCCCGACGGACGCTCAACTCGCGTATAGGCTACCCGCTCACCTGCTGGTCCTTCTTGAACTATTGTCTGCGCGAACTGCAACGGCTGGTCGATCAACTGAGGTCCATTATCCTCCTCAATGTTTTTACTAGACTCCGGTATCGTCTTCTTTCCTTGAGCACGTATCACACCCGGCAACTCGTTATCGCCCTTTAGGTCCACAGTCGGTATAGGCTGATACTCCGTCTTGGACCGAACCTCAACCCTACCGCCCTCCCAGGAAACGAGTCCTGATTTGGACTTCTCAGGGGGAGTAACAATGATAGTCCACTTCTTACTATCAGGATACTCCTTCTGCAACTCAGCCCTCAACGCGTCCGTCCTCTGCTTCGCTAGTTCCTCAGAGGGAGTTGGCTCCACCTGCTTCACCTTAACCAAACGCCGTGGCCTGTTCGGGTCCGCTTCAATCCTAGCGCGCTCCGCGTCGGCGGCTGCTTGTTCAGCCTTAGTCTGCACGTTTCGAGCCTTCGCGTATTGAGTATAATCCTCCGCCGTCTTCGGCCTCGTGGCATCCCCAATCGTGCGCGACCAGCCGAGACCAGCCGTTTTGACCGGCTCTTTCCCGCCCACAACGCGGCCTACTCCGCTATCCCCAGTGCGCTCCGAAGGCTCTGGCCTCCGCGAACCGAGTAGGTCGACCCTACTAGACCCGAAGATTTCCTTCGCAATGGCGGAGTATACATCACCCTTATACTCCATGCGGACTCGGCTATCCGAGACTTCCATAGCGCGTGCCGTATAGTTAGCCAACCGGTCATAGAGAGACGCGCCATCAACCACGCTCTCGCCTTTACCCGACGGGAACACCTTCAGCAGGTAGCTTTTAATCCAGTCCATCACGCGATTGAACAAGTTGTTCATCGGCTTTGGGTTACCCCCCAAAGTCGGGTCATCCCTCATCCCACGCAAAGTGCGCATGAGACTTTCGTCTGTGAACAGATCAGCGGCTAACTCTTGCAGGCTGACGTAGTCCTCCCGGTTAGGGTCTCTCAGCGCACTGATAGTCCGAGGCTCGGCTCCGGTGATGGAAGCCCACGCGGAATCCAACTTGAGCTGCTTCTTAAGATGCAGCACCAAGGCGATACCCTGAGCTTTGAGCACCGGGTCGACGTCAAAGCCATGAGCGACATTCCCATGAGTCGCCTCGTGGATAAGATGCGGCAAGAACTCTAAGGCGGACATCTGATACACCTTGCCCGTCCTCGGATGCACATAGTACGGCGAGAGCAGCATACCTGTGCTTTGGAGCGTATCCCTTGAATGGTTATACCAGCCGAAGACGCCATTAATGAGTCCGTCCGGCCCTGCGTGTCCAAGTTCTTTCGCCATAGCGACACCGACAGGGATGTTAGGTGCCCAGTTACGCTCATTCCCCTTATTCAACAGCATGTCGAGAACGCGATTGTAGTGATCAATCTGCGGCCCCGTCTGAGCGTTCCTATCCTTCTCCAGACTTTGTTTCATCACGCTCACAAAGTCAGCGAAAGAGACAACGCCCTCGGATTTGAATATGTCATCGACCAAGGTAGCCCAATTCCCTTTGTGCTCCTTCATCGTCCCGTCACGCTGCTTGACCATGACACCGGGGCCAGCCGGCACCGCGAGGTCCATACCTCGTTTGACTGTCTTCACAGCCTCGTGCGCCGGGATGTAGGCACCTGTCTCTGGGTCGTTCAAGCCAAGCCTGTGAGCTGTGACCCTCCCCTTCTCGTCACGACTAAGCTCCCAATACGGCTTAGGCAAGAATCCGAAATCACCCTTCGGACGCTCGTACAGCTTCCGCGGGTCTTGGAACTGCTTTCCAACAGCTTGCAACGCTGCGAGTATCTCTTCGGCTGGAGACAATCCGTTGGTTCGGCGCTCGTTGAGCCGACCACTGCGATCAGCATTAGCCTCGTTGACAAAGCCGCCATAGTCGACTCCGGTTCTAGCCGACAACGCCAACAACTGCTTGTTAAATCCTTCGAGGTCACCCTGCAATTCAACAGTCAAGAAGCCACGCCGTCCGCTTTTGCCACCTTTACCGGGCACTTCCACCACGTCCTTCGGCTTCTCCATCACCTTATATCCCACCGAGACTTGATCGCCGAACTGGTTCATGATGGCTTCTTCCAACACGTTGTAGTTGTTCTCCGCCCTCTCGGTGGTGAACTGATAATCTCTCACCGTTAAGCCTTCGCCGCGAGACCCAATCGTCTTGCCGACGTCTGCTTGAGTGAGACGATCTTGGATGTACTGCTCGGCCTCAGCCCTGTCCGTAGTCCGAAAGACTTCCCTCATCGCCGGCTTATGGACGATCTTCCACGTCAGATTCCCACCCTTCCGAATGAAGTCGATGTATTGCAGCACACGCGCCTTGGCTTTCTTCAGCTCGGAGTCTTGCTTACGGTTACGCTCCAGATTTAGAACGCGAATCAGCTCACGATGCAACAGTCCGTCGTTCATCGCAGAGGCAACATTATTCACAGTCGCCTGATACCGCATGACCTTGATCGCAGGGTCACGGATGTCATTGAGGTCATGGACGCCACGTTCGGCGGCAACCTCCACCTGTGCTCCTTCTTCCAGCTTACCGACAAACTGCGCGATCATCGACTCCATCTCGGTGTCAGCCCAATCGCCACGCTCCGTCTGCCACTTGCCCTCGAAGGAACGAATGGCATTTTGGTCAAGTGCTCGAACAGCCCATTCACCGTTCTTGTCCTTCACAGCCTCGAACTTTACATTCGCCGCGACTTCAGCCTCTGACCGACCAGTCTGTCTCTGCTCCGCGTACGCTTTAGCCGAGGCTTCATCCGCACCGAAGCGTTGGACAATTCCCGTCGACTTCGCCTGAGCATCCTGCGCCTTGTAAGCTGCTTCCGCCCGCTTGCGAGTGCCTTGCAGATAGGACGTGAAGGCTAACTCTGACGGGTCTCTCGGCATACCTTCAGGGTTAATGATCACTTGTCCAGGGTACTTCACCGCAGCACGTATCAAAGCCTCGCTGACTCCAGGAGTCGCAGGACGCACACCTGAGTTGGCACCATAGCTCCCGCCAGTGATGACTTCGTCGGCGTTCTCATCGATGACCTCGCCCTTCTCATTAACCGGGTCGCCGTCCTCGTTGTAAGTGACCTTCTCATCCACCGTCTCGACCTTCTCGGGGTCACCCAACGTCGCCCGCTTCTCCTGCAACGCCGTGATTTCGGCCCTCAAGTCGTCAGCGGCTTTTTGAGCAAACAAGTCATCCTTCGGAATACCACGCAAGAGACCCTCCTTAGTCGCGATTGTCTTGTCAATCGCCAACTGCTCTGGCGTGGACTGACCCACCGTTGCTGTGGTCGTCCTCCCGTGTTGCCCACTCTCCATGACAGTCTCTTTCCGCGCACCAACCCCACGCTCCTTCTCATACCAATTCGACGCGAACTCGCCCTTTGCCTTCATCGCCGGGTCGCTGTTCATCAACTGCACAGCCTCGGCGTCCGCAGCCAAGTCCGCAGCGCGCTGGTTCTCCCTCGCGACTGACTCCTGCTCCATCGCCAAGTACGCCGGGTCGATCTTTACAGCCAGATCGCGACCAAACTCCGTCTCAACCGTGTTAATCTTAATCGCCCGGTTAATGATGTCATCCTGCGTAGGACGTGCCTTAGTCTTCGCTGCCATCTGCTCTTGCTCGAACTGCCGGTGAGCATCCGAGATATGCCGAACTAGCTCGTCATCCACCAAGTCTATCTCGCTAATCCGCTGTCCCTCCGGTTTGCCCTCATTAACGGCATCCATGAAACGCTGCTTGTATTTCATGACCGTAGCCATGACGTTCTCAGCGCCAGCGTCTTGATAAGTGAAGCTCTTATTCCGACTCTCCAAGAAGCTATTGTTCTCATTATTCCCCGTCAACTCCAAGAAGTCCGCCACATCTTTCGGCTTCACCTTGAGATAGGTAATCCCATTCCTCGCTTCTAGGTCGAACCCATCAAACCGAGAAGCGTGGGATTGTGCCCATTCTGTAGCCTCAGCCGTGGAGTTAAACTTAGCCTCAAACCTACCATCATCACCGATCTTGAAGTTTGGCCCTGTCAGCGGTGGGAGAATCTCAGCCTCACGCGCGAGCGCAGCAATCTGGTTGTCCGGCGGCATCTCACCGTGCTTGGCGACATAATCGGCCACGCCGCGCTGGACAAAGCTATCCTGCAACGCCGGCTTAACCTGCTTGTTGAACGTCCGCATCGGGTTCTGGACGCCTCGCACCATGTCATACCCGAGGAAGGGTAGCAAACTTGCGGTGGACGCAACAAACTCAGGACCCGTAGGCATACGCCACTCACCTTCTTGCATACGTCTACTGATGCCGGCACCTAACTCGTTCACTGGAACTTGAGACCCTATCATGCCGGTTATCCTTGCGATCTGCTGCGGGTAGTTGCTGGCGACGAGCATCTCACCGATCTCTTTCGGCGCGAAACTGGCTCCGACCTTAGCAGCGAACTCCGGTGCAACCTTGCCTGCAAACTCCGCTGCTGTCGGTGCTCCCATCGCACGAAGAATCGGCTGTCCGACCATCTGACTCGCTTTCATACCCGCGAGCATCGTAGCAGCCGAGACACCGGCCTGTGGCACACTCCCCGTCTCGCCGTAGGTTCTTGCTCCGGTCAACCCCGCCATCGTCCCTAACGCGATACCGCCAGCCGCGATACCACCCGCCGGGATTGCCACCGGAGCGGCCGCAGTCGCTAAAGCAGCCGCACCCACGCCGACACCGATCTCACCCAACGTCCTCGGTAATCCTCGGAACGCGTGTCCTACGGCCTCCTGATACTCCGGCCCACCGCCGAGCATTGAGGTTAACCCTTCACCCACACTCTGGAAGCCCTGTGGGAGACCTGTCCAGTCAATCGCCTCATCGACCTTGTGAGAGGCACGCCGGACAAAGTCGTCCTTTAAGCCTTGGTCGTAGTTCTGCGACCCCGTGATTTCGTTCATCGCTGCCGCGTAATCCGGCAGAGAGATGTCTTTGAACTCGGGGTCTTGCGAGACCTTAGCGTGCTTCGCTAAGAGTTCACCGTAGGTGAAGGGTTGGTTCATTGGTTAGGATTTCCGCGCTGGGCACCCGGACGCCAGGGTTCCTGCTGAGTGTTACCCTTGCGCCTAGACAACTCCAAAGCGCGTTGATCCGCTTCTACCTGGCGCTGTTTTGCCAGACGAACCTGTTCTTCCGCTCGTCGCTTAGCTTCTTGTTGTTTCTTTGCCTGTTCAGCTAGCTGATCCTGCCTTGCCTGTTCCTCCAGCATGAGACGTGCTTGGACAGCCTCGGGGGTTTCAAATGGTCTAGGGCCTGCCGCCGGTGCCGCCGGTGCTGCAGGCGGCACTTCGGCAGGAGGTGACGTAATAGCATCCCCAACAGTGGCTGGAGCCGTAGCTGGAGCCGGCAGCGGTTGAAAAGCTGCTTGTATTTCAGCCATTTCGCGCGCCCTTGACTGTGCCACTTCGCGGTCAAGCATCGCGGTAATTGCAGCGGCCTCCGGGTCTCCGGCAACCGGAGGTGCCTTAGCACCTCCAGCAGCCACAGGAGTAAAGCGCGTCATTGGCGGGCCTATCGGACCACCCTGCTTTCCGGTAGCCCGGTCTCTAACGTGTTGCATTTCAGCTAGTTTAGCGGGAGGCATAAAATTAGAGTCGTAAATACCCGGACCCCGTTGATCGCTTTCGGGAATAGGCGCAACAGTCCAGACATTAGCGTCTGTATATTTCACCCCGTCTGGCGCTTGGTAGTCAATCAACCCGCTGACAGCCCCGGTTTTCGGGTCGCGGAAATCGCCACCCCGACCGGTATAGGTCGGAGCTTGATATGAAGGAGCCAGCACTCCGCCCAGTGACAGCGGAGGTGCCCACGTTGACACCCGACGCTGGGCTCCGTCTGGAGTCTTTCCCGGCAACATCTGGAAGCCGGTTTGTTCCTGGTTTATCTTCAGGTTGTTGTCGCCCACTGGGCGACGAGGGTCCCCACCGGCACGCCGTGCAGCATAGGCCCTATTCGCCAACGCTTGGTCGATCTTTGGCACCTCTACCAAACCGTCCGCTCCCCGTCCACGAGGAAAGGCTTCGTTGAACGCAGCTCGCTGCTGGAACGCAGCCTCGCGCTCAATAACAGCCCTGTCTGCAATGTTCTGATTCCGGCCATGACCCGGCCCAGCGAGTCCCATATTTTCAACGGCTTTCCCATAAGACGCCAGAAACTCTCCCACGCCTGAGGGTAGGCTTGGAGTCTGCGGTTGCTGCGGCTGAGGTGCAGCCTGCACGGTGCCACTTAGTTTAGGTCTAGCTGTGTTGCTAACAAAGTCTGGATCGAGAAACGGATTGTAAGTAGCCATAGTTAGTGATATTCAGTCCGACCTTTCAAGCGGTCGGCAGTGGTTAACGGTTTTGCGGGTTGTGGGTTTTGGTTTTGACCAGACAGATACATCTGATACAGTTGTTGGAGAAGTTGCGCTTGCTGAGACTGACCCTCTTTAGTCATCGGCATTATGTTCGCTAGTCCAAGCATACCAGACGCTTTCTTAGTCCGCTCGTCGCCGGCCTGAGAGTCCTGATACGCTCGCAACCGGTCTCGATCTAGCTCCAGAGACGAGCCGGCTTGTTGCCCACGCTGGTGTAGGGCGAGCGCATCCAAACTAGGAACGCCTTGTGCCTCAGCATATCGCCGGTTGTTCTGTGCCTGAGTTAGAGTCTCAGCGCCACCCGCCTGACGCAGCTGGCCTTCTGGCCCAAAATGTTGAATGAGGGCTAAAATTTCTCCCAGTGAAGGGAGTTGCATACCTTGTTGGTTAGGGTTCATAATTAACCTTTGACTTGGAGAAGCATCTCAACGTTGGAGATGCGGACAATGGTGTTCGCGGTGACGCTCGTTGTCCCGATCACAGCGAGACGGATGTCGAGCGTATCGCCGGCCACCCTTGACGTCGGCGTAATCACGAAGTCCTTAGCAGCGTAAGTCGTGGTAACAGCCGTAGCAGCCGTGGTGATCAAATCACTCCCGGTAACCTGAAAGCTCGTCTTGGACGCTTGGTAAGCCTGCGCGTCCACGTTCGCAGTTCCTGCCTGCGTGTCGGCGTATATCCGCAACGTGATCGTTCCGCCGGACAGATACTCCGGCGGCAGCGTAAAGCTCCCACGCGCGTAGGAGGCTGCGGTTCCGTCACCGTTCAGGTCTTCCGACCGCATCGTGGGGACATCGGTGCCGAAAGCGCCAGAGGTAATCCCGAGATCGGGAGCCAGAGCCGTGCCAGGTAACGTTGTCTGCATCGCGTTATGCACGCGGAAGGATGTCAGCGGTAGTTCATAAACCGCTGTGTTATCCGTGATAATGTTAGACCGATTTATCGGTCCAGTGTAAGTGCCAGAGACCCGAAGACCTCCAGTGATTTCGACGTCTCCGTCAAAGCGTTGTGTTGCCATAGTTTGTTTTGTTAGGTTAAGTTAATACTGCGGTTAAAGAAAGGCGGTGATGGTGATGTCTTCGCCGTTTAATGGATTGCCAGAGCCGAAAAAACAAATCCAACGGAGGTATAGGTTCCCGCTTTTTACGCGATAACCAAGCCAACCAATGTCGCTAGTTTGGGCTCCAATATCAACTGTGCAGGCGGTGCCGTCGGGCCACGGCACTGCCGTGCTGGTCTCTGTTGTGTTCGGTGCTACGTTAATGAAATCCGTCGGCGCGATCACCAAGACTTCCCTATAAGGTGCCGCTGGCACTGCAAGCTGTGGTGCTCCGGCGTTTCCTCCCCCTTGCATCAACGGCCTCGGCTCAAACTTCTGTTCCACCGCCGCCGCCGCACCTGCCGCTGCCGCGACCTTAGCTTCGATACGTTTAGTCAACGCTTCAAGCTCAAGCTCACGTCGGTTCTTCTCCACCTGTTGCAGTTTTGCCGCCTCCCACAAACCCGCTCTTGCCTGACCACGCGTCAAGCCGTACGTCTCCATCGCTTCGCGTTCCGCTGCGAGTTGCTTTGTATGAGAATCTTTAGGCATACTGCGCGAAGTCTACAACCACAGCATGGATGAGCGTAAAGCCGTAGTCTGTTGGGTCACCCGTATGCGCGACAAGACGTTTGCCGAAGGTCGGGATAGCTGCGGGCGACGTCGCGGAAAAGGATGATGGCGTCACACCACCATTAACCGTAGCCATGATTGGTGTCGGCTCATTGATGATTGGACCCATTGCGGCTGGTCCAGTTATTCCCGTTGTGTTCGCTTTCACCGTTACCGTCACACTCTCCGAATCGCTTGTCAACCCACCTACCGAAAGTGCCGCATGGATAGTTGGCGGGATAGTGAGCACCCGCGTGGATAAGCCGACTTCTTTAGAGTAGGCGTCGCCATACTCATACTGCTGAATCGTGCTTGTTACCGTGCCTTTTGCATTCTGTGACCATCCCATAGATTCCTGCGTATCGGCAGTCTGTTGCACAGACACCTGCCCACCGTAAACCTTGATCTGCTTCGTCTGTGGCTTGAAGACTTCCAGGTTTGTCACAGCACCACCCGTGCTCGCAATCCCGTTTAACTTAGCCAATACCTGTGCGAGCGTAGCTGTTCCTGTGAGGTAGAAATAGTAATGCTGGCAGTCGACCTGAATCCCGCGATAGTTCGTAATGTTCCATGTGACATCTGCGATAATCGCCGCAGAACCTTGAGCGGTGGCTTTCGGAGATAGTCCGGCAGAGCCACCGTTGACAACGACAAACGCCTGCTGCGTGACCGGATGATTGCTTGCACCCGAACCTGAGCTTTTGTTATATGTCGCTGTGATAGACGTAAGTACATCCGGCAAGTCCACCACAGTCTTCCCAGGAAACTCCACAACTGAGGCGTTATACGCAGCCGTAATAGTCGTAAGATCATACGTCCGATTCCGCTGTCTCGCAAAGTCCACCGGACGAATCTCCGTCCTCGCCGTCCCGGAGGCGGCTGGAGCTACAGTAGTCTCCGTCCACGGGATAACAGCATCTAGCCGTGGGTTGTAGTCCTGCCCATACCGCGTCGGCCAAGAAGCTACCGTCTCAACCTTATTGATCGCCTTACCCCCGCCGATGACTTCACGTTGGACATTGGTAACAAGGAGGCCACCGCTGGACGCTCCGTCGGAATCTGCTACATAGGTCGTAGCGATAGGTGCCACTAAGCCTTCGTGAAAACCGTACTCTTGCACCGAAGCGTTCACCGACGCCGTCAGCGTTGTATCCTCCAACCGCACCTTGAACAAGTCCACCCGCTGCGCTTTGGATTCAATTACTCCTGTGCCTCCCGAACCCAACGTGGTTGTAGTGGCCGTTGTTCCTGATGTAGTCGCGCCCTCCGTCGTGAGAATAGCTCCAGACTGCTTAAACTTATCCGGTAGGACGATGGCCTGCCGGACGTCCTTCAAGTTCTGCGGGAACACACCGGGAGTGAAAACTCCGTTTACGTAAGAGCCTTCTACACTTGTCTCCTCAATGCTCCATCCGTTGCCCATGTCTTTCACCGCCACTTGCTGTGTCGCCGAAGGAACTCCAGCCGTATCCGTAGTCGGCCTCATCAACAACGTGACCTGGACAGGCTGTCCACTCTCATTGTGCCTAATGCCTGACAGCGTGATGTTGCCCGCCTTCTTCTTCACCGTCTGCCGCCTCCGCTCATTTATCCGGTCGGTAGCAATCTCCGACTCCACCACCGTGTCGCTCAACGGGTCCGGCTCTGTCGTCGTCGGGTTCCATTGGACATCAACGTGCCTCTCCATCGCCGCGAGGAACTCCGGCGGGATAGTGTTCTCGCCACCAAGGCGGTCTCCTGTGAGTAAAGGTCCGGGATTGTGTGGCATCTTAATCGAGGTCGAAAGCTGTTGTATTAGACGCGATCAGCCCGCTATCCCACGCGAGGAAGGCTCTCCACGCAGCGTCGAGTAGCCGATCAGGCGGCGTCAGGCTACCTTCCGTCCTGTTAACGAACTGAGTGAAAAGGTGATTAGCCTCGATGACGCCTTTCCACAGAAGGAACTCATAACCGTAAGTCATGAAGAAGTCGGTGAGGACAGAGTTAGCCGGCGTCTGGATGTCGATGGAATAGTCCGGCATCCATTTGATTACGTCCAGGCTGACAGTCACCGTCGAGGATGAGACCAGATCAGAGACGTCCGGATACAAGAACAGTGTGCCACCGTGCTGCACAAGGGCGGGCACCATAATGCCGGTGTTAAAGCCACTTAACGTAATCTCCGAGTAGCCTTGCACGTAGGGTGTACTACCCGCCTCCAGACCGTATGTCGGCTGGTCATGCCTACGCCGCAACTCCGCAATCATGTTCTTCTTCGCATAGAACTGAATCGGGACTGTCGAAGTGCCTACCGGAAAGTAGGCTGACTCGATCTTTTTAACAACCACAGGGTTGCTGCCAGTGTCCACCACAGCTGACAGCAACCCTCCCGTTGTCGTATTAACGACCAGCGTTGCTTGGATTCTAGCGTACTCGAAGTCATAGTTCGACTGTGCCCACCGCTTGGCGTTGTTCACGGCTTGCAGGAGTAAGTCGACTCCGTTGATGGAGAAGTCCGTGGTAGACTTATCCAAAAACGCAGCGATGCTGGACTTGAGGGTCGCTAGATCACTCATGGTTGTTTACCCGTGCAGGTCGTTCTCGCCGCCCGGCTTACCGCTAGCCTGGATGAGCTGAGACGTATACTGCTTGGTGATATTCGACGCCTTGTCTGCGGCCGTCGAGTGTTCAGGCCCGCCACGCAGCATTTGCGTATTGCGAACATTCTTGCCATCGCCGTCTTTGCAGATAGCGTCTTTGAGGTGGTCCTTGAGCATGTTAGACATGATGTTTGTTCCTTTCTGTTTGGTTGTGGCCCTTTAGGAGCCGGTGATAGTTAGGGCGTAAGTGCCCGCCGGGATGTTAGCTTGCGCGGCAGTCGCCGCAGCCTTGCCGACAATAGAGGTGCTTTCACCCGTAGCCGAGTAGTCAGGAGCGACAACGACAATCAAGTCGCCAGTGCTCTTTACCGCTGGACTCACCTTCTCGATGCGGTTCAGACCGAAGACCGAAGCCGCAATGTCACCTGCTGCGGCTCCGTCATTACCGTCAGTTACCATGAGGCCGAAGACCTCCGTCACCAAACGGGATGGTGGAAACCCACCATCCCGCCGAGCGACCACAGTGAATGTGGTAGCCATGTGATTAGATCGCCGTCTGCATGTTCTTGAAGATCATGCAGGACTCCGGCAGGGTGAGTTGCAGGCCGCACTCGCCGAGCCACTCGTCTTCGAGATAGTCCGCGTTGTTCGGCTCGCGCTCGGTGAGGAGCTGAGTATCACGACCTTTGAGGTACATGTACTTGAGGTTGCCCGTGTCCAGCGCAAACGCGCCGTAACGCCAGTAAGCGTTCAGGTTGAACAGCGGGTGCGTCTTGTAGTGGATGGTGCCCCACGGAGTGACCTGCGAGACGAAGTCGTATCCGAACCGGCCCGCCTTGATAGGCGAGTTGTAGTTGAACACGGCTTTACCCGCATAGAGGTCATTGAGGGTCATCAAGAACCCGTTGCCGCAGAGGACCACTTTCTCGTTGGCCTCATTGCTGGTGACTCGGAAGAGACGCTCCAGATAGCCGTTCCACTGCTTGAGCGTGAGCGTTCCAGCAGTGTTATTGATGATACGCTTCTGGTCGTCAGTGTCAGCCGTGATCGCCGTGGCACTGTTGCCGTAGACGGTTCCCAGTTCCCACTGTTTCAGGTACCACTCGATGCCGCCGGTCATCTTCTTCGGCAAGCCAGTCGTGGTGTCCGTATACATCCCGCGAGTGCCGAACAGCCAGGTCTTCTCCTGTTCTGTCGCGTGTGCAAGCATCGCGTCCTTCGCTTTGTCGGGATACGGACCGTTCTTGTCCTGCCGCAGAGCCGTCTTGTTCGCCGAGCCAGTGAGCTGGAACGGAGTACGGCTGATCTGCAGGTAGTTGTACAGCTCATCGGGCAACTGGTAGGGGACGAGAGCCGCCCCGGTCTGGCCTTCATAGGCCGCATTACCGATGACGAGCACTTCAATCCCGACGTTGGCCGCGTTCTTATAGTAATCCGTGACCGTCTCCAGCCACCGGATTTCCAGATGCGTTGCATCAACCACGCTCTCTACCGAGGCGTTGACGTTCGCGAGCGTAGCACCAGCTGCGCCGCACGCGAGGTTGCGGATACGGATGATGTTACCCGCGCGGAACCGTGCAGTCGAGGTGACACAGATACGCGCCAGAGCGTCCACAGCATAGTCGATCTGGTCGGCTACCTCTGTGTTCGTTCCGGTGGTCGTGATGAAACCAGTCGTGACCGCCTTCGTAGTCGTGCTCGCTTCCGCGAACCGCTTCTCGAAGATGACAAACTTTTGGTCGTTAACCGCTTCCTCTTTCAGAAGTGCGGACAGTGCCACCAGAACAGCGGAGCCGTTCGGGTAGTTGTAGTTGATAGAACGGCGGACGTTAGTGAAGCGCCACGACGCGTCTGATTCGCTGTTAAGCAAACCTGTGATTAAGCTAGGCATATGATGTTGTATCTAAGCAAGCCGTGCGTTCAGAGGCCGAGGTGCTGCAATACTGCAGACGTCCCGGTGGCCGCAGGTGACCCTCCCCGTCCCGCACCGCCTTGGCTACCATTCGACAGAGTCGCTGGAGCCGGGCGTTGGCTGGTTGTTGTTTGTGTGCCGTTGGACTGCGAAGTCCCGGCAGAGACGCCCATCTTTTTCAAGATTGTCCTCGTCTCCCCTGCTATGAGTTGTTTGATCTTGGTAGCGTCCTGACCTTGGAACGCTCCACGTGCATGGAGGGCTTGCATCACCGTCGTGGTGAGTTCTTCCCTTCCTTTCAAGTCTTTGAATTCGTTGTAAAACTCCGCTTCGGCCTTCGCTGCCGCCTGTTGCTGGAGTTGCTGTTTCACCGGGGAGTAGTCCCGATTAACCTCGGCAAGCATCGCTTGCCGTTCGAGTTGGAGGACAGTGTTGAAGTGCTTCGCTTGACCTGCGAGCATTTCCTGCACAGCCTCTTTAGCCGACGCCGGATTAGACAGCCGCTCCATGAAAGCGTCGTCTGGCTCGAAGACGTTCAGCAGCCTCTTAACCTCCTCCGGGGTGTATTGCCTTGCCGGTTCAGTAGTCGGAGCCTGCTGCACCGAAGGCATCGCCTTCGACAAGATGCGTGTGATGTCGTCTTCACTCAGCCCGGTGGATTTAGACTTTGGAGCTTCCGTCATGGAAGACTCCGCCTCCGTCTCGACCTCAGGCTGCTGGTTCGTCTCCGCCGGAGCGTCCAAACTCCGCAAGAGGGTCTCCGTGGACTGTTCGTTCGTCTGGTTGCTCGTGTCCGGCTGGCTCTCCACCGGGGTTGTCTCGTTGTAGTCTGACATAATTTAGTTGATGGAATGTTTCTTCAACCTTGTTGTAGAAGCTGGCAACGTCTCGACTTGCGCCGATAGACTGTTCCCGTAACTTTTCTTCCCGAAGGTCGGACGGGATGAAATTGAGGACGATGGTTTCAAGGTTGATCTGAATAGCCCGCGTGCAGGCAACGAAGTGAGCATACCAAGGGTTTTCACGGAACTCATGGAGTTTAGAAAGCAGGGCCGACTGCTGTTCCGGGGATAGCTCCTGGGACAGGTTGTCCCGGAGCACCGGGCTGGAGTTGGGACTGGATGACATTTGGTGGGATGGCTTGTTGTATTAGTGGTGGTAGGAGAGAGGCCGCGTTCGGGATGCCCCGTAGCTCGCAGATACGGAGGAGCAGGTTGCGGAACGTTGGGTCTTGCAGAAGCTGCTGTGCCATTGGGTTCTCGAACAAGCCGAGCAGAAGTTCCTGCATGGACTGTGCGATGAAACCTTTCTCACTCGGCAGAGTGCCGTCGAACAAAGTGAAGTCGTAGCTATTCTGAACGCCTTCGGCTCTTTTGTTAAACGCGGCGAACCGCAGCTCATCCGCGTCTTTACCTACAATTCGTTGGAACTCCTCCAGTGTGAGTGCTCCTTGCGCGTTGGCCAACATTTTCTGGCCCATTGGGTCAAAGAAGACTTCCCATAGAACCGTAGCAACCGATTTATTTCGAGAAGCTGCACCAGCGTTTGCCGCTCGGCTTTGAGTTGCGTCCCGGCGGCCTCCAGAGAATTGTCCGGTTGAGTTTTCATTAGTGCCTGTGAGCGTTTGTACAAAGCCCCAGACAGTTTGAATGTCCTGCATGTGACCTTGGGTGGTGTCCGACACGTTTAGTTGCTTTACAAACATGTCGAGCGTTCCCATCGCTGTGGGCTTGATGCGGATGACCGGCTTGCGGTCGACCAAGTCCTGCATCTCGACCGCTTGTGGGTTGACGAACAGTCGGCTGTCGACAATCTTGCGGACAGAGGCCACGCGGCTGTTAAGCAGCCAGCCTGCAATGTCCTGCATAGGTTTGACGAGTTCGGCCAGCCCTTCGTTGACTAGCTTATGCTGATCGTGGGAGAATTGGCCGACATCGTAGGTGAACTGATCGTGCGGGTAGTTCAGCGGTTCGAGACGGAGGATAGTGTTCCAGTTACCAATCCAGAACAGATACAGCACGGGGTGATCTTCCGGCCCTAGCTTCTCCCCGTCAATTTCATAGTCAGCCGGCACAATCCAGCGTTGCATTTCAGTGATGACTACAGTCCCCGACGCTTTGTCGCCGGCTAGCATCCTCACCGTCGAGGCGGATTGGGCTCTATCTGTGCGGTGGAAGCGGCTGCTCTCACTCCATTCCTGCTTAGCCGTCTCGACGGAGTCAAGGTTGACAATGACACCTTGGGCTTGCAGAGCTTTCAACCGAGTCTTCGAGTATTCATCCTCCGACGCGCAGAACTCGCCTTCCTGAAACCGAGTCAGCGGGAAGGAGACATCCCAAAAGAAGTGGTAGGGTGAGATTGGAGTGATCTTGGTACCCATGAAGGTTGTCTGCCGCTTGGTCTCTATCAGCGGTTGGGCAGGTATTGGAGAGCCGGACATGGACACGCCTGCGGGTTGCATAGCCTCGGTGAGGACCGTAGCTTGCTTAACTTCCCAGGAGGTCTTAGCCACACAGAGCCCCCAGCGACCTAGATCGAGCAGGAGTTGGTAGAGGACCGAGTTGAACTTCGACGCTTTGAGGTCCCTCGTTAGAACCTTCTGCGCGTCACTCTCCGGCGTGCCGTTATCCTCTGGGCCAGTGCCCGACACCTCGAAGAAGTTAGGCCGCTGATTGTACAGCAGGATGCAGAAGGCCACGAAGGTGAGCACTTGGCTGTGCGCGAACGGGAGAACCACCTTTTTGGGTTCTTTCCTCCGTTCGGCTTTCTTATCCGCGTCATCCGCAGAACGCTGCAACCGGAAGTCGAGATCAGCGACATCCCATTGTGGGTACAGCGTTGTGACGTAGTCCTTACTAGTCTTCAACAAAGCAAGCGAGGACGAAAGGAGGTCTTTCGTCACCGGATGCTCAGGGTTAGCTAGGACTGTCTTGACGAAGTCTTTCATTACGGTGCAGCAGTTCCACCAGCAAGCGGGGTGACGACGGTGAAGTAGGCAGCGTCGGAGGTTGTCACAGCAAGACTATTACCCGCCGTGCCGGGAACCGCCGCGATTGTGCAGAACTTGTTGCCGTAGGCTACTGCAACTATGCTACCCGCAGGCTGAGTGAATAGATGCCGGGTGCCGTACGTGCCGGGGTCACCGTTGATCGCGTAGCAAAGCGAGAGGACGGCGTCTTCGATGCGAGTTTTGTTATAAAAGACGTCCGTGCCGAAGGTGTACACGACACCATTGATTGTGATTGTCTGAGTGGTCGGCAGCTTGAGACAGGTGTGCAAGGCACTAGCCTGCAAGCCACGGTCGCGGTAGGTTGTGATAAGAGGTCGCATAGTTTTGGTGTTAGTATTCGCTGTGGTTGAAATCCAAATCGGGCA
>Ga0049080_10000022_pt1 | contig 42762 bp, 75 predicted proteins | sample GreLakmeER15MSRF_FD_66716 | JGI IMG/M metagenome (GOLD analysis project Ga0049080, IMG submission 66716) | Freshwater lentic microbial communities from great Laurentian Lakes, MI, USA - Great Lakes metaG ER15MSRF | ecosystem: Environmental > Aquatic > Freshwater > Lake | place: Great Lakes... | reverse complement strand
CTTTAAAACCTCCTATTAGAATTGAAAACCTCCTATTAGAATTGAAAACCTCCTATTAGAATTGAAAACCTCCTATTAGAATTGAAAACCTCCTATTAGAATTGAAAACCTCCTATTCAACTATATTATCAGGATTATTAGTCCTCCTATTAAACCTACTTTGTTCTCCTCTGACTCTGAAAATGTTTTATAATGTTTATCAGTGTCTATTCTATGTATGAATATATCTGATGAGAGGTATAAGGCTAAAATTAGTATCTATATATAAATTCTAGAAAAAAATTGGGGGGTTATGGTTTCGGTTTTTTGTTGAGAATCTATTATATGTATGAATGATGGTTGGAAGTATTAGATGGTGTAGGACTTTCCACAAAATTTCCATCTTTGTCTAATTTGTAAGGGGTGTTTGGTTTGATTCCATTTTCTCCTACATAAGCGATTGATATTTTTCGTTTGAGGTTTATAGTATCCCACCAGTGAATGATTAGAATTCCGTGTTCTTCTGAAGTGGCTATTCCGTAAAAACCTGTTTGAGAAGTTCCTCGATTTTTTGATATAGAAATTCCATAATCACCTGAAATGGAGTATCCACAAATACCTGATATAGAAGTTCCATAATCACCTGATATAGAAGTTCCACAATCTCCTGAAGTGGACTGTCCGAATTCTCCTGAAGTGGACTGTCCGAATTTTCCTGATATAGAAGTTCCATTTCTTTCTGAGATGGAATGTCCGAAATTTAAAGAGGTGGAGTGTCCGAAATAAGCTGAAGAGGCAATTCCCCGATGTCCTGATGATACATTTGCACCAATTACTTTTTTACCTTTTGCGCCATTTTGGATGATATAATCAGTTGCATCTTTCAGATTACCACAAAAGACGACTATACATTTGGGGAATTTGACTTTTTCGTTATCGTCTAAGTTTACAATATCATCTTTATTGACTTTTACTACTAACCATTTAGCATCTGAATTCCAATCGGCTAAAATTCCATCTCCTTCGCCCCATAAGAAGCCGTGAAGACCATTTCCACATTCATTATTTTTCATGAAATCAGGTGCTTCGACTATACCTGATTCTTTCCATTTGAATCCATTATAGGAAGTTAGATCATTTTTACAAGTTCTTAGGACTAATACTGTTTCATCATTCATGGTTGGATAATATACGGTTTCAGTTTTTTGTCAATATATTTTCTATTTTGGTATATGAAAAAATGATAAGTATAAATATGAGCAATCAACCTGAATATAAGAAGAGGAGTAATTATCGTATTGAGAGAGAAGATGGTAAGATGGTGGAGAGGTGGACGGAAATTAACGAAGAAGGAAGGAAGGTGAATAAAAAGGAAGAAGGGGGGATTGTTACGGAGGAAAGTGAGTAAGGACATTAAAAGTATGGGGAAGAAGTATAAGGAGGTATATTTTGATCTTGGTGGAGAGATTGAGAAGTGTTACAGTAAGATAAAGAAAGATTCTCATATAGATTTGGGAGGTGGTAATTGTGGGATGGTAGCGTATTCGATTTACGTTTATATTAAAGAGATGTATAGTAAGCATGTAAAGTTTGGTATATTGACTAATGCGACTGATGAGAATGATTTGATATATGGGGAGAGGGAAGTGTATCATATATATTTGATTAGTGGTAGGAGTAGTTGGGATGAGACAGGAAAAATTGGGGATGAATACCTGTTAAAGCTTTCGGAGGATCAGTATGGAGACATGAATCCGATTCGTTATATATTTGATATGCCTAAAGAGGAAGACAAGGTGATGAAAGTGATTAGGTGGCAGACGAATTTTGATGAGGAGTGGGGATTTTTCTACAAGTTTTTGATTAAGTAGGGATATGAATTCAGAAGACGAGAAAATACTGAAAACGTATAATGACAATATGTTATATAAGAAAGCCAAGAAGTATATTGGAACATATGGGGGAGAAAGTTTTGGGGGAAAATGTGGGACATTTGCAATTGGTTTGAAGAAGCATCTTGGGGAGGGAGAATATATTGGAGCGATTAACAAGCAGATATGGGAATTGGGGGAATATTGGATTGGACATGTTGCTCTTAAAGTTAGGGATAAGATGTTTGATGGGGATGGGGAGATAAAGGACATAGAAGCATTTAAAGCTTGGGGTATGGTTGACGAGGATGGAAACGAGCAGGACTTATATAATTTGACAGTGGAAGAGTGTTATGAAGCGGAGGTTATTAATTTGAGTGATATATGGGGTAAAGATGTTGAAGAGAACATAATAGATAACACCACAGGTTAAGTAGTATTATGAACAAAGATATTCGGATGTTAACTGAGGCTTATAGTAGAATTTTGAATGAAAGCTTGCAAACCATAGAGAAGTTTAAGAACAATTTGGTTGGGGCGTTTATGGTTACATTTGACATTGACAGGGGAGATATAGCAACGAATTATAAAGAGGGGAAGGAAGTATATGATCCATATTCCAGTCAATATGGGATGAGAAATTACAGTATAGATTTTGATTATAGACTACCTAAGAAGTGTAATAACAGTTTGAGTTGTTATATTGCGATTAGATATAAGATGGAAGTATATCTAATTGATCTTATTATGTATTATTGGAAGCAAGAGCCACAAAAAGGGGATTTTATGGATGTGGCGCATGGGAACAATTTGGAAAAGGATTGGAGCAGACAGAAAGTGGGTGTTGAAACAGGAAGTATATTAACTGTGAGTGGGCAAATCAAATCGTTTGACAAGAATGATGGGGAGGAAGATTACTTGGGGGTTTTTGGATATCCTGAAGATGGGTATAGGCATTACAAAGTGGAAGGGGGTAATTTAGGCAATCTTGTAAAGGAGATAAAGAATATTATAGATGGGGAAGATGATAAGGAAGACAAGGAAGAATATCCTGATCCTATTATTGGAAGTGGGGTGGAGGACGAGGATTTAGTTACTGTCAGATAGGAAAGCTTCTACAAATTGTTGATTGGGGTTTAATCGGTAAGCAGTGTTTGGTTTGATTCCGTTTTCTCCTACATGAGCAGTTTTAATTTTAAATATTGCGTGTGATATGTTCCAATATTTAATGATTAAAATTCCGTGTTCTCCTGCTTGTGCCATTCCTTCATCTCCTGCAATTGACATTCCATAATTTCCAGAAGTGGAATGTCCATATTCTTCTGTGATTGAAACTCCATGATGTCCAGAAATGGAGTGTCCGTTACGTTCAGAAGTTGATCGTCCATTATCTCCTGATATAGATTCTCCATAATATCCTGATGTAGAAGTTCCATAATCTTCAGATATAGATTTCCCCCAACCTCCTGAAATGGAAGTTCCGTATCTTCCTGAAATGGAAGTTCCACGAGATTCAGAGGTAGAACTTCCCCCATCTCTTGAAATGGAAGTTCCTTTATTACCAGAAATTGAAATGCCTTTTTCTGCTGAAGTGGAATGTCCTCTGTCTCCTGTGATGGAAGTTTCGTTTTTACCTAATGATACATGAGCACCAATTACTTTTTTACCTTTTGCGCCATTTTGGATGATATAATCAGTTGCATCTTTCAGATTACCACAAAAGACAACTATACATTTGGGGAATTTGACTTTTCCTGATAAATTGACAATATCATCTTTAAGAACTTTTACTACTAACCATTTAGCATCTGAAGTCCAATTGGCTAAATCTCCATCTCCTTCGCCCCAAAGAAAACCGTGAAGACCATTTCCGCATTTGAGGTCATTAACGAAAGGGTTACATTCTACTATTCCTGAATCTTTCCATTGAAATCCTCCAAAGGATGTCAAATCATTTTTGCAAGTTCTTAGGACTAATACTGTTTCTTTATCTTCGTTCATTTAGGCATGATAGCAGAAAACGTTTAACATGCAAGAAAAATTGAATGGTTGACAAGAAGTTTCAAGTCTGATATCTTGTTTGCATGTTAACAACAATATCTTTATTTTTCGGGGTAGTATTTTTACGGAAGTCTATTCTCACCTTATCAATTAAGCAACAGAGGATTATGTTTTTATGTTTGGTAATAATCAGCACCTTTTTTGTTATATTGAGTTCGGATACTTTATTGGGGTTTCTGTTTTTATTTTTGACTAGCTTGTGGTTTTTGGTATCTCATGCAGACGAAAAAGTTAAGTAATAGCATGAGATTTGAAAAGCTATACAGAAAAATATTAAAGGAAAATAGATATGGTTCGGATGAATTGCCAATAAAAGGGGAATATTGGTTTGATGAGGATGGAAGCACGATGTATGCTGATGGGGATGTTGGAGATATGAATCACGAAGCATATGTTATTCAAAGGTGTTCCAATGAAGTTGCTGATATGATTGGAATGGACACTGGAAGATTTGAAAACTGTCCTACTATTGAAGATTTTGAAGCATTTTTAAGGGATGAGAATAAAGAAGATGAAGAAATGATGGAGAAATTAGACAATGGGGAAGTTCAACAAGTTATATTGGATATCATTGGAGATAATGATGCAAACCAAAAGCTTACGAAGTGTGCATTAGATTTAGGAGGGGATGCTAGAAAATACGCTATTGAAACTTGGGGATGGTCTAGGGTTCATGGAGCGAATATCGAAGTTAAAAAGCTGGATGTGGACACTGTTAATCGAGTTAGCAGAGGTATTTGGAACGCATTAGAGGAAGAGGGTTCAATATACGAAGATGATGAGCGTAATAAAGCAGGACAAACAGTTTATTGGATTTCTACCTATACTGGAAAATCGTATAGTATTAAATTGGATGATATGGACAGTCCTGAAAACATAAAAGGGTTGGAGCAGAATATAGCACCTGTTGTTACTGCTGCTTCCAAACAATTAAGAGATGCTGATATTTCAAACATGCATCCATATTATCAAAAGAAGTCTTTATTAGGTGATTCGATGCAAAATAAAATATTTCCCGTTAATTTTTCACAAAGTGATATTCAAATGGGGAAAGTGTGGGACGAAAACACTGTTAGAGAGTTTGTTGGTGAAGGGGTTAAAAAGGTTAAAAGAGAGACATTAACTTTGGATTTATTAGACGAGAATTTAGTAGAAGAGAATGATAATATATTGGCTGGAAGGATGATTCGTGATTTGCGGAATTCTAATTGGGACAGTTACATTGGAAGAGATGAAGAACTGAAAAAGTTGGCACAGGAGTTATCAGATTTGGGACAGATGAACATTTCTGATATGGTCATGGAATATTATATGGCTATTCCTGAAACTGTCACAGAAGATGATGAAGAGGACTTGCAGAAACAATGGGAGGAAATTGAAAGTGTATTAAATGAATGGGAAGGGGAGGTAGGATATGATTGGAGCGAATTTTCAATGAATAGGGGCGGCTATCCTCCAATAGTAGTTGTGAATGACAATGGGGCATACATCGTCAAGGATGGCAACCACCGAGTTAGATTTGCAAAAGAGAGAGGATATAGCCAAATTGGTGCTTGGGTGGCTTATATTTGAAATTACATTATATAGACATTTCCAACACAAGAAGATAAAATGTCTTCAGCGTAGTAACTGAAATCTCTTGTGATTCCATGTAGAATGTTATTTACTTCTTCCACGTTTTTAGTGTATGCATATTCCTTTCTACCATAAGCAGCATGACCTTTCAATATGTTTTTACCTAAAGGGTTTAAAGTAATTTTTCCGTCTTTCAAATATTGAGCAAACAGTTCATAATAGAATTCAAAAGGTCTATCAATTTTTCCGTCTCTTGCGCTTTTCATTGTTCCTATTTGGTTGTAAAGGTTTGCTTGTGCTTTACTGAAGTTTATAGATGGACGACTGCCACCACCAAAATAACTATTGCTTGAACTATAAGGGGATGTTTTTACAATATTATAGTGTTTTAGCACTTCAGCGAATTGTTTTTCCAACCAATTTGAATAATGCTCGAAAGCTTCTAATCTTCTTATAGCGTGTCCAAATCTGTGAGCAATAGTCCAACTTGTCAAGGGTATTTTTTCAGCGGCACTATTACCTACAAAGAACACTGTTATATTATCCTCGTTTATTTTCCCATTTGCTAACTGTTCTGGAGTTATGCCTAAACCTTCAGGATACGGTTGAAGAACTCTCTCTTTTGCCATTAGTCCATGTTCTGCAAATTTTTTTCGGCCCCTTAAATTGACGAAATAGAAATCAAAATCCACACTGGTATTTTTGAAGAAGTCTTTAACTTTTTTAATGGCAACTGGATGAGTTACTAATTCTCTGTCTCGTTTATCAGAGAAGGAATGACCTTTTGAGAAGTCTCCTATAGTTTGGTAAGTATCTATAGGAGCTTCATTTAGGACTTGTTCTACGATTTCATTAAAGTTCAACATATTACTATTTAACGTTAATATATCAAAGATTTAATGGTGGTGTATTTTATATTGAACGAATCTAATATGAGTCTAAATTCTGCCAAGCATTCATTTTCTCCTCCACCGCAAAGGTAAATATTTTTATAAGATTTGAGTTCAGCTATATTGATATTCTTTATCTTTCCACAAGTATGTTTTTATCGCTCACAGTAATTGGTTTATTTTTAATATTATCGAGTCTAAAAAGTGTCTAATAGTGTAAGACTCTTGGGCTATATTACTACAATTCTTAACTGATTGCAAGACATATTCCAAAGTTTCTGTGTTTTGAGAGTGGAATTTATCTATTAAAGATTTCAATTTATCCTGTGCTGATTCGTCACCGTTTTTCAAATCTTCAAGTGTTTTATGTATTTCTGTCAAATAGTTAATATTTTTCATATATAACTATTTATTAAATTTACATATTATATATTGAACTTCTTACCACATCTTGTGCATATATGGTCATAGAAATGCCAAGGATGGGGCGTAATCGAATCAGGGTAATCGTGCATGTCGCATCCAACTGCTGAAACGTAACATACGGATTTCTTATTTAAACGGAAAAAGGCGAGTAGTTTTCTAAACATTTTTAAATATTCCCTTTAAAAGGTCTGTGACATATTCCAAACAAGTGATTTGGGATTCATATTGTGGGATATGTAAAAAATCTTTATGTTTAATTAGGAGTTTTCTTTCCTCTTTAACAAATTTTATTTCAGCGTCTATAGACATCAAAACCCATTTTAAATCTTCTGGATCAAATTCATACGACACACGGTTAAAAACGCCTTTCACAAAATCCTGTATTTCATCTACTGCAAACTTTAAACAGTCATTCACATCCTCCAAGTGTTTTGCCTCATACCAATCTTCATCGGCAATACGAGATTTCATTTCCTGTTTATTTTCTGTGATTTCCCCTTGTAAATTTTTCACAAGGTCTTTCACAAGTTGTTTCTCTTTAGTGTATTTATTCTTCATAATTTAATAATTTGGGTGTTTCAAAAATATTTCCTACAACGCTTTCAAAGCATGTGTCACCAGCTTCTAAAGACATACCCTCGAATGGACAGTGAAAATCCCATCTTAGATATTCACCGTTCCATTGGACTACATAGATGCCTTTAAATGTTCTTCCGTCTTCCCAACCTTGATATTCCTCCCATGAAACAATATCTCCTTCATATACATCTTTGTCTTCTTTGTCTTTTATTCCTATATACTGTTGCAGAACGTAATCTTTCCCTCCTGATCCGTTTTGCAGATTGTGAAAAACACCATTTAAAGATATTATAAAATGTCCTTGATAGCCTTCATCTGGATAAAAGAAGGTTTTAGCTAGTGTGTCCCAAACTCTGAATTTAATATCTCTGCTCATTTGATTGGATTTGTGCATCGGCAGGGAATTCTTCGTCCACTTGCCGTTATTTTTTTGATTCCTGTTCCTTTGCATTTTTGGCATCCGTCATTTGGCATATTTCCAAGAGGTATTAGATGGTTTTCAGGCACTCCGAAACGAGTTGATAGTTCAGCCAAGGTTTCGTTTTTATTCTGTTGATATATTATTCCTGTTCTGTCGTCCATATTAGTTCAGTTGTTTTAGTTTTAAAGCATCTTCAATCCGTTTAACGCCTTTAATGTAATTGTCCACGAAAGATTCATCTTGTTCCTTCTCTGTGAATTTATCATCTAACACTTTTTTAATAGAGAACATATCTTTATACATGTTTTCAGTATATAATGAAGGCCCATAATGTCCATGCCCTTCAGTTACTAAGAAGTTCACGATATCACCAGTTTTATTACACTTTCCTTGAACTTTATATTGATCATATTCGGTTTTGGATATTTCAACAACACCTGAAAAGTAACCATCTTCCAATGCCGTGAAGGATTGATCACGTTCCCAAAAAACCGTGTCTTTCTTAATGTCTTTTATTTCAATTCTCATTTTTGTATTATATATGAAGTTAGTATAAAGTCAATCTTTATGCCATATAAAACATCTCGATTTTAATGGCATATTAGGGAAAACTTTTCGAACGACATCATTATTTCTAGTCAAGGTGTCAACATACAACTGTTCTTCTTCTTTAAGAGATAGAAACCATAAGGTTGCTTCTATTGTCCACACAGCACCTTCAGAATTTCTATAACTGATTTCTTTATTGTTTTGATCGTATTCCGTCCATTCTTCAAACCCTGTTGCGTCTTTGTGATAGATTTCATTGTTCCTTTCGTCATATTTATACCACTGTTCAATGTTGGTATTTGAGGTTTCGCCTTTGAAGATGTAATGTATTTTGTTTCCGTTTTTATCGTATTCTGACCACCATTCAGCACCCTTAGAACTTTTCGCCCAAATTTGTTTACCCATTTCGTTGTATTTATATTCACAACTCCAAACAATACCGCTAGGTGTTTTCAACTGTGTTTGATCGCCGTATTTGTTATATTCCGTCCATGTTTCTTCATTCATGTTTTTGTTATAAACTGTTCTGCCTTCAGCATGTTCAGTAGTTGTAGTAATTGGTGCGATGTATTTCATATTATTAGGCACAAGCAGGAAAGGTATGATGGACTACAGATTTATTGTTGCATAACTGCATTACATATTCTTGTTGCTTTTCAGGCAGTTGAAGAAACCAATTACTTGCTATATTAGCTTCTTCTTTCCATCTTAAATGCAACTTCTCGGTTGATACGTCTTTTCTTTCGCTCTCTATTTGATATTGCAGTTCTTGAATCAATGCAAGTTTGTCACGTTTTTGGATTTTTTCATCTGTCTCGTCTGATAAATTACAGTTCAGGGTAATTTTCCCATCAGTGTATTCATAAACGTCTCTGTCTTTAATTCTGAAAGTGTGTTCCCTCCAATATCCTCCTCTATCACCGAAACGGACTTTAACCCAAGTTGGAAACATTATATTAGGTCTGCACAGTAATCCATAATAGTGCTTGTCTTCCTTTTCAAAAGAAATCAGAACTTTATCGTCTTCAACCAAGTCTTTAATTTTTTTATTCATATAATGTATTTTTCTTGGTTTTTTCTTTTTTCCACTACCTGTAATAATTCAGGATTTTCAAATATGTTTCCTATTACTTCACAATCAGGATACATATATAATTCTTGTCCTTTGTTGTTGTAATTTGGCAAATCTGCTGTCCACCAAAGAGCGTCTGTGTTGCTCCACATGATTTGCATGTTACAAGAAACTTGACCGTCTTTATATGTTTTCTTGATTATATCCCCTTCATATATTTCAACGTCATTGATATCTTTCAACCCTGTATATTCTTGAACTACATCGTCGCCCCAAGAGCCAATAACAAATTTACCATTGGCAAAGTCTTCAGATTGTCCGAAATGGCTATTTTCAGTGTCTAAACAAAATCTTCCAATTAGTTGACTCCAAACTCTAAATTTTAGTTGTCTTGCATTCATGTGAAAGACTATAGAGTATTCGCATTAAAACGTCAAGATTTTTCATCTGCTTTCAACTCTTTCCAAGTGAATTCATCTAGTGCTTTCTGTGCTTCTTGATAATCATTCAAATATTTCTCCGTTGCTTCTAACACACCTTCCAAGTGGTTTAAAGACACTTGTTCATCCACCAAACAATTCCAAGTGATTAACGCTTCTTCAGGAGTTACAAACATATTAGAATCTTTCCTGAATTGCTCGTTTTTATTTTCTTTGACCAACCTGTTTACCATTTCAATAAATATTTTATCTGATTCTTTAAAACTTTCAATTGCCATATCTCTCATTACATCTCGATTCCATTTATATGTATTAAATGTTTCAGCGTCAAAGATTTTGTTGTCGAGATGTTTTCCTATTATGGTTCCTATTTTAGTTCCTATATCATGGGGAACATCTTGACATTCTTTATATATTACATCTGTTATATCAATCAATATGTCGAAAAATTCCTTGTCCGTCATATCAATCTCCTATTATAGTAACTTTGTGGGATAAATTATGAGCTTCCAACCAATTACTGAAGTTTTCATTATCCATAATGGTATATCCTTCAACTACGTTTTTATCGTAATCTATCTCATAACTCCAATCATCAGGATATGGATCAGATTTTGTCGGATCGTCCAAATATTCAGTAATAGCTTTAAGTTCATATGTAGAAACATCAGCAAGGTTTATAATAAAACTTGAAGATGAACTATTGCTAACGAATCCTGTTCTTGTTTTCATGTTAATGATTGCTAATTGTTATATTAGGGATTTTATCGAAGATTCCACCATGCTCCATGAAAGACTGAAAACTTCCATCGTTGTCACTGTAAGACAAAAAGTAGATTTTCTTATCGGAAAACTTGTCACGATGTTTTTCAAATAATCTATCAGCAGCTTTATCTAATTCTTTTCGTCTTTCTTCGGATTCTTTTTTCTGGATGTTTTGATATTTTTCCCAAATGTCCTTCGGGGTTTTATCGTAGTGTATTTCCTCACCAGTTTCTTCACGATATTTTCTTCTAAATTTGGTGGATTCTGTATCACCATAATTATAATCAGGCATACCTTCAAACCATCCACTGTTGATGTTTTCCAATATTTCTTTCTTTCCTTTATCAACATTAGTAGGTTTTTGTTTAGATACATCTTCATATACCTGTTGAGCTACATCAAGTGTAGTATATGTATCGTCTCCATCATAAAGTGCTTCCAACTCTCTAACTTCATCAGTGTCGAAAAGTTCTTTGTGAACATCTTCAACACAAGATGGTTTATTAGACAGTCCTATGATGAAACTGCTAGAGCTACTATTGCTTACGAATCCTGTTCTTGTTTTCATATATTTGTGTTATGTTGGTTATTTATCCATTTCTTCCTGCACCCATTGATTGATCAGCAGTAGATGTGTCTATTCCACTGTTTATGTCTGAAAATGCTTGTATTGCTTTTTTTACATTATTAGTGAGATAATCATATACATCAATATCGTAATCAATGTCTCCCCATTCACCAGATTCAAAAGCACTATCGCCTTCATTGCCAGCATAATTCACCACGAAGAATTCATCCTCATCAGTTTCAATTTTAGTGCAAGCTGAAGACTGAAAAGAATCTATAGTAACTTTTCCATTACGGATTTTACTTTCATAAAATTTCCCTTCTTTAATATCTTTCAGTTTTAAAACGTCAACGTCATAGTCTGTTTCCACTTTATTCTCTTTCATCCAAGTATTAAATTTATCCTTTTCGGAAATTCTGCCAATTCCTACTATAAAGCTACTAGAGCTACTATTGCTCACAAATCCTGTTCTGGTTTTCATGCTAGTATTTTATAATGTTTTGAGGTTAAGTCAAGGTTTTATTCCCTTCCCTGTTCTCAATTCTAATCTCAGGAAATAATGGACACTCACAATTCAACGTTTTCAATTCAGCACGGAATTTTTTAGAATTCTCGTGGTGCCAAACGTCTTTCATAAAGTCAATATCTTCCTTCAATAAACTAATACCCCAACCTTTTTCCATGTCTTCACCAAATGAACAGTGGGAATACTCACCTTTGACATTTACATAAAAACTCAATCTGCTACTTTCACATCTTTCACTCATAGTAATGTAAGATTTCTTTTGTTCATCTGATAAAGCAGGGTTCTCTAAAACCGCTTTATCAAATCCAGCAGCAGAACAAGAATCGAAACCAAATTTTAAACCACTTGCAAAGCAGAAATTAACAAGATGTTCAAATTCGGAATTTTCCGTCACTTGAAAAGCCTCTCCTCTCTTCTTAGGTTTAAGCCCTAGGAAAACCGTGGCATTCACAGCCTTTAATGTTGGGTCTAGAATTAAATCTGTGCAAAGTTCATAAGCCGTTTTTAGCGAACTTTTTGACACCATAAAATGTATATTTAGCTGGTTCATTCCAGCTTTTATAAATCTTCTGATAAGGGTGTAACGAGATTCCTTTGGTTGATTGCCATATACAGAAATGGCAATAGCACCGCAGGTTTTAACAACTCTATCAATAACTTCATCGGTTGGGGTATCTGCTGAAGAAACTGTCATGTTTGGAATTACCCCATTTTCTCTGCAAAAATCATATATCGGAAACATGTCAGGATTTGCGTCTAGGCTAGTAATACCAAAAGCTATTTGACATATAGTTTTCGGAAATTTGGCAAACATCTTTTTAAACGTGTCCAATGTCATGTATGAACTGTCTCCTAAGTTCTTGGATGTGTTGCCTTTATAACAAAACGGACACGAAATTTTACAACTGTCTCCCGCACAGATTTCTATATCTGCATGAAGCGGCCCATAAGGTGAATAGAAAGGGTCTTCATCTTTGGTCTTACCCCAAGTTTCCATCCTGCCAGTTATTTTACTGAAGTTAAAATTGATTTCATTAGAACGGAAAATTTTAACCTCATTGTTTTCAAATATAGTTGCTTTGTTTTTCATGGATGCATTAAAACATAGAAGGTGCAAACTGTCAACATATAATTTATAGATGATAAAAAATTATCAAATTATGATATAAAGGATAAATAATAGAAAATGAATATAATAGCACCATTAATTAGATATCAGCAACAAGTAAGAATATTTCATTGGCAAACTAATTCTTACGCACAACATAAAGCATTTGGCAAAACATACGAAGAATTAGATGATTCTATTGATAATTTTGTTGAAACTTATATGGGAAGGTTTGGAAAGCCTAAAACTAATATTACATATAAATTAGAATTGAAAAGTTTAGATGATAAAGTTACGGTAGAAAACTATTTGAATGATTTCACAAAATATTTAAAAAGTATGAGTGATGAAATTCCAGATGAAACAGATTTATTAAATATTCGTGATGAAATCTTAGGAACTATCAATAAACTAAGATATTTGTTAACATTAGATTGAGTATAAAATCACTTTCTATTTGAGAATACTATAAAACTTGTTACAGCAGGAGATTTATGTCCATCTAGTTCAGCCCACAAGTCTCTATCTTTATTAGCCAAGCAAAGCAAATCCCCTTTTTGTGCTTCTCCTGCTTTAAGCTGTTCAAACCCTAGCTTTTTTAGGTTCCTTTCACTAATTTCCACAATGTTAGTTTCGGGTTTTCGGTAGTCGGATAGAATATCTTGCATGGTAGCATTTAAACATGGAATTGATGGAATGTCAACCCAAAACAGATAAATAGTAGATAAATAGTAGATAATGATTACGGACAATGCAAAAATGACTGCTTTATATTCTACTCTTCTGTTAGAATTTTCAGAAAGCACTATTAAGAAACTAGTGAGTAAATTCATGGGTGAGGATGAAACACTTACAGAGGAAACCGTTAAAGATTATCTGAAAAGGTTCGAAAAATATAAGGGAAATCCTAAAATTGTGAAAAAAGACCCATTTCAGTATAAGTGGAAAGAGTTGGAGAATGTTTTAGATGCCAATTTCCCTGCTGAAGCACCTGAAGCGATTGAGAACAATGAAGAATCTTTAGATGTAATAAAGGAAAGATTGAAGGTGTATGAGGACGATAACATCATAATACATAAAGCCAGTCATCAGGGTGAAACAGTTCTTTTAGGACAAGGATATACTTTTTGTATTTCCAGAAAAGAAGGTGGAAACATGTATATAGCATATCGTTTAAGAGCAGGTTCTACATTCTATTTTGTGAGATTGAAGCATAAAGATTCAAACAGATTAGAAAACGGGTTGACATTTGTTGATCCTAGTCATATGATTGTTATGGATGCACAATCTAGTGGAAAGTATCAATGGACTTGGGCAGATAATGGAAGTCAAGGACATGGAACCCAAGATGTAACAGTAGAAGATGCGATAAAACAGTTTCCTGAATTGTTACCAGCTTTCGAGAAAAAAATCTTTAAGAATGACCCAATATCAGATGTAGAGAGGGAGAAACTTAAAAAATTCCAAGGAGGGGATTTCAACAGTTTTACATATAACGAAAAAATGGAGTATGTAAAAGCTGGATACACTAAAAATGTAATATTCAAAGAATTGGATAAAAAAATGCGAAATGAATATTTGGGAATTGGGCATACATTAACATCTGATGACTTTAAATCTCTTAGCCCATCTGAAAGGAATAGATGGATTACAGTAAGTTCTTTGTTGGCTTCTACTACTTCCCTTAGAGCTATAACGTTTTGCAGATTTTTGAAAGATAATGGGCTACAAATTAAAGACATGCCAGAAAATGTGTTTCAGCCAATTATTAAAATCGGGACTACCACCATTACAGATTTTCTAGTGGAAATGATACGATTCGATGAAAATTTCTATAATAATATACCAAAGGTCATGTTGACAGACTTGCTCAAATCTCCATCATCTTCTTATGTTTTCGTATATCACTTAAAAACCCGATTGAAATACATAGATTATACACTGGATTGGAAAACAATACCTAAAAGTTTCTTAAAACTAATAAGCAAAGATTTACAAAAATCGTTCGACTTCATAATATATTTAATAGATGATATAAACGATATTCCTATAGAGATGTTAAGCAAAATATGTCAAGCATCCACTGAACTTGCAGCTATCAAAGCTAAAGATTTGATACATTATTTTATAAGACAAGACAAAGAAAACGCAAAGAAAATACCTAAATGTTTATTTGATGCCGTAACTACAGATTCAGAGACTTCATATGGTGTAGCTTATAGTATGTATACATTAGGCGATTTTACATTGATACCACAAGAGATTATAAATTCGATATTGGGAAACGCGACAACAACATTTAAATATGTTACATTACTTTTAAATGGTATTAATCCACATTTAGGACATAACAGAGGATATTCAGGAGATGTGCCAGAAAACATGATTGAAGTAATAGCCAAAAATCCGCATTTATCGTGTCAATTAGCAGAAATATACTTGAAGAAAGATTCAGTGGATAAAATACCTGAACGCATATTGAACGCTATAGTAACCAGTTATCAATCGACTTTAACTTTTGCTAATATTTTAAAAAACAAGAATACCCCAATCGAAGCTATCCCTAAAATTATAATGGACAAGTTGAAACCAGACCATAAAATGCAAATATTCGGTAAAATTATGGAATCTCTCAATAAATTCGTTAAACGCGATAAATAACTATATGAACAAAGATTTAAAAATGTTGACTGAGGCATATTCTCGCATATTGAAAGAGGGATTAAGTGATGCAGGTATAGTAACTGTTAAAAAGTGGATGGCTGAATTTGGAGAACAAAAAGCCGCTTACAAATTAATATCTATTGCAGTAGAGAAAAAGATAGGAATGGAATTAGCCGATTTAGCCGATACTGCAACAGTTGCTAATCATGTTGAGGGCATAGCAGATTTATTAATAAGTGGCGATTTTCAAAACGCATGGGATTCTGCCAAAGATGCTGCAATTGAAATATTAGATGATGAAGGATTTGAAGGTCTTTCAGAATCTAAGGCTGGTTCAGGACATGGGCATAAATTACTCCCAAAAGAAAAGAAAGCCATACATAAAAAAATGGCTGAAGTTGGTTTAGATGGTAATGGAAGATTCGGAAATCCTTCTAAAGCAGTTTCAGTGTTGGGTGGTGCTTTGAAAGACGTTGGATTCCATTTAGATATGGTTCATGGAGACTTAATATTGGGGGATAAAGGACATAGGTTACTAGTTTTTAGAAGAACAGGGGAGAATGTGAGTCCTTTAGAAGAACATCCTGAAGTCATAAACTCAAGGATATCATTCAGTTGGGAGAAATTAGGATATGACAATGAAGGACATCCTAAATATGAAGTTCTTTGTTATCCTTCATAATCTTTTTTAGGTTCTTGCTTGATAAGGTGTTTGAATTTCTCGTATTGTTCATCTGTTAGAAATGCTGTTCCGTCCATATAGGTGCATTTTTTAGTTTCGCAATATTCTCCTAGATGAGAATATTCAAGTTCCGATTTACATAATGGACAATTACCATTCGATGACTTATATAGTCTGTAGAAGGTTTTAACGTTTTCCAAATTTTCCAAAAAATCCCCTCTTTTTTTCGTTTCTGTGTTATTCATTGTCTTTTATTGGTGATATTTCTTCCGTTGGGAATTTTAGTGTTTCATCAATAGGCTGCACGGAAACTATTTCTTTACAAAATTGAATGAATTTATCGCCTATCTCTTTCATTGGCTGAACAGAAACTATTTCTTCTATGGTAAGATTAGGAGCTTCCATAGGAAATAACCCTTTAATATTCGGAAACGCAATTTTGGAGAATGGTGGATTTTTTTCCCAATGTTTTTCCAGTTCTCTTGATCGTTTCTTGGTTATCGGCCTCCAACAATCCCATAAAATAGATTTTCCGTCCTTGGCAACTGTCCCCCAACCTTTGATAAAATCATGAATCCTATGTTCACTATGAGTAGAAGCAACAGTTAGCGTTCTATCGGAATATTTTTCCCTGTATCTACGTGTTCTTTTTTTCTTCATATCATTTAAAGTTTATAAATTTAAGCTCTTCTTTAGTATATTTGTAGTATTCATTTTAGATTTGTTCGCTTTTTGCTAAAGTAGAAATTATCCTAGTTCTCACTTTCTTTGCTTTAGTGGTTTGTAAGATTTCTTCGCACAATTTCTCATACATAATAACACGGTTTTTAAGACTGTCAAGTATCGTATCATTCGATGTAGATGGTAATCCCACAGAAAGTTTTAAATCTCTTACAGGTTCCAAAAACTCGAACTTGCTACCTTTTAAAGATTGAGCAGTATTCGGATTGGTCAACAAGTCATTAAGTTTTTCATTAACAGCTTTCAATGCGAATTCTATACCATTTATATAGGATTGCTCTAAATTATTCATGAGAATATATATCCTTGGCGAGTGTATTTAGCCGACAGTTTATCAATGTCTATGTCGCAAACATAATAAAGTAGGTCTTTATTTTTAATGCTTCCAGTTTTAAAACCGTTGAACCTGACAATCAATTCATCGAGAATATCGAAAATCAATTTCTCTTCAGATTCTTCGAAATTCAACAAATCTTTATATTTCAAGGTGTTTTCACAGTTTTTCAAAAGTTTTATGACTTTTGAACTGAGATTTTCAACGACTATGTTTTTATACTTTTCTGGATCAAAGAAGAAATCGAATCCTTTAGATGTCATCAACAACTCTTCTTGGATATTACTTCCACCGAACCTGTTCTTCTTGGATGATAGAATCCTGATGTTTGGATTGGTTTTATCCCTTTTAAGGTAGAACTCTGAATCTATGGTGTGCATTATTTCGCTTCCGCCTTTATACACGCCACCCTTTGTCATATGTAGAATACACCCAATAATGCAACCAGTAGACTTTGCAATGTCAACAATGGTGTTGGCAATATATCTCTGAGCATCAACTTTCTTCATTTTTTGGGTAGTCTCCAAAGAAGGTATGGAATCGAGTATTACAAGTTCCAGTTTTTCTCTTTTGATTAACTGGCAAATCTTTTCGATGTTTTTAACGTTGCCGATTGTAACCTTGACACCAATTCTCTGACAGTTAAGGGCAAGCTGTTCCTCACATTCTTCTCCACTCAAATACGCTGATTTGACATTTGGCATGTTTGCAAGTGCGCCTAAGAGCATAGTGGTTTTACCTGTTCCTGCTTCTGCAATAAGAGCAAACACCTGTCCTTTCACGAACCCACCATTTAACACCTTGTCTATTTTTGGTATATTGGTCTTAACACGGTTTAATAGATGCTCGGAAATTGTTACAGTATCCGAACTCTTCAACCCTTCATCGATCAAATTTAATTTCATGTTTAGCATAGTATCAAACCGTTTTAAAAAGGCAAGAACTAAATCGTTTTGCACACAGGCTCCACTATTCCTAAATTATAATCCCGAAATTTTCATAGATATTATTTCTAAAAAGAATATATTTCAATTTTTAAAGTGTTCCCGTTTAAGAGTTTATGAAATACATGAAAAAAAATTCTGTTGTCAGTTTTTTGCGGCGTTTTGGATAAATAGTTTAATTTTTAATTGGGAGTTTAAGCATAAAACAAGGGAAAAACAGCAAAATTTAGACGTTTTAGGTGTTTTTAATATAGATTTAATTCTTATCTTTGTGTTAAATATAACATATATGAAACACAGCGAAGATTTTAGAAGCATGTCAAAAGTATATGAAAACATGAGGAAAGGTGCCATCATGTCATATTCTGTGGGGATAAATAAAATAGAATTGGTCAAAGAAGAAGAAACGGCAGATTGGATTATAAACTGGTATGAGGACAACGTTTATAATAAAGACAAATCCGTGAAAACTACTGATAAACAAGAAGCAGAATCAATCTTCCAAACACTGAAAAGTTTAATCATAAAGGAAAGTGTTAAAAAGAAACCGTTTGATAGCATGATTAAACGAAATGTTTCTTACCAATTAACTAATGCTCCATTTCTATTATCTTCCCCTAATGGTGACTATCCTTGTAAAGATGTTACGGAAGCTAAAGAATTGGCTAAAAGTTTGAAGTTGAACCCCCAAATTTTAATATAATGAAAAACTCTAAAAAGGACATTAAAGATTTAGGGGATATTTACGGTAACACTGTAAGCAATTTCACACTTAAAAAGGAAGAACCTGTAATAGATGAACCGTTAACAGAATCGGAAGTCGTTAAAAACAGACGTAAAAAGTTCTCCAATATTTTCTCTAAGATAAGAGAAACCTATAGCGGAAATTAAGCAGATAATGATATACTAGAAGTTAAATTCTTAATATCTTCTCGTTCTTGTTTCTTAACTTCTTCCTTTTGGACTGCCTCTCTACCACTAGAAGTGTCTGTAAATGCCTTACAAGCATTCAAGGCTTGAACTAAACAGTTAAGGATTAACATTATCCATTTAATGCCAGATATATCAGATAACGTCTTATAATCTTGTAACCCCAACACAATAGTAGGTATAGCAGCCAATCCAATGTGTATCCAAAGTTTTGTTTTGTTAGTCATTATATGTTGTGTATCCATATCTAATAATATTTATCAGATATTGACTATTATTTAATTACTTCAATGTGTTTTTCAACTTACTTTCTTTGAAAGATATATTATGTTTCAAGTCTTTCACATTAGCTTGAAACCTAGAAACGTTTTTTAATATAGCACCCATTGCATATCCAACAGATTTAAACCCTATTAACAGATTCTCGCCAAATGCCCTATATATAACATTCTGCAAAGCTTCTTTATTGTTAGTGGCTGTAGTTGTTTTCTTTACGAAATTGTTCTTAGTATCTATGAAACTAACTTCGAAATCTCTAGGAGTAGAATCTTTTATGGACTCTTCTCTGAGTTTTTCAAATTTAATAGCAGGATCAGGATATACGAATTCTTTGAAATTCATACAACTATTTAAGTTAAACTCTTAAAGTTTTACCTAAAGTAGATATAGAAACCGCTTTATTTTCTACTAAACATTGCTCAACTGCCACGTTTTTATCACTGTAATTGACGATTGAGAACCCATTTTGCCAGTTGACGGCTGATGCATAAGAACACCCTTCAATTTTACAAGAGCATCCATTCTCATAAACTCTTATAATTCTCTCTTCCTGAGTTCCTATAGATGGCAACCTCTGAAATGAGGAACCCATTCTGTGAGTATGGTTTACAATCATTGAGCAATACCATTTCTCTAACAATCCAACAGCAGACATACCACCCTTCTTTCTAACTACGTCACCGTGAGCTATTATAAATCCTTTAGTTAACTCTACATGTTCTACTAGTTTTACCCTGTTCCAAGACTCATTAGGGAAGAATATCTTTTCATATGATAAATTCTCTTTCACTATATCCAATTCAGAGATTTCTTTGATTTGGTTACTTAGGTATCTCCACCATCTTGAGTGTTGTCCGTTTCCACTATGATTAGCTTCACACTCGTAAATTTTCGACTTGAAAGGTGCTGTAATATCATGTAAAATCTTCAAAAACTTGTGATATGCATTTCTCTCATATGTCAGTGTTTGAGTGTGTCTAATATCTTTTGGGTATCTGGATACTGCAAAAAGGTCTAGCGTATCACCATTCAAAACAATGGTTTCAGGTTTCAATTCTTCTACTGCCTCGAAAAACAAATTCAAAACATCCCAATCCTCTGCTCCAAAATGCATGTCACCTATAATCATGGCTATCTTGTTAGGTGTTTGATAAACCTTTGGAAGGGTTGGTGCAGGATAGTTTATAGGTGCTAAAGACGATAACAGGTCTTCAACCTCCTCTGTTAATGTTTTACCAGAGGATTTAGAGGATTTAGTGATTATTGTGGGACTAGAATAATTGTCTTCATCGTTCACCAAATATACTTCATCGTTTGGTTTGACGTAATGTATCCTATTAACTTTAGGTTCCATTTCCCCACTTAACCATCGTCTTACTGTTGATGGATTCACCGAAAACTCTGCTGCTATTTCATTGGTCGAATGACCTTTAAGTTTCAAATCCTTAACGTATTTTAATATATCGGTTTGCATATGTGGAAAGTATTTTAGACCAATATCCACAAAAATCAAGTGAGTTGCTATAAATAGTTTAGAACAAATTCCTAAAGTAATAAAGTTGAAAACAGGAAATATCACGATAAATAATACGAAATGAACGGTTTACAAAAATTATCAGAGTTATCTGACTACCTTACAAATCTAGAATCTGAATTATCTCAGTTTTGGCAATTAAGTTCATCTTTATTATGTTTAATAAAAGGAAGTAACTTCGTGAAAGTCAATCCTGCTTGGACAAAAGTGTTAGGATATACATCAGAAGAAATGAAGAACACATCATTATATGATTACATACATCCTGACGATTTAGCAGAAACAGCAAATGCCCACAACCAACTTAAAGATGATGGATCATTATTATCATTTAAGAATAGATACAGACATAAAGATGGTTCATATGTATATTTGGATTGGTCAGTTTCTCATGACAGTTTACATGATACTATATATGGTGTTGCAAAAGATGTAACAAAGGAAATTCAATTGGAGGAAAATTTAAAATTACAGCAAAAAGCAATTGAACATAATGCACATTCAATGATAATAACTGAAGCCGATAAAGAAAAGGATTATGCAATAGTTAGTGCTAACAGAGCTTTTGAATTACTATCAGGTTACACGACAAATGAAATAATAGGCAAAAATTGCAGGTTTTTACAGGGGAATAAACAGGAAAACAAAGACACTAAAACTATCAATCGAATGAAAGAGTGTATGAGTAATCATGAACAATTTGATGGAATACTGTTAAACTATAAAAAGAACGGAGAACCTTTTTATAACAAGATAAGAATATCACCACTATTTAATGATAAAAACATTTGCACTCATTTCATCGAATCGCAATATGACGCCACTAAAGAAATAGAACAAGTCAAAAAATTGATAGAATCCCAAACCAAACTGAACAACATTTTAGACATGTTACCAATTGGTGTATTTTTAGCCGACAAAAACGGTAATAAAACATATGCCAATAAAAAATGGAAGGATATTATAGGGATAGACAATATCGAAGAAACTGATTGGAAAACAGGACTAGCATCAGAAGAAATTGAAAACATACGAGAATGTTGGGATAAATTTATACACGATAAAGAACATTATGAAATGAAACATAAGTTCATAAACGTTAAAACTGATATTGTAAAAACATATACAGTAAAAGCAAACTTTTTAAACGAAAACACGATAGTAGGATTTGTGGAGGAAATTTTTTAATCATATGGCACCAGAACATTTAGAACTAAGCAATGGATGGACTCAATATCAAAAATTGGTGTTGGCGGAATTAACAAGGCATGAAAACACTATCGGTGACTTGAAAGAAGAGTATGTCGATCAAAAAGTAGCAATAGCTGAAATAAAACAGTCTTTGGCTAATATAGGAAAAGATATAATAAAAATTAGAGACACACAACTAGAAATAGATAAATTCCAGAAAAAGCAAACCGAAGAATTTGACAAAGAGAAATTATCTTTAAAAGATAAGTTCAACGATCATAAAATGGATTTAGAGAGATTGAAATGGAAAGTGACAGGAGTTTTATCAGTTTTCATTTTTGTGATAAATGCAGTGATACAAATAGCTGGAAAATCGTTTAAATGGTGGTAACATCTTGACATCTTACTAGATTCTATTATAATATCATGATGAAATCTGTATTAATTGTAGTTCCTACTCGTTCAAAAACCATAGAAGAATTCCAAACTCGTGAAATATCTAAATCATTAGATGCTTTATACGAACATTACAAAACTGTTCCAGATGTTAGCTTGGATTTTAATTTAGTTACAAATAACACAGAAGGGTTATCGAAAGTATATAACAAATTTCTAACTAAAGACAATGAAAAGAAGATTGTCGTGTTCTGCCATGATGATTTGAACATTCATAACTTAGATGTTGTGGATCGATTAAATGACGCAATAAAACAATTTGATATTGTTGGGTTGGCAGGGACATCAGAATTTAAACGTGGGGATGTTGCTTGGCACACACATGAAGGAAAATGGCGAGATAAAAGTGTTTTATCAGGCAAAGTTTGGCACAATTTAGACGGAAATCATAACGAGTCTGTTTTCGGTGAAGTGCCTAAAAGATGTATTGTAATGGATGGGTTGTTTTTAGCAGTAAATGTGGAGAAGGCATTACAAGCAGATTGGAAATTTGATGAAGATTTCAATTGGAATTTTTACGACCTTTCATCTTGCCTATTTGCAAACGAAAAGAAACTTAAAATGGGAACTTGGGATATACCTGTTACTCATTTCAGTGGTGGTGGTGGGGAAAATGGTTATGGAAGTCCTAGTTGGCAAATAGACGCTGAAAATTTCGTGAATAAGTGGAAGGAAAATGCTAAATAATAGCATGAAGATAGACAAAGACTTAACCAAATTAGTAGAAAATTATTCTGGCATCAAAAGTGGGCCAATGGAACCAATGTCAAAATTTGATAATTTCCATATCGAACCTGTTGACGCAAAGGAAGAGTGGGATGGAGAACCCTCACAAACAGATCGAGATGAAATGAACGCAGAACTAGACGAGGATGTTCAATATTATATGTTCTTCCAGAATCTAAAAACCATTAGAAACGCAGTAGATAAAATATTAGCCCTCGATCCTAAAGAAGTAGATGAAATATTAAAAAACGGACATGATTGGGCAGCAGACCATATTTCTACATCAAAAGACGATGTAGAAGAGGTTACAGAATTTATATTAAGCACCAAAGAAAACAGGTAATATCAAACAAATTCACAAAACAAAAAACTCCAAATCCTTTCGGAAATGGAGTTTTTTGTTTTATATTTTAATGTTATTAGTTCTTCAGTGCAGCTACAACATGAGATGCTTCAGTAGCAAGATTCAATCCCTTAGCAAACTGCTCTAACACCTTTTGAGCTTCAGCAGGAGTCTTAGGATTTGCGGTAGCCCACAATTCAGACAATTCAGTTCCTAGCTCTTCCCAATGGCTTTTATCTGGAGTCCAAATGGCAACAATATTTTGAATGTCGTTTCCAGTTAAAACTTTACCACTTCCTTGATATGTTCTAAAACCTTCAGCAAGACCATTCACAAAATCCTGTTTTTTAGATTTGTCAAATTGAGATATAGCAACAGGAAGAACAACCTGCTTCACTATGTCAGTTACTTTAGCAGTTAAAAGCCTTCCAGTAGAGTTGATTTCTGGTTTATGTTCGGTTATCCATGCTCCTACTTTCTTAGAACCATTGGATAATGCTTGACAAGACGTAAAAGACATAGTAGCAAATAAAACGACAGACAGACACGCAGTTAATTTAAATAGTTTTTGTTTCATATTGGGATTATTTAGCAGCATCGCTTCAATTTTCAATGGATATTACTAAAAATGTTGCTAAATTATGATATGATTTTAGATTTTGAAGGAACTTATAAAGGAGATATTCACCCATTTAGATTTGCAGCGTCCCTATTCAAACAAAACGTTTCTAGAACAGGTGATATAATATCGTTCATCTCCCCTGTTGATATAGAACTTGGGGGTAACACATCCATAAAATCAGATAACAGTATAAATGTAATATTGGAAATACCTGATATTGAAGAATTTGGAGCAGTAACCTTTCAATGTTTATTCCACACACAAATAGCTTTCATATTAAATTCTTACATATCTGAGAAATATGGTGTGCAGGTTCAAGACGAATATATAGTAATAAATGACAGTGTAGAAACTAAGAGGTTGTCTGATACTATTATTAAAATGGATAAAGGAACTGGTTTAATATATTACACTTTGAAAATAGGAGAACTTGAAGGGTGTTCAATACAATCAGACGAAGAAAAGCAGAAAGGGTTCATGGAAGAGGTAATAGCATCTTTTTATTCCTTGACTAAGTTAATATTTTTCAAAACTCGCTTGATTTAACTTTTTAACGTAGTATAATGTTCTAATGACTGAAGACATATTAATCGAGAAATATCCAAAACTGTTCAGGCAAAAGCAGCTAACTGAATTTGAAAGCTGTATGCATTGGGGGTTGCAATGTAATTCGGGATGGTTCAAAATAATAGACATGGTATGTAAAGCTATTCAGTGTAAATCTATACATCTTAAACGCGACTTTAAATATATCACACACAAACCAATAGTGGAATTCTCACAAATAAAGGAAAAGTTTGGGCAATTGGTGATAGATTTCGACATAGAACCAATACCAGTAGAATTTATTAACGATACTACAATAGACCAAACATCCTTGCAAAAGTCCTACGACAGGATTAAATACGAGATATACGGAATAATCGACTTAGCTGAATTAATAGCATCTGAAACCTGTGAAATATGTTCACAAGAAGGAATATTACACAGCAGAAATTATTGGGTGAAAACACTTTGCGATAAATGCGCTGAATCTAACAATTATGAAAAACAAGAAAAATACTGATATGGAACCTGAACCAGAAATAGAAACCTACGATATAGAAGATCATGAAATAACCGATTGGGATAAGGAAGATTTGAAAACGGCACAAGAAACTATTCCTACTGTCCCTGTTGAGCATCCATTTATAGTAGCTTCTAGGTTTTTACATGAAAATGCTAAAATGATTGAAGAAGGCGCAGCTATTGAACTTATCAGACAAACCAATTTAGATAACACACATACTAGATTGGACATGGCAAGATCATTAAGAGTTGCCGCTAATATGCTAGATGGAACACAAAGAGCTTAAACGACAATGGATAAAATATTGAATGTTACATATACCATAACAAACCAATTTCCGATGAAGATACCTAACCGCTTTCAAAGATGGATGTTAAAATGGTTCTTCTGCATTGAATCTAGGTTGTTAAATAAAGGAAAATAATAAACATGCTATTCGACTATCTAAAAGCAATAACAGTCAACAAAGACCCTAATCTTCCTTTAGATGAATATTCGCAATTCCTAATGAATAGATGGATCAGTTTCATGAGTCCGTCTATATCCAATTTAATAAACAACACATTAAATCAGCTAGGCAATATAGATAAAGACATACATTATAAGTTAATGCTTAGTATGATACCTAAGAGTAAATATTTCAAAAAGATATCATACATCAAAAAGGGTAAAAAACTGGAAGAAGATGATATTGAATACATCGAGAAATATGCAACATATAATGAAATATCTACTAGAGAGGTAAAAATAATGAAAGAAATGGCGGATAAAATGAAACTCTAGTTGATTTTCAAAAATACTACCATAAACTATAACATATGAACAGACCAAAAGTGCAACACATCGAAAACCATTTAAGCCTTCAAGTAGATAACTACAAAGATATGCCTCTACCAGAAGATTATGAGATAACTAATTTGTTGGGAGATGTTATAATGGGTAATTACGCTGACATCGCACCAGACGGTAAAAGCTTGATGAGAAATGGAATTATTCTACCAGTTGAAACAGTTGACAACAGAGCATGGAGAGTAGTTAAGGTTGTTCTAGTAGGGCCAAAAGTAGAACAAGTTAAAGTAGGGGATATTGTTATGATTCCGGGCGATAAAGGTTTGTTAGCCATTCAAAAAAGCGGAAATACATGCGTGTTTTTCAACGAAGAAAGAATTTTCGGAATATGCAAACAAGTCGAAAACCCAAGAGAAGTTTACGAACCTAAAAAGACTAAGAAAGCAAAGAAGTAATATGATATGCCCTAGCTGTTTTCAAAACATACAAGATTCTCGTTTGGAAGTGATTCAAATATCAGAAGAAGAATCTTACATAACGTGTCCTGACTGTTACAATCAATCGGACTGTTATGATTGGTTTCACGAATACAACTCTAGTGATTGGAGGAAAGCTGTGTTAAACGAATTAACAGCTAAAGATTCGAGAATAAAGGAGTTGGAAGACCAATTGAAACATTTAAAGGAATATATACTTTCCATAAAAGATCAACAGAATATCTTATTTAGGTAAAACGTTTAACTGTTCACATTAAATAGTTACATGCGCCTCTCTGTATTAAATTTAAGAGCCTTATTACTATCTCATGTGGTAGAGTTGAAGTTCAGAAGAAGAACCCCCAAAAAAGGATTTAAAGAGTCTAGGAGAATGCTTTGCACCAATGATCCAACCCTCCTAAATTCTGTTGGAGGATTCAAAGTTTTAAATTTTAGACCACCTAGCGGAAAAGGATTAGATTACAACCCCACCATAAAAAACCTAGTTTGCGTTTGGGATATTTTCATGCAGGATTGGAGAATGGTGAATTGTTATGACTGTGACGTAGTTAGTGTTATAAGAACAAGTCCAGACCCTAAAAAGTTTTGGGATTACTTCATGCAAAAAATATCAAAAATGAGTGCTTCACAAAAAACATCATTTATGAACAATTAGCAGTTGATATTGATAGATACACAGATAAATTAAGTGTGTAATGAGTAACATTTCTTCTGCAAATATATTAACATGTGTTCCTAACGAAGAATTATTTATGGCCGCTTTACAGCGAAATCTATTAATAACTTTAGGTAATAAACCGATTAAAAAAGGGAAATTAATGTTGTATAAAAAACAGCATTATAACATACAATTAACACTTATAAACAGCAAACAAAATAAGGAGAATTTTGAAATACCTATTCCGTTTTCTGTAGAGTTTCATGCAGAAGAAAGTTTAATGTTCCTAGATTATAGAATAGCTACACTAACAGGAAACGATACACAGATGGAAACCTTTCTGAGAAACCATAGAGTGAAAGGAATAGAACCTTCACAATATTTCGACAAGATACTAACAATTAAAATAGAATAACATGAAAATAACAATATTCAACGTTTATACTGGTGAAACATACCAACTAAACGAAAGCGAAATGAAAAATATATTAGAAGGTGATATACCTCTAAAAACCGCCCCTAAATCCAATTGCAACAAATGTTATGGACGAGGATATACATCATTCGACATAACCAAGAAATCATATGCTATATGCCCTAAATGTATAGACAAGCAATTAGATGATAGATATTTGAGAGCTATTAAATATACTTGTTTAATGCCTTCAAAATATAAAAAAGCGTAAAACATACAATAAAAACATACAGAAAAGGATAAATAATAACAAACACTTATGAAATTTGACAATTTATATAAAGACATTTTAGCCAAAAGATTCTTAATCGAAGCTGAAGATGTTGCCACTGATACTATCACTGAAATTGAACCATCAAGTTCAGATGCTTCATCTGAGTCAGATGATTCTGATGACATGCAAAAACAAGAAATCGTAGAGGATGAAATCATTTCATATCTTTCAAAACTCAAAAACTCTTCGACGACATATGGAGATTTAAGAAATTTCGTCTCCAGCTTGAGAGTTGTTGCAAGTCCAGACGATGCTAAATGGTTCATTGCCTCCGCATTAAGAAACAAAAAGTCTGAAGGGTTGACATTAACTAAAAAGGGTGCCAAAATAGACGATTCCGATATAGTATCTTTTGCTGAAGTCGAAGAATCCCCTGATGAAGAAAACGCATATGGAGGTTCTAACAGTTCTGAATTAGATGCTGATGGAGATGATGTGTTCTCACCAGAAGAGAGAGAAAGACAGGCTATTGAAGCTAATTTGAATAGAGGTGCTTATAGAGATCACCGAAAAACCGCGCAAGCAGATTTAGAAAACGAATTCTAAGATATAAAAATTTAAATAAAAAAGGCCGATTCTAACAAGTTTCGGCCTTTTTTATTTGTTCACACACAGTTAACAGATTCTCCCCTACAATGTAAAAATCTGTATCCTCTTTAACATCGCTCAGATTCTTAATGTAGCTTGCTTGACATACAGTTCCAGAATATATGCTTTTCATCTTCTCCCAAGATTCTTTTTTAGGGGTTCCAGTTGTTAAATCCCTACTGTTCCAAACTACTGTTGGAATATTAAAATTGAATTCTGACAACTGTTCTGTTTTAGAAGGTTCAAACCAGCAAACTGAACGCAATGATATTTCAGGAATCCTATCTACCACTAAAACATAGTTCGCACCACGTTTAATAGCCTCTCTGACTTCTTCATCGTTGGAGTGAATACCTTTAGCCAAAATTGGTTTATCTGTCATTCCTCTAACCTTTTCAATTAAATCAAAGCTTCCACCCCATTTTGGGTCAGTGTGGACAGAGATAATATCTCCAAAATGTATTGCAACTTCGGCCAATTCTTCCCAAGATTTACCGGAAGAAAATCCAAAAGGACTCTCAGTTTTAATTTCTGCTACAAATTTTTGTTTTTTAGTCATGCTTGTATCATATCAATTTTATATTCTTTTGCAATCTTAAAAACTTCATCAGGGTCATAATTTGGTAGAATCATGCCATAATATACTTTATTCACCAATTTATTTGCGATTGCATTTATACACTGTAAACAAGGGAAATGCGTAACACAGAAAATCTTAACTTCCCCTGCTTTAACGTTATCCAATGCGTTTGCTTCTGCATGACGAACTCTTTTCCTTTTTTCCTCTCTATTCTCCCAATCAATCTCTTGACCTGATGGAGCACCGTTGTATCCTAAAATGATACTGTTATCTTTTTTAATTATACAACATCCTACTTGAGTGTGTAAATCCTCGGAACGATATTCAGCAATTTTAAACGCTAAATTCATAGCAGTTTCTTCCCAAGATAATCTTTTTCTTCCATTCATATCCAGCTATTGTAGCATGAAATACAATAGAATCAAGAAATAATATTTATCCTAAACCATTCAAAGAGACATCTAAGGGTAATCCACCATTATGCTCAAACCCATTCAGATTTCCTTTCCTTAAAACATTTCCAGTAGAATTTACGAGTTTACAATTAGTTCCTGCTAAAATTGCATTACCTGTGAAATTTTTTATTGTAGTGTCTATACCGTTGATTATGATATTTCCGCTTAAAGTAGCACCAGCAGATTGAATTAACCCTTGAGATTTAATAATAATGTTTCCGTTTATGCTTGTGTTTGAGTAAATTTGTTGAGAAATCGAATTTCCTATATTGTTAAATACAACATTTCCATTAATTTTACCACCAAAAGGCAGATTGCTTCCTTGTGAATCAAAATAAGCCAATTTAGTAGTTAACACGTAATTATCTGTTAGATAAAAGCTGTAATTATATGTGCTGCATATTAATGCGCCAATAGTTATATTTTGCCCCAATTGAGTTAAGTCACTATTAACATAAACACTACTTTGATTCTCATCAAATATTGCAATATCATTGATACTATTAGGGAATTCACCCACACTGTCCCCGGCAGCCGTAGACCAATTTCCTGAATAATTCCATTCCTCACTATAATCTCCTGCCCATACATATACGTTCATTACAGTATACTACCTCCTAATATATCTAATTGGGTGTTTGTCTTAGTTCCAGAACCAGTGATAGTAATTAATGGAATCACTCTTCCTGTGACGGTTCCGTTGTTTTGCATGTTTTGACCATTTGCAAAAATTATATTTCCAGTAACAGTTCCAGTATTTTGACAAGAGTTGCCTACCATTAAACAAGTTCCTGTTTGGCTTCCAATATTGTAATATGAACCATCTACTATATTATTACCACTCAAATTGAAAATTCCGTTATTAGCATATCCGTTATTATTAGAAGAAAGTATAGTATTTCCCGCCATTGTTTGTATTGTGGAAAATCTGGTTCCTGTTACTATAACATCACCTATTATGTTTCCTCCACCATATATGTTATCTGGTGCAGCGAATATTACATCTCCTATTATTTTCGCATATTCTTGGATGTTACTACTAACCTGATTAAACAGTGTTATTTTTGCGGTTAATGTGAAATCGTTGAAATATATACTTTTAGTAGAAACAGAACCCATATGTATATATGCTAAAATGCTAATATTTTCCCCCAAATATTGAATATTGTTTGTTGGAGTGGTATTTATTGAAAAAATGGCAATATCATACCAATTCTTAGGATAATCTAAGGAGTCGAAAGAGTAAGAATCGTTTTCATCTACTGACCAGTTTCCTCCATCATCCCAATAACTGGAATTGGCCCCATTCCAAAAGTAAATTCCCATACTTTTGAATACCTCCTATTAAGCCGTTACTGGTGCGGCTGCTACAGGTGCTTGGGCTTGTTGTGCTACAGGTGCTTGGGCTTGTTGTGCTACAGGTGCGGCTGCTACTGGTGCTTGTTGTGCTTTTGCAGGTAATGCCGCTCCTTTATTATTATTAGCAAACATTTGAGGATTGGCTTTAACAATAGCGTTTCTGAGATTGGTAAGTCCAAGGTTTAAAAAATCTCCCTGATTACCTGCTGGAATACCCAACTTTTTCAAATCGTTAATAATGCCTTTTTGTAATGTGTCTACTTCTTTAGCGTGAGAATTGAAAATGCTTTCCATTTTAGCATATGTAGCATTGTGTTGAACATTTGCTATTTTCTGTTGACCAGCTTGTTGCATATTTTGACCAGCATTAGCCAATTTATTCTGAGAAGGGTCTATAGTTCCACCTACTGCTTGAATACCTTTAGCTGCAAGATTTCCTGCTCCTGCAACTGCTTTACCTGCTAAATTTTGTGCAGCACCAGCAACAGTAGAACCAACACCAGCAATTTTTTGACCTAATCCAGCAGCACCAGCTTTCATTCTATCCCACAATCCAGCTTCTTTTAAGATTACTTCAATTTCTTCAGGGCTTTTTCCTTCAAGAACGAGTTTCCTCAATAGTTTATTAAATCTTACTTCTTCGTATGCTTCTGTTAGTAATTTGTCCATATTATATATTTATGTTAAAGTTGATTATTTTCCAGCCTTTTTCTTACAAGGATCACAAGTTCCCTCTTCAGAGCAGTTGCAAACGTCTTTACACTCTTCAGATTTCTTCGTTTTTTTATCTGCTTTTTTGGTTTTGCCTTTTTTGTAAGCTTCAAATATTAATAAATCTTCTCGGTTCATACTATTATTTATCAATTTTTGTATTATTTCAACTGTAAACCATAAATAATAGGATGAAGAGTTTTGTAGAATTACATAAAAAATTGAATCATAAGATATGGGAGGACGGAAAGCTGAAATCCGAAGTTAGAGATGCTTTAGGTAAAATAGGGGAGAATTTTTTGAAAGATATAAAATGGGACATAGAACCACTAACTTTTACATTCACAGGAAGCTTGGCGAATTTCAATTATACTAAATACAGTGATATAGACTTACATATCATAGTAGATTATGACAAATATGATGTATCTTTAGAAGAAGTTAAAGACTATTTCGAAGCCAAAAAGAATGTATGGAACGCAAATCATGATATTCTAATCAAAGGATATGACGTTGAAACATACGTTCAAGACATCAACGAGAAACATTCATCTGAAGGGGTATATGACATTTTAAACGACAAATGGATAGTAGAACCAATGCCATTCAAAGGTAATATAGACCATTCTCTAATTTTGAAGAAGTTTAACCTATATAAGAAATTGATAGATGATACTATTACACCATCTTGTGATTTGAACTGTATAGATAAACTGAAGAAGAAAATTAAAAAGATGCGTCAAGAAGCACTAACAAGAGGAGGGGAGTATTCTATCGGCAATCTAGTATTTAAAAATCTTAGGAGTGGGGGTTATATAAAGAAGGTTCATGACTTCGGTAAGAAATTGGAGGACGAAGAACTGTCTTTAGAATCTTTGAATTTTAAGAAGTGGGTTTCTTCTAAGTAGCTTTCAATAGGAAAGAAGATTCTAAATCTTTTCCGATAAAAGCATCACAATGGTTGAACATGTCTTTAAGGGATTCTGTTGTTCTGTGAAACGTGAACCATCCATTTTTACCCGTTATTGCAAGAATATGATCATTCTCCGCATCAAAATTCAATAATGCGGCAGTTACCATACCAGAATAGTCGAAATATTTACTTTCCCTATTGAAAAGTAAAACCGTTCCTACTAACATATGAAAAGAGTTTAGAATCTCTTCCATTGTTTTCCTGTTTTTTATATCGTCATGTCCTTCATGATTAAATTCGTCGCATCCATCGCAATGTGTTCCCCGTTCTTCGCTCCAAAGAAGTCCAGATTTACAGTATGGGCATGGCATGGAAGTAGTTTTTACTGTTTTAAGTGGTCTGTCGGCTCTATGACATGGACATATGCATCTCATTCCCCCATATTCTCCATTAGGTGCATCATATTCACCTATACAAGTCGAACAAACACATTCATTTGGTTGCTTTATTTTCATATTTTTTCTTACTTTTTTTATCCATCTGTTCAAATTTTTCTTTCAAATCTTTTTGTAAAACGAATTTATCGTAGAATTTATCCCATGTTTTCTTAGATGCGTTTTTTCTAGGAAACCTTGCAGCAGCAGTGATACTAACTTTAAAGTCTTTACATCCTTTTTCATGTGGTATTCTTCCTATCGAATGGCAGGTAGGGCAATATCTATTTACCCTTCCAAATTGACATCCTGTATCAGCTATGTTTCGGAGATTCATAATACTTAGGAAGGCTGTCCAAAACTTTAATATTGCAATGAGTGGAATATTTTTCATCTGGAATATTAGGTTTAAAGTTGGGATACATTAAATCAAAAGATATTTCATGTGTTGTATAGATAACTGGAAACCTCTTCAGTAAGAAGTTGGGGAACCATCTCTCTTTAAACGCTTCTTTCCAATCTTTAGGATGTTCTATTACTTTCAATTTGACTCCCTTTTCACCCCAAACAAAACCGTTTATTTGTAACATCATATCATTACAAATTGCGTCAACTATATATGCTTTACTGTTGATATTACCATAATACATATGATCTAAATCTATTCGAGTTGATATTGCATAATCTAATTTTTGCAAGATTACGTCTTTAATGTCTAGTCGATGTTCTGGAAATATTTTCATTCAAGTAATTATATCACATCATCTATTGAAATCAAATCAGGAGTTTCGAAAATGTTTCCTATTACTTCCTTAGCAACTTGAAGAAATGTAGCAGGAGAGTTTTCTGGAATTCTATATGTTATTATCGGAAATGAAAGAAGTAACACTCTTATTCTGTAAGAGCATGTATCAACATCAAAAACCACCACTCCAACCTCCTTATATTTGTCTCCCTCGTAAACAGTTTTTACTATATCCCCCTCGTATATCTCCTTACCATTAACGTCTTTTAATCCTGTATATTGTTGAATGATGTGGTTTTCTCTTTGTTGTTTACTGCCAACAAATTCGTAAATATTGTTATTATAATCCCTTCCTAATATTGGAGCAAACATCGTCCACTCTTTATCGGATTTGTCCCAAATTCTAAATTTTATTTCTCGTTTCATAATTAAATCATTTTTTATCTTTTATTTTAGCCCACCTTTTAAGAAATTTGACAGTGGATATAACATCTAAATTTTCCTCCCATATCCCTAGTGTGCGTAGAAAGGCTTCGGCGCGTTGGATTGCTGTAGCTTGGGATAGAATGAACGCAAAGCGAATATCAACAAAGGTTTCTGGTTCATACTGGCCAACTTGGAAAACTACTTTATACAGATTCGCAGCGTAACTTTTCCTTTGTGCTTCTGTAAGCACCTTCTCTGCTTCGTGCATAGCGTCAAGATCGTTTAGGTAGTCTGGTAGGTCATAGACACTGCATGTTATTCCCATCAGTTCTGTTCCTAACTTCCAGCAAAGAATATCCCCGCAATCGTGCTTGTGCCACCCACACGCCACCGCTATAGCAATCTGTTGTTTATGTGTATCCATGTTATTATTCGTTTTCCCACAGTTCAAGTGTTCTCAAAAAGGCTTCGGCACGTTGGGAGGCTGTGGCTCTATAGAAGTATCGTCCATGTGCTTCCTCTCGTTCGGGGATATAACACACAGTTCGTAGCCAGTATTCATATGCGCCGTCTTTGCCTAGCGGGTCTAGCATCTTCTCAGCCTCATGCATAGCATCAAGATCGTTTAGGTAGTCGGGAACTTCAAAAAACCCCAAAGACAAAAAGAAGGAGTGGTTCTGCCCTTCTAACCTTTCAATATCAGGCTGAATTTCATCTGGAACTGTTCGGAAATGTGTCCACCCAAACACCTTAGCTATCGCCATTTGTTGTTTTTTTATGTTCATTTTACTTTATGTTTTCTAATACCATATCCAATAACTTTTTCACCCCTAACAATACTACAAATTTCCAAATTGAAAAGTTTTCTTAGTATTGGATTGAACCATCTTTTTATAAATGTTGAATGATGAGTCATTATTATGTTACCTGTTATATCGGCAATTCATATGACCAAATAGCTTTCAGTTTTTTCGGTTCGGCTTTTATTGCAATAGAATGTAGTTCAAATCCATTGCACTTAACAACCCTAATTTCTCCAGAATCTATGCGTTCTTGATATTCATCTTGTTGCTTTTTAGGCTGAAGATGTTTAGGGCAGCATATACTACAATACTTTTCAAATAGCACTTCAGATGGAAATCTTTCATCTGTGATTATAGCAGTTTCATATCCTATAACCCTAATTTTGATAGGGAATTGCACAACACCAGTTTCTATTAAATGTTCCAAATTTTCGTGGACACAGTTAACAACGTTATATGTCGTTCCTTCACATTCAACCGAAAAGCAATTCCCTGTTGGATGAGGAAAAGGTTTTTTATATATGTATCCAACTAATGTAGTAGTAGACACACCTTCAGCCGATTTATCTATTCCATCATCATGTAATGTGTAAGAACCTGAATCTAAAGGTGTAGATTTTTTCTTGGGATATTCTGCATATAACATCCCACAAGTTTTACTTTGAAGTCTTCCATCTAGGAAGTATTCCTTCCCTGTTTTTACATCAGTATATGTTTTGGTTCCTCCGTCCAAAAACTTGAATCCGTCACCTTTATATATCAATTCCAATTTCATTTTTTCCCTTCATTAGTAGGAAGACTTAGAAGCATGTTAGGAGAAGATACACCACCCATGAAATATGTAGGATATACACCACTCCACTTTTCAACCAATGCTTTCTGAACTTCAAGTTGCTTCAAAGATAGGAAGTTTGGGTTGTTTTGTGCCTGTTCAAGAGATTTGATAACTAAAGCATTACCTTCTGCTTCTGCTCTCTTTTCTGTCAATAATGCAGTAGCTTTACCTGTAGCAGCAAGTGTAATAGTATCGTTCTTTTTCTGTTGAGCGTCAAACTCTGCTTCTGCTCTAGCCTTTGCTAATTGAGAATTGAAAACATCGTCAATACCACTTTGAATCTTCGGGTTTTCATAATTCATTCCACCAAACATTCCTACAGTCGTAATAGTGATTCCTCTGTTACTGAAAAACGGTATAATATCTTTTCTGATAGCATCAATCATTTCCAATTTCTTTTCACGCAGAAGCTTCAATTCGTAATTAGCTGAAACTGAAGTTACCGCTTGTTGAATTCTGGCTCTAACCTCTTCATTTAGAACCTTATCTAAAGTCCCGCCTTGGTAAAAGTATAAGAATTTGGCAGCATCGGATTCTTGAATGAATGCAGTCACACTAAAGCCAGTGCTGAACCCAATACTATCAGCACTTTCAGACCAAATGGCATTATCTTTGCCTTTAGTTGCTCCACCTTCATTTGACCAGTTTACGGTGATTGGTGTGCGGAGAACCTTTTTAACGGAAATTGTTGGAGCGTAGTGCCCATCAGATGCCCAACGACCATCTTCAACCCACACATGAGGAATTTGAATTCTGCGTTCAGCAACTTGAAGCTTTTTAACGCTATCTTCAGAATCGAATTTGACTTGTTTAGAAATATCACCAATCAAAGGAATTACAAACCCTGATTCATTAGTTTCAAGTGTGACGAATTCAGGCTTGTCGAATGGGCGTCTAGTGCAACCAGTCATGAAAACCATGATTGCAAGTATAGCAACAGTATTCAAAACCTTTTTGCCTTTGAAAGCCGAATACAATAAGAGTGCTGCAATAGCCACTCCACTATACCAGATAATATCAGGTATAATATTTTTGTTGTTGTATAGTAATGTTTGTTTGACCTGTTCAGCGTCTCCACCGTTTAAAGTTGCCAATACAGCATCTCTTTGAATCAGAGGAACGATTGAATTTTCCATGTTGTAACTGACAACTGCACCAGTAATTAATACTGCGATTGCGATTAGTGTTTTTAGTATTTTCATATATTTAGGTTGGAATGATATCATAGATAGGAACAAAAGCAAGAACTTTATAGAGGGTAATTCTTTCTATACCAAATAGCATCATTTTTAAATTTCTCGAATGCTAAATCTGGATTGCTTTCTGGTGAAGTTGATGAATATAACGCACTTTCCCCACAATTATAATCACATGTTCCTTTTCCCGGATGTGGTATTCCTTCTTCACTGGAAACTTCTGATCTTAACATCGTATAAGGCTTTTTAAATCTTTGGAATTCCCATTTACTTTCAAAAACTTTACATTTACATTTATAGGTTTTTTCTGGATATCCGTCACCTTCGGGAATTGTTATATCTCGTTCAACAACTTCAATGATTTTATCATCACTATATGTTATTTTTCCGTATATTAACTCACTTGGGGTGAATGACATACTAAGCCATTTAGGGTCAGTCGAATTCCAACAGTTTTCATATTCCCCTAAACTGAGTCTCCAAGTTCCTGAACGAGTTTCGGGGAAATCTGACTTGTTCCATGTTAACCCAAATCTTCTACCATCATATTTTCTGTCCTCGTCTAATCTTAAAAGTTTTCTCCACCAATTAGAATATCCAAATTTTCTATCGAAGGTTACATATAAAGCAAACAAGAAAGGAATCTTCAACATGAAAGATACAGTCCTTTCGCTATCAGCATTTAAATCCAGAGATATTCCGAATTCTCTTTTAAATGGGTAGAATTCCCAACTTACTATTTCATTATAAGAGTCTTTATTGCCATGTAAAAAACATCTAATGCCGTCTTTTTCTTTTATTGTGTGTAGTCTCATATTAGTCTAGTTTTTTCAGTTCTATATTGCCATCAAAATCTATTAACCCGTAAGAAGTAGGTAAATCACATTGCGAACCTAAATTGACATACTCCACACTGTTTATTACTGTGTGTTCTGCTATGTGAGTATGTCCTAAAACTATAGTGTCATATTTTTCATCGTGTGCCCATTTACATGCCCTTTCAGACAATTCATAAGCAGCGTTTTTCCATGTTTTCACTATCTTCTTAATCTTTCTCGTATATTTCTGTTTTTTGTCGAGTTTCTGTAATAGAAAATACACACCAGATGCAAGCTCTGTTATCATTGGGCTATTTTTTATAAACAAATCGAATACATCCCCATGAGTGAAATATATTTTCTTGTCATTTATAACCTCAGTGTGATTATTCACAAAATCGAATCCTAATAATACCCCTATTATATCACAATGTTTGTCGTGATTTCCAGCAATGAAAACACATTTCTTAAATTTGCTTATTTTCCTAAGTTCTGACAACACCTTCCACTGTTTTTTACATAATCGGTGTAAATGATAGGAATCCAATAAATCACCGTTTATGATTAGTTGATCGTAGTCGTGTTTATTCAGTGTTTCTACTATCAAATCAGCCTGACAAACAGGAGAACCCAAATGGATATCGGAAAGCAATAAAGAGTGGTAATGTTTTTTACTCATGTTCTAATTGTTCTAGTTCCTGTTTAAATATTTTTTCACTGTATTTCGATAGTTTGCCTTCCTTTTTAAGCCATTCCCAATTAATTGCATGGAAACCTGCCTCTAAACATTCACCGATATATTTTTTAAGATGTTTACTTTTCTCTAAAACATCTATCTCTTCTTTGTTCAAATATTGAATATCGCTAGTAATGTAATTAGATGAAAAATCAATGGAATCTTTATGACATTCCTCGCAGGAACTTCCATTACATGACGAATTCCCACATTTTTCACATGTTATCGTCCAAGTCTCACATAATTCACAATAGCTTAAATTGTATTTGTTTTTCCATTTCATATTTTCTTCCTTCATGTCATACTCCCTTAGATTTGATATATGCTTCATGCTCATATATATCTCTTTCTGATTGCACGATAAACGCAAAATCCAATCGGTGTGATAGCTCTGTCTTCGGATCGATATAGTTAACATCTTTAAATACATCTGGACATTTCCACCCATTAGCTGTCAAATATTTGTCTATTGCATTAATGGCTAAATTTTTAAGTTCTCTTCTGTGTTTATAATTGCTCATTTTTATAATATCTTTTTATTGTTCCGTTTTCAATCGTTTTTATCAGTTCTACGTTCGGGAACATTTCTCCGATTTCTTTTTTGGTATATGGAAACATAGTATCACCTTCTGCGTCGAAATCAAGCTCTGTTAATAATAAGGAAGAGCAAGACGGTAGAAACTGTTTGTATATATTAGCACCACCACACAAAAATGAATCTGCTGGTGCTTGTTCAATGTTGTGTATTAGATGCCATTTAAAATCTGCTCCATATAAAGCAGTTTGAACTTTAGTTTTAGACATGACCCATATAGTCCTATTAGGAAGGAATGGCAACCCCTTAAAGGTTGTTCTTCCTACTACGATATTTCCATTCATAGTAGTTTCTTTGAAGAACTGTAAATCTTCCTTAGAACGAAAAGGGAGTTTACCGTCTTTTCCTATGATTAAATTTTTAGATATTGCTGCTAGTGCTATCATATTAACTGTTTATAGCGTCTATAATGTCATTAACATCATCTGGATTCATTTCAAACAACGCAGAAATAGTTTCAATGTCTAATCCATCCACATAACTGTTATAAACCCCTATTATGGTATCTTTTCCCCAACACCATAGAGGTGTAATTACTCGCTTCCGCTTTGACTTATCATCCCTATCCCATATAGGATTTACTGCGTGATATTTATGTTTTTCTCGATCTAAGTGCATTTCACATTCTTTCTGTTCACCCAAAGGTATTTCACTACAAGGGTTTTTGAGTCTACCTTTATATCCGAACAAGGAATGTAAAAATGTTTGATCGAATATATCTCTTATTAAGTCATTAGTTTTCATTGTGTTTTGTTTGTAAGTATTTGTATATTCCTTTAGCCATCCTAAAATATTCAGATTTAGATACACTGTATGGGGTTAAATCGGTTCTTTCGTGATTCAACTGTTCCCATTTACGTTGGTTATATTCTTCATCTTTTTCGTGATATTGAAACAGAATTTTTGCAATATCTTCAAGCGTTTTATTTTTAGTCATTTGAATTTATTGCTCTGTCTCTTAGAAGAGAATAAATAAAGTATCTATCACAGTCATAATAAGACGATGTTAAAATACAATTACACTCTAATACTTTCAGTTTACCATCACTTACACAAATGTCAATAACATAATCATCCAAATATATTCCTAGATTGGCTACGAAATTGTGAACTTCCTTCTTGTTATCATAAAGTCTGCTAAATTCTTTTTTATGGTTATAATAAGACGAATCTACAACGTGTCCTCCTATGACAATACATCTATATTCCTCTGATATGTTTTTAACAGAGGAATATACAACTTCAATATCAGAAGGATGATTATTATGTTGTTTTAAATACTCCATCTCTTCAACCAATTTATCAGGAGTATAAACATTACCAGAAAACGTTTTATTTCCGCTATTAGGTCTAACGAAATAATCAGAATTCTTTGGAACTTCATCCATATTGCAAACACGGAAATCTTCACTCAACAAGTAATGTTTGAATGTAGGTGCAAAATTAGTAAAATTGTAAGGCGAGAAGTTGAACATGAAAGGTCTTTTAATTTCACCTTTAATCAACCAACGAGTTACAGTGTTAACTAATCCAAAACTTCCACGTATTATGCAAACATCTTCTTGTGGAGGATTCAACTTCAAATCCGTTATTGCATAGTTGGAAGTAATAATTTTATCATCAGGGAATAACTCTCTTATTACATCACACGTTTCTTTTTCAACGTCTTCTGAAAATACATCTGTTTCTATTAACCATGTCAAACTTTTCATTCTCTTTTAAATTCGCATTCTGGACATGGAATATCAATAGCTTCCATCCAAGGAGTTACGCCGCCTGAATCAACACCTCCAGAACCATCACAAGTAGAACATAAATCGGATTCAGTGTCAACTTTTTTCATGGATATAAGTTTTCTCCACATTCTTAAAGTGTTTATAGCATCATCTTTAGCATTGTGCTTTCTTCCCTTGAATTGTAATCCAACCTTTGTCATAGCTTTTGACAATCCTCCAGTTGGTTGAAGTCCATTGGTAATACGAAAACCTACATATTCAGTTTTAGCATCTATCCACCTTCTACCAAAAGGCCAATCCACCATATCTAATTCTGGATATGTCTTCATCAATTCCTCTTTAAGCTGGATGCTATCACCGCCACCCCAAGTAACAGGGTTAATAAAAAGATTCTTATCTCTAAGATACGCTAACATTTCATTGTAAGCAGATATCAAAGAAACACCTTTATCAACTTGTTCTTGAGTAATCCCTGTCAATCCTATAATATATGGGTCTAAAATTTCATTAGGGTTAACTATAATAGATATGCTTTCAATAGGATCATCATTCAAATATGTTCCTATCGCTATACCTATTTGAATTATTTTACCCGATGGTTGATTCATTTCTAAATCAATTGATGCAAAATTTGCTCTAAAATATTCACTCATATAATTCTGTCTCCTTTTCTATAACATCAGCAATAGCATTAAAATCCATATTTAGATTGTCATTCATATAAACAAGAGACTGTTCTACTAAATCTCCGAATCTTCCAGTAACGGTTTTCAATCCTAACCAATTCATAACTTCAAACGGTAAAGCTGTTCTTTCCCCGTTATATGTAACTTCTTTATACACTTCAAGTTTTCCAGTTTCAACTTCAGCAAAACTCATAGCTTTATAATCCGTAGACTTTTTATCTAATTTTCCACCATTTTCCATGAAAACTTCACATGCAACACCTAGACAGCAATAGCCAGCTTCGTTACATAGTTGTTTCTTAATTTGTTTGTATTTACCGCTTCTTAAAGCAGTTGTTAGTTTTTTTACGTTTTCGTTCATATTACATCCTCCAGTTTGCGTTCCGAATCTATTTTTTCACATCTTTCTATCAATTGATGGTATAATGGATAAACATAATAACAATCATACGGCAAAACGTTCCAGTTTCCTACATCCACTGGTTTTGTCTCTCCGTCGAATAATACTTCATAAAATACTTCCCCCTTTAAATTTGGAGAGTATTGATCTAGTATTTCTAATGTCTGTCCGAAGTTATATTTCGAATCGGTTTTTGATATAAATGTTGCTTTCATGTTTTAATCTGCTAAGTTTAATAATTCTCTAACTGTATTTTCAAATATCTGTCTTAATTGTGGTGTTATCTTATATTTCTCTGCGTTTATCTCAATGGACTTTCTTATGTTTCCATGAAGATTTCTTTCAGTAGCAGCACACCAGTCCGACAACATCTCCACAAGATCAGATAATACCATATCTTTTATCCCATCAGGCCAATGTTCAGGATGATGTCTATTCTTAGAGTAATGATGTTCTATAGTAGGTTTAAGTTTCTCTAAATTGTTTTTATATTCTTCGCTACCATATTCAATTTTTGATAGTTTATCAGCATGTTTTGCGAATCCAGTCTTCTCCGGCTCTTCAAATTTTGTATTATCGTGATTCTCTGAACGGTTTATCAAATCTTTAATGAATAGGTTCATATACTCTTGCACCTTTTTAACGTGTTTAAACGTCTCTACAGCGCATTTGTCTATCTGTTCTTGAGTCACTTCAACCTCAACAATG
>Ga0049080_10000018_pt1 | contig 44559 bp, 36 predicted proteins | sample GreLakmeER15MSRF_FD_66716 | JGI IMG/M metagenome (GOLD analysis project Ga0049080, IMG submission 66716) | Freshwater lentic microbial communities from great Laurentian Lakes, MI, USA - Great Lakes metaG ER15MSRF | ecosystem: Environmental > Aquatic > Freshwater > Lake | place: Great Lakes... | reverse complement strand
CGTCCCCTGTGGCTGACCCGAGGCATATGTCTTGGAGGGAACACCGAAAGATGAAGACTCGTACTTCTCGACCCTCTTTATACTCCCATCGGGAAAGAACTCAACGCTCTTTACTAACGGGCAGGCGGCCGGGGTGTGTGGGCCGTGTCCGCAGTATTCGCATACGGCACTCATCTCAGACCTCGCTGTGGGCGTCAATGAACGACATGACTTTGGATGCGATCGTGTCGCCGTCGTATGCAGGGCTCGCCCTGAGCCACTTCACAAAGTCCCACCATCTGCTCATCTGCGCATTGTCATCAAACACGAGGCTGAACGAGAATACGGCTTGCTTGCCGCCACCAGAAGAACCAGCTGCCGCCGCACCCTGTGCCGCCGTCGCCCTCTGATCGCTGGCTGGAGGGGCGGTGTACTGCTTCGTTCCGTCGTCCCTAGTCTCGACACCCATCGGCATGACGGGATCCATGAGAACCGGCGGGATATATGCGCCGGCGGCACCGTTGCCGTTGATGGAACTATAGAGCTCCTCCAGGTCGGTACCAATGGACGCAACCTCGTACTCGTCCCAACCTACTGCCTCAAAGAGTTCGGAGAAATCTTCGTTGACTGTTGAAAGGATGTCGTGGAGAAGTGCCGGGTCTGTGCGCCCAAGGTCAGCAACCCTGTTGTCTACGAGCGCAAAAGCAGCCGCCCTTTGGTCATCGCCGTCCATTTGTACGGCAGCAATATGAGACCATCCGAGACGCTTGACCGCCTGTAGTTGGTGGTTGCCAGCTACGACGACATAAGTGCCGTCGGGCTGTGCTTTCACCACGATGGGCTTGACCTGCCCGAACTCTTTATAGGACGCCGCGATCGCGTCGACGTTACCGATGCGCGGGTTTCCGGGCAACGGTTCGAGAAGTTCAACAGGCAGGGCAAGATCTTGAAGTGCGGGGTTGATGTTGTGGTTCACGACATCACCTGCGCCCTGACATTTGCGTTCAGAGTTCTGAGCGCGTCGATTGACGACCTGATGCTAGCGAGTTTCTCGCGTTTTGCACGAACTAACGCATCGGCGATCTTCCAGTCCATATGCGGATCAGATATCTGATAGTCGGCCCAGGCCTCGCGTTCCTTGATTGAACCCTGAGCCGAAAGGTACGCCTTGGCCCACTCTGACTTGAACCGGGATTCTTTCTTGGCAGCGTCAATCGACAGAGTCTCAAAAGTCTCCGTCTCCGACTCAAGGTCGCCGATCAACCTAATGATCTCTTCCTCAATGTCTACTTGGCTGATTGGTGCGTTCCTATTGGTCTTCATTTGTACCTCAGTGCTATGCGGACGGAAATCCCGACCAGTCAATCTTGTCTAGTGCCGTCATATTGACCGCAGGCCAATCATATTCGCTTTCACCTAGATGCGCTAGTCCCATTTGACGCAATATCCACGCATCGCACATATCGTCAGCTCCCTTTCCACTCCATACAATCCCGGTTCTGGCCGAGATGGAAGAGACAACCTCGTTCTTGGACGCGTTCCCTTTGCCTGTGGCAAACTTTGCTCGACTTGTTGGAGGTACGTCAATGTATGAAACCCCCGCTTCATAAAGAGCAAGTCTCACTACGCCACCTAGTTCACCCAATGCGTGAGACTGACTATTCCGAGAAGAGAACGAATAACCCTCCACCACGACAATCGGGTCGTTCTGTGCAGCGACAACAAGCATGACCCCATCTCGGATGTCTGCTAGGCGTTCCATCCCTTTTGTCTTGGCTTGATAAGCAAACGAACCTTCCTTTGAGCAAACTCCCGTTGAGGTGAGGCTGAGGTCAAGTCCAATAATGCCAGGCATTGGCGGATACTACCAACCTTTGTCTAGTAGCTGGCATCAAATCTTCTTGTTATATTTCTTTCACCAACCCACGAAAGGACATCAAATATGTCGACAGCAGTACTCGCCCCCACAACCATCACGTTAAACATTGCTGGCGGACTAGCCACCACGAGCATCGTCACGATGGCAATGCCCTTCGCCGGCAAAATCACTGGTGCTTATGTCGCTGTGACCACGGCCCCAGTAGGCTCCGCTCTTACCGCAGACCTCAAGGTCGGCTCTGATGTAGCAGCGGCGTTCTCGATTGCCGCCGCTGGAACTTCGGATGAAGGAACACTTACTGCAGCCAACTGCGACTTCGCAAAAGGCAGTCTTGTCAGTCTTGATGTATCAGCTGTCGGTTCAAGTACCGCCGGCTCAAACATGACGGTTGCTTTCACGGTTGTTGAAGGCTGAATAAACTTCTGAAAGGATCACCCCACTCTTGACGAGTGGGGTGATTTTTTTATGTCAAAATCCCAACAATCCAACACAGGAGAAACAAATGTCCGGCATCATCGCACCGTCAATCGTGAACTACGACTGGACCGTCAAGGAAGGCGACACTTCTTACCTGAATGTGTCTTTCCCATTCCGAGTCAAGATTGAGAAAATCTGGTTTACTACACAACAGATTTACAGCGCAACTAGCGGTCTTTGGGGTACCACAGACAACGGCACTGTGGACATTGAGACAACCGATCGACGACTGTCCCTCGCAGTGATTAAAGCCAAGAACTCCAAGACACAGCACGGCATTTATGACAACCCGACAGATTGGATGTTCGGCTTTGAGGATCTTGCCTATGACGTTTCGCCAGACGAAGACCTCAAGCCAACAATGTGGCTTGGAAACCCAGATGACGCCGCCGGCAACATTGGGGCATGGTCCACGCAGCCGTATTTCGGCAACGGTGTACTTGACCTGCGGAGCACCGCGGCAACGCCTATTGACAAAGCCCGTGCAATCAACTACAGCTGGAACGAGGCTGAGTGGAACGCAAATACATACCTCGCAGATGTTGCGGTCATGAACACCGACGAGTTCCTTCAGTTGTTCGTTTATGCTCACAGTGGCGACTGGACTGGGTACGAAGATGACGCAAAGGTCACAATCTCGGTTGCCTATTCTGGTATGTCTGACGAAGAAGCAGTTTCTGCTTCAGCCAAGACATGGCTTGAATGGTGGAACGACTAATCTTGCCGCATGGCAATGAAGATGATCTGGTTCTGGAAAGGGCCACCACTTAATCAACGATGGTCACTTGTTCGTAACTATGAAAGCGACGAACATCCAAAGCCATCAACTGTTGAGTCCGATTCGTGTCCAACCAAGTCCGAATACTTTTCAGGCTCCTCCCTATGCGAGGACGGTCACCTTTCCGTTGATCTCAACGATGGTCAGTATGACGGTGCTCCAGCAACTTGGTACGCACTAGAGGAGAACAGCACCCCTGTTTCCATGGTTGCAATCCATGCGATAGTCAGCGATCTGTTCACTCCGGGGTGTGTTGTTGATCTGAAAGATGCGGTAGAGGCTGGCCTCAAGCCATCAGACAGGGCAGGGTTCATAAAGTGGTTTAGAGAAGATTCACGGATTCAACAGGTGTTTGTATCGCCGAACTGGCGTCGACAAAGAATCAGCACGGTTCTCTTTGGTGTTGCGGACATTATTATTATCTCAGGGGGTTACGGCCCGTACCTGAACGGCGGGGACGTCACCACACCTGACGGTGAAGAACTGCGTAAAGCGTGGAGCAACTCCCCAAGGGTCACCCCTCGTATCGGGTCAGTGCTTCCCTATGAGTCGTAGGCGTGCTTCGCTAGACCTAGATCAAAGGCGAGTTGTGGCTCGTTGCCGATCCTGCGATGGCACTCCCGGCAGACGCACATAAGGTTTGACTCGTCAAGTATTGACCCGCCCTGCGACCGCCTCACGAGTTCGTGGACATCAACGGACGGTCTGCGTATATAGACCATGAGGTCGTCGTACGCAGCGAACTTAGGGCATGCCTCGCACCACCGTCGTTCCGACAGCAACCTGGCCACGAGCGGGCGGCGGAGTTTGTACTCCTCCTCCTTCTTCTTGGACCTATTCCTCAATCGTCAAGTTCTTCCGAAAGTTTCTTAGTGTCAATCTCGGCAAACTTCCATACGCCGGCTAACGACAACCAAAGTGCCTCGTCAATCTGCGTTGGGTCAATGCCAAAACCTTCAGTCATCTCTCGATGTTTCTCAATGGCCCTGCGCAATAGTGGGACATCTTCATCGTCAACGGCATCGTGAGCAATGTTGATGCGTTCGCACTCATCAAGCCTTTTCTCTACGTGATAACGGAAACGGAGTACTTTTTTCTTCCGTTCTTCCGATGAGGCTTGAGCTTCGGCCAACAACCTGATCCCATCGTCGCCGAGAGACCCGTATAAGCCTTGATCGTCTTCCTCGTGCTCCTCAATCTCCCTGACCTGCTGATCAAGATTATTGAGAAGGGCAAGGATGTTGACCATCCACCTGTCTCGGTTGTCGGGGAGGCGGAGATATCTCTTCTGCTCGTCGGTCACTTTGTTCTTGACATCGTCTGCGACGAGTCTTGCGAACTGATCGTCGGGCATCATGGCTTCACCGTTCCCAGGCAGGGCAAGTCGGTTTGTAGGAGCACCAATCGCAGAGTTTTGTTCTGTTCGTGCTGAAGTTGTCTGTATCGCATGATTCTCTTAGTTCTTCCCAGACCCTGGCGACCGTCTCCCTGGTCTCGGCCCTGAGTTGTTCGGTCGCTTCATACACTACCCGAGTCCCCTTGCCCTTCAGGTAGATGAGCTCGGACGAACCTACTGGGAAACCCTTGTTCTCCTCAACGAGATCGGCGTAGATCATGAGTTGGATCTTCTTATCTCGGTCGTACGGAGGCTTGGATACCTTGCCCGTCTTGTAGTCCCCAATGGTGACGACACCGTCGGTGACACTCCACCTGTCAATGAAACCGAGGACCGGCACACCGGCGACATGACCCCGCACCTCATCTTCAATACCAGCAAGGTCAACCTCGTTGGGGTCTTCAAGGCCAAAGTAGTTCTCTACGCACTGCCATGCGTTCCAACGCATCATGTGTTGTGCGTAGGCGGTTAGCCCGAGCACGTCCTCGGCGTGCTTCTGCCATTTGTCGTGCCATATCTGCACCATGGTCGCCCTGGCAAAAGCCACAGTACGCGAGCCCTTCTCCTCCTTGAATAAGGCTTCGAGAACCTCGTGCGTCATGTTGCCAACGGCCTGCGCCTCGGTCTGCTCATCCGGGATCTTGTCAATCCTGCTGAGCTTGAACTTCAACGGACACTGCATCCATGTTGAGATTGACGACGGCGAAAGCCTCTCGGGCATCTGCGCCACGGTTCAGTCTTCCTTTGTCGTTGCGCCGAGTTTGATCCTGAGGATCTCCGCAACACAGGCCTTGAGTTGAGCCTTGGTAGTTGAGCCACCGCGCTTTGGCTTCGGCTCATTGGGGTAGGTGTTCTGCCACCACTCTCCGAGTGCAGCCTTCTCACCCTTGTCCATGGCAGAGATGTGTTCATCAAAGGCATCCCACATTTTGTCCTCGTCAGACTTTCCGGCCGCCTGTTTGACGGGCTTCTCGGCAACAGGTGCCACCGGTGGCTCGTACGCCTCGTCGGCATAGATTGCGTCGTCGGTACGTGCAAGGTAAAGACCGAGGCCGATCTGCTGTAGTGCCTTCTTGAGTGCGTCAGAAACTGCGCCCTTGAACTCATCTCCGAGGTCAAGGATCTCGCCGGTCTTCTTGCGTTTGACCGCCTGCCCGCCCACGCCATCGTAGGTTGCGTGGATCTTTTCGTTCGTCTGATGACTCGGCACGATGATGGTGACACGGACATGAGCAATCACCCAATCAGGGTCGAGTGCGTCGCGGCCAATGCTGATCACTTCGCTGGACCAGTTGCCAATGCCGATCACTTTGTTCATCTTGTTGATGACCTCGGCGATGGGAAGATAGGTCAACGCCCGACCGCTCTTGTTGACGGTTCTCTCCATCTCTACTGGAAATGGATCAGATAGTGCTAGGTAAAGTTCGTTATTGTTCATTTTCATTCCTCCGGTGATTGTTCTTCTTGTGAAAAAGCGACGCCCATATTGCGTACAACGAGCGATGTTTTGGGCTCGCCCACATCGCAATACTCATCGGCTACGAGGCCGATCTTTGACAGGTTCTTGACCCGCCAGTAGGACACTGCGCCATAAGAGAGCATCTCAAGCATCATCTGCTCCGTACTCTTCATGACCTCGCCTGTGTCCATGTCAATGGACGACGCCATGATCCTCTTGGCAACTTCGTCCGCAAGTTCATTGTGTCTCCACGACTTCCTCGGTGCGCCAACTTTCTTCTCGATCATCTTGTTGCCCGATACGACTTCAGGGTTTTCACCCATGACCTCAATCAAGAGTGATGAGGCGTATTCCCAGGCATCGGCAAGTCGCACCTTGATGTCGTGGATATCAGCTATTAGTGATGCGAGCGACTCTTGGTCGCCTGCGTATTGTTCGGCCTTCTCGTGAGCCTGCTCAATGAGCACCTCAATAGAAGAGCGCCAGCTCTCGTCGTTCATTATTCCTCTTTCAATAAGTTAGGTGTATCTACTAGACGATGATCGTAACACGATTTCGTTGAGGAAGTCCAAGCCCTGCCAAAAAAGTGTAAGCACCCACGGCAGAGTCCACCTGGTCGTCATGGTTGCAGGCTTCTGGGAATGACGACATCTCGTCAAGCCATTCGGTCAGCCACGAGCCAGCAAGCACCCGCACATTCCCGTTGGCGCAAGCAGCGGCAAATGGCCTAGCCCTTGTTGCTTTGTCGCCGGTAGCTCTGATGCCCATGAAGTCATACCCCGGGACGACATACCTTGCGTATTGGTCAAGAAGGTTTTTGCCGGCAGATCCTGGCTCCTGCTCCACCCTGATTGAGACAGTCGGCCCATCGTCGGCCGCCGTCTGCGCAATGAGGCGTTCTACGGCTTCGCCCTTACCCCTAATCCTCTTCACGTCCATGATCCAGGCGATGCCTTTGTCAAACATCATCAACGTACCCACGGTCCAGTCGGGATCGGGATTACTGTACGAAGGCTCGGTCGCCGCCATGTCCCAGAACCTGACCACTCGGGCTGAACTCGTTGAGAACTCGGGCATCTCAAATGGGTCAATGATGACAAAGTCCTGCCTTTGGAACATTGAGCCGAGGGATGTAACCCACCAGTCTCCGTCCTCAAGCCTGCGTCGTTCAATCGGGTCGAGTTCGGCGAGTGCCTTTCTGTACGAGTCGGGGTCAATGCCGGGGTTGTCGGTCAACTTGGATGGCACGAAGATCCTGCCGTGCGTTGACCCTTCAACTAGAAACCTTTGCCTAACCCAGTTCGGAGCGGGGTTGGATGCGCACCTCATTCTGAGTGGAACCTGAGACAATGGGCCAGATGATGGACGACGGAGTCGAGAGAACAGGTAACGGTAATCGGACTCACGGATTTCGGTGACTTCGTCCATTCCGATGAACTGAAGTTCAACACCCTTGTAACGCAGGTAGTCGTCCTTGTTGTTTAGGTAGCCAAAGCCGATCCTTGCCCCCGACGGAAAGGTTGCGGTGTAGGTGTTGGCGTTCCAGCGAATATCGTCGTGAGGGGCAATCCACTCTCGGAAACGGTCCATGAGGGCGCCGGGCAAGGTGAGGTCCTGAAGTGTGCGCCTGAAAAGCAGGGCAGAATAACCCGGAATATCCACATATTGCATGGCGGCCATAAGTAGAGCGGAAGACTTGCCACCGCCGGCTGCGCCACCGAATAAAGCCTCCATGGCGTTCGTCCGGAGAAATACCTGCTGCTGAACCGAAGACTTCTCGGGGCAGTACGGTGGTTCTTTTGGCTTCAGAAACCGCAGTATTTCTTCCCAATCTTGGGTCATATCACTCCGTCTAGTAGTATCTGTCCTGCCCACATCTATGAGGAATGTAAGGTGGTAGTGTGAGATTACCGCGCCGCATGTTGCAAAAGATCAAAGACGGGATTGGAGGCAGGGGTTTCGTGGCCTACTTGCTTCTAATATCCTTCGTCGTATGTACCCCAATCGGGGTGTTTTTCTACTCCACTGGAGCAGGCTTTGTGTCAATCGGTGCCTGCTCGCTTATCGGTGCAATGATCCTCGGAGCTGAATAATGGCCTGGAATACCGGCGGAAATAAGTCACTATCTAGCGACTCAGTCAAAGTCATCCCGCCTGGTGCGCCGATCTCGACCAACCCATCGTACTCAGTCCGTGGCTATCACGACTCATGGGATATTGAGAGGGTCTATAGGGACGGCGTCAAGAAAGTCACCTGGGTTTATCGTTGTATTGACGCGATTGCGGGCAATCAGGCGCGTCTGCCAATCATGGGCCATAAGGACAACAAGCCTGGTGGCGAGGTTGTCAAAGATGCCGCCATTCTTGACATTCTGAACATGAGAGCGAATGTTGGCGAAGACTCATTTGCTTTCAGATACAGGCTCTCGGCACAGTTGCTTACCTCAACCAGGGGTGCGTTCGTTGAGATTATTAGGGGACGCGGCGGCAACCCTGTCGCCCTCCACCTACTCCCCCCGCAGTTCACATCGCCAATCCCTGATCCTAGAAAGTTTGTCTCTGCTTTTGAGGTCAGGCTTCCCAATATGTCGGTTCAGTATGTCAAGCCCGAGGACGTCCTTTGGTTCAAGCATCCACACCCACTTGACCCCTATTTGTCCATGACCCCACTTGAGGCAGCTGGCATAGCCGTTGAACTTGAGTCGCTGGCAAAGTTTTACAACAGGAACTTCCTCGTGAATGACGGCAGGCCAGGTGGGCTATTGGTCGTCAAGGGCGAAATGGACGAAGACGACAAGGACGAACTCAGGTCACGATTCCGCGGCAACATCGGTCGAGCCGGTGCGACATCAGTCGTTGCCTCGTCTGACGGAGTGGACTACGTTGACACAGGAGCGTCGCCTCGCGAGGCGTCCTACATTGAGATGAGGCAGATCTCCAAAGAAGAGATCCTGTCAGCTTTCGGTGTACCTGAGTCTGTTATCGGCAACGCTGCCGGACGCACTTTCTCCAACGCCGTAGAAGAGACCAGGGTATTCTGGCTTGAAACGATGCCTCAGCACCTCGAGATGCTTGCCAGGGGCATGGACGCCCTTCATCCAGATCTCTACTTTGACTTCGATGTATCTGGCGTACCAGTGTTGCAAATGGCAAAGAATGAGGCCGAACGTTACCTCATGCAAGAGTTTGGCTCTGGACTCATTACGGCAAACGAGTATCGCCTCGGTACAGGCAGGAAAAAAGTTGACTCCGAGTTAGCCGACTCCATGCTCGCCAACCCAAACCTCACTCCGATCGGTAATACCGAGAAGAAGCTCGAGCCCCCGGCACCTATGGGCGCACCTGGTATGCCTGGCGCACCTATGCCCGGAGCAGAAATGCCACAGGAAGAACTCCCACCCGAGGGTGAAGTCAATACCGCTGGCGGAGAAACAATGGCAACCCCAGAGTCGGCGATCGTACCTGACACCGAGTTATCGGCGTCGTCGTCTGTCGGCGCATGGGCAACTAAGCAAGCACCGAACAACACCATGGATGACTCTTGGGATACCAAGGAACTCGGTGACTCCGATAGGTGGGCCGAGATCCTTGACAACAACCTTGAACGTTTCTTTGAGCGCCAACAGCGCGTCGTGCTTGAGAAAGCGACCGGCGCAAAGTCAAGGAAGGCAATGATTGCCGGGACTCTGGAGGTCGGGCAGGTGTTTGACATTGAGGTATGGAACAAGCAGATGCGCGACGATGTCAGACCGTTGGTCAAGTCCATCGTTGAGGACGCTATGAAGACCGCCAACGAACGCACCGGTATGCCGATGGATTCCTCCGAGGAAGAAGTTGACCAATATGTGGACGAGCAAATGGCGAGGATGGAGAAGTCAAACGACTCCACCAAGGACGAGATCGCCGCGGCCATCATCGTCGCCGTTGCAATGATGAAGGACAATGAGGAAGACGGTCATGTACTTCTTAAGGCGGCCATCATCGCAACCTTTGCGCACCTTCTCGCCAAGAGGAAGCGCACCATCGCTGAACACGAGGCACAGACCGCATACAACGCAGGAATGTGGTACGGAGGAAAGCAAGCGGGCGCAATCGGTAAACGTTGGGTAACTCGCAAGGACTCTAAGGTTCGTTCAGAACACAGGTTGCTTGAAGGCGACAGGATTCCCCTTGCCGACGGATTTAAGGTCGGACAGTACGAACTCAGGTTCCCAGGCGACCCGTTGGCCCCGGCACACCTCACCATCAACTGCCGTTGCAGACTGAGGTTTGACGTCTCCTAGTACTTGACGTTGGTCTTGAGCGTGGCGACTTCTGCGTGCGCCTCTTCAAGCCGAACACGAAGTGACTTCACTTCGTTGATCAAGGCCGGCAGGTCAATGACGAAGAGCAGTTCCCTCGCCGAGAAAGTGTCATCGGGCTTGCCCCACAGGAGTTTGTCGAGGCGTTCTTCGGCACGGGCTACGACGTCGTCGTTCACCACGAGTCCTTTGGATCTTCACCGACCGCTGACTTTGCGGCGAGATACCTAACACCGAGCCACTCGGCAACATTGGCGACGACGCCATTGCCACACATCCTGTAACGGTGCGTGTCGGCCATCTGCACGAGTTCACCCTTGTCAGTGACGCCGACCTCAGTCCAACCCGAGTCCCAGCCCATCAAAAGTTCACATTCCTGCGGGGTCAGCCGCCTCACTACGAGACTTGTGCTTGCGTCCATGTCATATTCTCCTTGTTCTTCGTTCAGGTTATCTGAGACGGTTTCTCTAGTCAATACATGCGGACGAACTGAACCGCCCTGTCCTGCTCTGATCGTGTTGGCGATACCTTCTTCGCCCTGTTCGGCGGTCATCCCGCCGTCTCTACCGCGGAAAGCAACAGGCCAAGATTCGGTAACAATAGCGAGTCCACCTTGATTCACGACCGGGTTTAGTCCACCACTAAAGGCATCAAGTGTCTGCGTCACCTCGGTCTTGTTGATGTAGTAACCACCATTTGGTCTATCTGGCTCTCTTGGCGGTGCGCCCATAATGTTGTAGGCGATCACGTGCATATCATGGCCGTGCATGGCGTTCAATGTGAATGACTGCCCGTCCTCAGATACCACGGTATTGCCCTTACTCCCCTGAAAGTTGAGCATCTGTATGCGTCGTTCGTCGTGCTGTGGTTCTTCTGTCTCTACGGCTGAGGAGACGATGGCGTGCGACGACTTTGATGCGCCAGCTCTGAGGGCGTTCTTAACTGCACTCTCGGCCCAGTTCTCCTCGCGCATTGACATCGGCTCAAACAACAGGACACCTTCTGGCAACGGATGAACGACACCAACGGACTGCCTCGTGCCGGCTCTCAACGAGTGATGAAGTTCCTCGGCGATGGAGTCGTTGTACTCGTCATAACCGTAGACATCTTTCATTCTTCGCCGACCTGCTGTAGTACGGCAGGTCGGTCGTCCTCTGACTTGAATACGATTGACTGAAATACTGCGTTCGTACTGTTGTGCTGCCCCTGCCATCCGTGCCCAAAGCCTCGTAATGTAGGGGAAATCTGTGCGCCGTCAATGTTGCAAGGCAGGACGATGTCGTTAGGCATTACGACCCTCTTCAACCTGCACTATAAAGATCTGAGCGTGGTGAGACTGTGGTGACGGTTGGAGTGCGTTCACACACAGGGCCGTGTCCGTCGGCGTTGCGTGGAAGTTGTTGGCTTTTGCGTCCTCCCTGATGGAGTACGCCTGAGGCAATGCGTAGACCTGAAGAAAGCCCGATCCGATGGATTGGTGTGAGCCCTGTCCCTTAGTGAGGTCACATACTGTCAAGGCGGCAACGGTGTCGTCTCCGGTCTCCGGTGGCACCCTCTGATATTGCGTATCCGCTATGTTTTCCACCTCGGTCGCCTCCGTCCTCGGTATGTCGTGGATGATCATCGGAACATTGTTTCCGCCCGTCCCCATCATCTGAGTAAGTGTCGGGTAGTAGTCCTCGAACATCCTGAAGTCGTCGTTTCTCTTGCCGTCAAAGCATAAGACATACCCGACGGCCATTGAGCCACCGGTGTCAAGCGTGTACATCGGATCTCCTGGCTCACCAACATTCATGCCGTTTGCCTTCGTGTTGGATGTTCTGATCGGCGTAACCATCTCCGCCCTGGATTCTTCGTTCATTTCTAACTCCTGAAGAATGAGGACATGGTGCGAGGAGATCGTTGGCGAGGGGCCGTCGGTTGCGTAGACGCGTATTGCCTGACCCATGTCTGGCCAGGGCGTGAAACAGTTGTTGTACCCATCAGTCAACGACACCGTCGTCCTCTTGGTCTTGTAGGACAAAGTTGGTGTTGTGCATGCCTGTCTCGGCATTTAGCGATCCTGCGTAACCCGGCATGATCCGAACCTCATCTCGTTGGTTTTGCTGAAATAGCAACGGCGGTTCGGTTGGGTCATACATGACCGCATGTCCGCCACCCTCGGCACGCAAGGTTGGGAAAACGGTCGTCGATGCCTGATGGTCAAGTCCCTGTGTGTGGGAAAAGCCAATGATCCTTGGGTCATACTGATGCTGAACAACGAGGTTCTCGCCCCTGCTGGACGGAACACCGCCATCGCCACCGCTCCTCAGGCAAGCTGCAACCTCGGGCTTGGTGACCACGATATTCTCAGATCCACCGCCATAAGTGCCACCCGCGGCACGAAGTGTGCCAACGATGTCTTTGGCGTATTGAGCAAACTGCGACTCGGTATACCAGGTCGTCTCATCATGAATGGCAAGAACCGTCGCCCGAGAGTCCCCTCCATTATCAAAGGACGTCAATGTCGGGGCAACTCCGCCCTCTTTCCATGTTTCGTCGTCGGTATTGCTTTGCGCCCTACGAGACTTCACGAAGCCAGTTACTTCGTTTCCGTCGTTTCCCGCGTCTCCTCCGGGTCGTCCGGCTCTGTGGCTGCCAGAGTCGCCAGAGCCGTCCGAAGCGGTTCCGGAAGAACGCGTTCGCGTCTCTCGGCCCGACGAATGATTCCCTTGGCCGCCCTCGCACTCAAGCAGTAACGGCGCAAGCCCTCGTGCCATGGTTCCAGAACATCCGATAACGTAGATACGACGCCGTCTTTGGGGAACTCCGAAACGCTGGGCATCGGCAACACGCCAGATGGCTGTCCGCTTTGGTCCCACCAGGACGCCGGACTTGGCCCACTTCTGCTTAGGGGGCAACTCGACGAGTGCTCCCGTGATTCCCCACAGCACGGCAGCGAAGTCGGCTCCGTCGTTACTAGATAGGGCGCCGGGGACGTTTTCCCAGAGGATGTCCGCCCCGATTTCGTCGGCGATGCGACATTGTTCCCAGAAGAGTCCCGAACGAGATCCATCAAGTCCCTTACGACGTCCGGCAACAGAGAGGTCCTGGCAAGGACTTCCTCCTGCGACGATGTCTGGTCGAATAATGTTGTCTGAAATGAGTCGTTCACGTGTTACCTCTCTCACGTCGTCATAAATGAATGTGTCTGGCCAGTGCTTACGAAGCACCATTTTTGCTTTTGGGTCGATCTCGCACAATGCGACGACTTCCATCCCAGCTCTTTCAAGACCAAGGTCGAGGCCGCCCGCACCACTGAAGAGCGAGAGAACTTTGATTCTGTTCATGTCACCTCATAGTTTGATTAGATACTGACTAGGGAGACACTACCACTCCATTGGGTTGTGCGCAAGCCGTCGGCGTCAATGATTCTTGCGCGCCAGCACTACCACATTTCGGTTTCCGATGGTGTACGCAACTCGGCTAGGTTCGTTGTCATGTTCTCTTCCGACGGTTCAAGCCCCGACACAATACTTGACGGCATCTCAATACTGAGGGCAGATAGGCAGTCTTGCATTATCTGCGGACATCCCACTGGAGATTGCACAAGCCACCTCGTTGAGGCGCAAATACCGACCGAGGTTCGTGTACAGTTTGCCCCCTTGGTTGAGTCCCGCAAAGAAGAAGGAGTCATCTTCGTTGCGCAGGATATCCATAGGGAAATAGCCCTTTCTTCAATGACAAAGACAAGGGTTCTCGTCGCTAAGGCGGGGACATATGTAACCAAGAGCAAGGCCGAAGAACTCGGCATTATCTGACAATCAACAACAGCAAACAAGGGGCAGTAAAAAAATGACACTCTCAAAGGATTTCGTGTCCTCCTACTCGGGCCGGCAAGCACCATGGGGCTTTGGTGGCCTTGGTGAGATCGTCTACCTTCGCACTTACGCAAGGGACGTTGACGGCAGGAAGGAGACCTGGCCCGAAACCATTGAACGTTGCGTCAACGGGGCTATTCAGATTGGTGCGAACCTATCGGATGACGAGGCAGAGAAACTGTTTGACCACATCTTCAACTTGAGGTGCTCATTGTCTGGGCGCGCCCTGTGGCAGCTCGGAACGACACTCGTCAATAAATACAACGGCACCAGCCTCAATAACTGCTACTTCGTCAACATGGAGAAGATTGAGGACTTTGAGCTTCTGTTTGACTACCTCATGCTTGGGGGCGGTGTTGGCTACTCCGTTGAACGTTCCCGCATCCATGAGATGCCCAAGGTCAAGACGAATGTCTCAATCTCGCACGAACGCACGAACGATGCGGACATCATCGTCCCCGACAGCAGGCAAGGGTGGCGCAAGCTCGTTCACTCCGTACTGAAGTCCTACTTCTACACCGGTAAGTCTTTCACCTACTCGACGATCCTCGTCCGAGAGTTTGGCGCACCCCTCAAAACATTCGGCGGAACCGCATCTGGCCCCGGCGCACTCATTGACGGGATTGCGGATATCTGTAAGGTCATGGATGCTCGTGCCGGCAAGAAGCTCAGGTCTGTTGATGTTCTCGACATCTGTAACATCATCGGCAGGATCGTCATTTCAGGGTCTTCCCGTCGTTCTGCTCAGATCGCCATTGGCGACCCCGACGATGTCCTGTTCCTTAGGGCAAAGAACTGGTCCACTGGTTCTGTCCCGGCATGGCGAGCCAATAGCAACAACAGCGTGTACGCAGACTCGTACGACCACATCCTGAGCGAACTGTGGAAGGGTTACGACGGCTCGGGCGAGCCGTACGGCCTCATCAACCGTGGCCTCGCAAGGAAAGTTGGACGGCTAAACGAACCGAAGCCCGACCCCACTATTGACGGTTTCAACCCCTGCGCCGAGATTGGTCTTGCCGACGGCGAGTCCTGCAACCTCTCAACCATTTTCTTGCCAAACATCACCTCCAAGGATGATCTGCTTGAGATCTCTCGCTTGCTCTACAAGGTGCAGAAGGCAGTCACCTCGATGGAATATCCGTACGAGAAGACGACCAAGATCGTCAGCAAGAACCGCAGGCTTGGGCAGTCCATCACAGGTGTCCTGCAGTGTACCCCAGAGCAGATCTCATGGCTTGACGAGGCGTACAAGGCACTCAGGGACTACGACATCTGGTTCTCTGAGCAGACGGGCATTACCGCATCGGTAAGGCTTACTACGGTTCAGCCATCGGGAACATTGTCGTTGCTCCCGGGTGTAACCCCTGGTATTCACCCAGCCTTTGCTCGTCACTACATTAGGCGCGTGCGTTTTGGCGCATCCGATCCGTTGGTGGACAAGTGTAGGAAGCGTGGCTACAAGGTCGTTCCTGATGTTGGCCTTGACGGTCGAGAGGATCACACCAGGTGGGTCGTTGAGTTCCCATGCGAATCTCCTGAGGGCTCAATCCTCGCCGCCGACATGACTGCGGTGGAGCAACTTGAGTGGGTTAAGCGTATGCAGACGATCTGGGCGGATAACGCCGTCTCGGTCACCGTTTACTACCGCAAGGAAGAACTCTCGTTGATCAAGGAGTGGCTCAGCAATAACTACGACAACAGTGTCAAGAGTGTGTCGTTCCTCCTCCATACCGATCACAACTTCCCCCTTCCTCCATACGAGGAGATTGACGAAGCGACTTATCGCAAACTCCTTGGGAAGATTGACTTCTCAACACCGTTGGTTGATGTTGCCGGGGATTCTTCCATAGACCTTGACGACTGCGCCACGGGGGCGTGTCCGATCAAGTGACCGATGTGCCGTTCTCGGAACTAAGGACGTCGCAAGCCGCGAGGGTTCTCTTACTCGCATCACAAGAGGTTGCCAAACGCGGCCTCTGTAAAGGTGCGGTCAGGAATAGGAACACGGGGCAGGTGAGTATTGTCGGTGCGATCATGCTCGTCTCGGGTGTGAAGTGGAAGAACCTTAGCGACGACCCCGAGGCCGTCTCTAGGGATGTACCGCAAACCAAGAGGCCAGCTGCACTGCTTGCATGGGAGTGTGTTGATTCCGAAACTGACGACATCTATGCGTGGGAAGATGACCCGTCTAACGGCACGGAAGAGGCGGTACATCTACTTGTTGGGTGCTATGACACCCTCGCAATCGCCAACGGCAAAAAGTAGCAAGAGGCTCGGAAGGCCCTGTTCAGATTGCGTCTACGATTAGGTGGATCCGATCGCAGTCGCCATTGTTCTCAACACTGTGATATCTGCCGACATTGTCAATGATCCAGATCTCCCCTGCTCTCATATTTCTTGACTCATCACCCACGCTAAATATGCACTCCGTATTGGTAATGATCGGCACATGTATCCTGTGGGTCTTGGCAGTCAGTGGACCTCTGTCTCGGTGTCTTGGAATGACGGTGCGAGCATTGAGCTTTGTGAGTATTGCCTGTCGTACCTTGACTTTGCCGATATGTCCAACTGTGGCGAGAATAACCTCGTTCACATATACGCCGAATCGCTCATAGTTTTCATGTCGGATATTTGAGTTGAGGTCGTGCCTCGTGTCGTAGACCAATGGGATTGTGTCAGAGTTGTATGACGCTACTCCTCCCGTATTCTTGCGTTCCGTGTATTTTGACCAGTCTTCGGGTGTCATGGATAAGACATCACCAAGAAGGTTGTCAAACGATGGCATATTGCCAACAAATAGGAATGGTTGATTTTCTTGCATACAGAACATTGTATAAAGCAAAGACCCCCCGCCATTTCTGACGGGGGGTCTTTGTGCCTAAGGTAGGCGGATTTTGCTTATCAGGCTTCTGGGGCCGAGTCGAAGTCAACCTTGACGAACGATTCCGGACGCTTGACTGCGAGAGCCAAACGCTGTTCGGCCAAGATCACAATCGCATTGCGCACGAAGAAGTCTGCGTGCTGTTCGCTGATGCGGATGTTCGCTTGCTCGCGGTCGTACAACTGAGCACCGGTTCCGAAGGCACCAACGAGTGCGGTTCCTTCTGCGATTGCCGGTGTGTCGATGACGGGCATGCGCCAGACCCTTGCCTCGGAGCCGACCTGCATGGAAACTGCCATGAGGTAGGTGCCTTGGGTGTTCTTGGTCAGTTCGAGATCTTCCCAGTCGTTCGGGTGAAGAACGATGCCGGTCGGTTCGTAGTAGGCCAAGAAGGCCAAGGTTGCGGCGCGACGAAGCGCATCAGCCTTGGTGTCCGGGACTGGTGTGGTTGCGCCGTCTGACCAGGAGTATTCCTGAACGCCAGGGGTCTCAAGAACACCGAGCAAGTTCTCGCCGGTTCCGTCACCGTTGAGGATCTGGTAATCCTCTTGAAGGCGAAGACCATAGAGGAGTTCGTTGTCGATGATTGAACGCAACTGCGGTTCGTCAGCCAACACGTTCCTGTGCGCAGCTTCCCAGTGGGCGAGCGTACGTACTGGAGCCTGATGACCCTCGAAAACCATAGACGACTGTGGCTTTGAGGCGAAAGCGCCACCACTGCGTTGTGCTACGGGTGCAGCGGCATTGGTCGCTGTGGTACCTGGAGTGGTGAAGCCCAACTGACGGAAGTATTCAATAACTGCCGCGGTGGTTGTGCGTGCCGGGAACAAGTCGCGGACGCGACGTGTGCGCATTGGCGGGATGACCAAGGCATCGCGTTCACGGGTTCCAAAACCAGTGAATGAAAGGCCGGTGGTGTCGAGCAAACCGCTGTAGACGTCCTTCTGGCCCCAACCTTGGCTGGTGATGTCACCGCTGTTGAGAATGAAGGGGCTGGGCATGTTTGCGCCGTTCTTGCCGCCGTTGAGCGACTTGAACTCGGGTGAGTCAAGGAACAACTGACCAAGGCTCTTTGCGCCGTGCGAGCGAGCCATTTGGCCGGCAGCTGCTGCTGCTCCGACTGAATCGCTTGCTGGTTCTGACGACCATGAGTTGACCTGATCCATGGATTCAAGACCCTCGATGAGGCCCTTGATTTCCTTGATGTCCCTCATATTCGAGTCGAAGGCTGCCTTCTGCTCGGTTGAGACGACAACGGTGCCTTCTTCAACCTTGAATGAATCGGCAATGGTCTTGTTGTCTGCCATTTTCTTACGAAGTGCATTTTGCAGTTCGCTGATGCGTGCATTGTCTGCTGACATGGGTGCTTTTCTCCTGTTTCGGATTGTGTGTGGTTTGTGTTTTCTGACCTAGGTGGCTCAGGTCAGCACCCAGCCCGTCTTTGTCTTGTACGGAACAGTACCAACAACTACCACCTATCTAGTGGAAGAGTGCTATCTCACCCGACGGAGTCAGGGAGTGACTCAACTGCGGAGTTAGGGATTGCGGCCATGTCGTTCTTGCCCAGGGACTTGATGCCCTTCTTGACGGACTTGAAATATGAGGCAATCCTCTTATTGTCGGGGTCAAGGCCAGAGTCCTCAAGCGAATCCGCTCCCGAAGCCGCAACCACATAGATCTTCTGCCTCGTCTCAGGCGAGAGCCTTATGTCATCACCCAGGTCGGAGTACAGGCCACCAACGGGAACGACCTCGTCTTGACCTTCCAACCTCCTACCACCCGAGACATGGTGGCACCTGGTTGACTCGTAAACATTGTCTTGATCTGCCGTAGCCGGGACGGAGTCAATCATGCCTGTCTGAATCGGCGGGTCTGATGGGATGACCATCCTCGGCATCGGTGGTAATGCGGCCTGCTTAGTAAGTATCTCGTCAAGGAGTGCGGCCTTCTGAACGGGGAACTCCCCTCCCTCGATTAGGGCGGCACTTTGCCCCCTCGTCTCGGTCGCAAGGGCAAGCCTTGCTAGTGCGTTCGTCACCATAGAACGATGCGCCTGATAGGCGGCCTCCTCGCCATGCCTATCAAAGCCCCTGCCCGTGGCGGCGTGTCCGAAGGCGTCGTGGACAGCGCGGAACATATCATTCACCTCGTCCGACCAGTAAGGGTGCGACCCGGTTGACTCCGTCTTGAGGACTTTTAGGACACCGTTGTTCTCAATGTCGTCCATCATCTCAACGCCGTCCGTATACGGATCATTGTCAACGAACTCAACCTTGACACCAAAGTCATCGGTCAGCATCCTGAAGTGTTCCTCAATCTCCGCCTGAAGGGCGTCGTATGCCTCCTTCGCCTCGGGAGACCTCTCGGGCAATCCGTTGTATGCCTGAGCAATCTCTACGCGTTTCTCGGCGGGAACTGCCTTCACTTTAGTAAAGTCAATACCTGAGTCCTTGAGTGCCTCGGCCAGCGAACGAACGGGTTCTGCTGTTATGGTCTCAACGCCCTCAACCTCTTTCCTCTTGACCTTGCGCGCAGTTGCCCTCTCGGCCTTGTTGCGAGTCCTGCCCGCACCCTTCTTGATGTCGTCAAAGTAGTCCTCTTTGTAATCGTTCTTGAAGGCAAGCCTTGCCTTACTAATGAACTCCGACCACTTCTTGGTGTCGTGAACGGCGAGGACGCCATCCTTAAACGCAGCCACGGTTACCGGGGCGTTGTGGTTCTCGTTATTTACTATCTCAAAGTCGTCAAAAAGTCCGTTCTCCAATGAATACAAAACGGCACGGGCGACGTCAATGTGCGTGTCAATAAGGATGTCATCCGGAACGCCGCGCTTCTGCTCTTTTTGCCTGGCCTTTGCATCGGTGAGTGCCTTGCCGATTGAGACATCGGCAAACCTCCCCTTCATTTTGTAGCCAGCGGCGCGGAGTGCGTCAATCTTGCTATGGAAAGACTTTGGGCCGCCGTCGCCAGTCGAGTCAACGACGACATGAAAGCCCTCAGAGGCCGCCCTTGCTATGGCTTGCCTCTGAATGTATGTTGACTCAGAATGAACCGCAGAGGCCGCCTGAGTCGGATCCATGCCCGCATCAGTAAGCTCCTTGACCAATGAGTCAAACTCGGGGATCATATGCTTGATCTCGTCGGCGTCCAGGTGGACTGCGTCGCCTCGTGATGGAGTGTCAAAGAAGCCGCCCTGCCTGAGGAAAGTCTTCCCGGAAGCGGGTCCGCCACCCATAATCCATGCCGCGGGGTTCTCTTGTTTCTTTGGCGACCACTTGCCGTTGCCATAGATGATTGAGTTGATGATCGCCTCGTGTAGGGCTCTACGTTCTGCGGGGATTTCACCCGAACCAATCCCAAAGTGGTCAAAAGTGCTCTTGATCCCGCCATTCCTGGCGCGTCCTAGTTCGTCCATCGTTCTTGGAGGGAAGTCGCCCTCAATCTTTGGAGCGTGTGGATACGCCTTCTGCGTACTCACCAATGACGAGTGGTTGATCCTCTGAGGTTTGAGTTTCCTGAGTCTGTTTGATGAGATTCTTTCGGGCACACTTGATGTCTTCTTTGACTTGATTTTCTTAGGTGCCTTGCCACCATCAGCGATCTGCTCTACTGCGGATCGCATATCACTAGCAATCCTTCGTGACCTGGCCCTGCCGAGTGCGCCCTCACCGGCAGAAACTCGGATTGACCTGTCCTGCCTCCTGGAACCGCCTCTACCGAATATGTCTCTTCCTCGACCAACACCCGAACGAACTGCGTCCCTGACGGCACTGATTCCGACGAAACGTCTTGTCGGCTTGCCTTCGTCAACCCAACCGTCTCCGTCGGCGTCTATCGGTTCTTTCTTCGTTGACTGGTTCGTGGAGGTGCCGTCTCCATTTGTCGGTGGCAACATCTTGCTATTGCGCCCAATGGTGCGTTCCTTCCATGGGTGCCCCGCACGGAGAAGGTCGTTGTCGGTTGTGTACTTTCGGTTATTGGGTGCGCCCTTCTCAAGTATCACAAGAAAGGCGTTCACGCGTCCCATGCCCCATTGCTGACGGGACGATACATCGGGTCGATGCGACGAACTGAACGCACCCATGCCCCGCCTCATGACAGCCTTCAGTGCGTTTGGTGAAGTGCGAGACCACTTGGGCTTACCATTCTTGGCCATCTTGGCGTTGTGTTCGCGCGCCTTTACAACGAGTGCCTTGTCCTGTTCGGCTGAGAGGGCTATCCCCCGAGCACTACTAACCGACGATGCCGAACCCTCATTATTTGACGACGATCCGCGTACTCGTTCGGAGGGTTTTGCCGGTGTTGCGGCGAGCCTTCTAGCCGACTTGCCACCGGTGTGACCAGCAGCGCGGAGTTGCCTGCGTACCTCGCGTTCAATCCTCGCCGACTCAAGCCTGCTTCCTGACCTTGAATACGCCCCGTACCCCATCGTCCTGTCAAAGGTAACGCCCGTGGTGCAAGGCATCCAGACATTGACACCTGACCTCGTCGTGTATCTCCTGATCCCAGTGCAACCGATCTGCCTTGAACGCATCCTTGCCGCATCGGCTGATGTGAACACATCAGGCTCGCCGACTTCTGGCGTAAAAGGCTGTAGTTCCTTGCCCTCAGCAGAGAGTGTGATGACACCCGACGGCCCAGAAGCATAAGAGTCGCCCATTGGGCTAGTTGGTTTTGCCGGAGAAGCAGAGACGATACCGACACCGGGAACACCCGTCATTCCGTAGGAACGTTGGGCAAGATTCTCCCATCGCCGTACTCTTCGCTTCCTCTTCCTACCCGACGGTGAGACCATGTCCTTGCCGGAGATCGGTTCGTTGAGCCACGAGTCATCCTCGGCCAACTTTGATATGCGTTCCATTTCTTCAGATGAAGAGCATGGCATCCAGCCACCTTCAACCTCATGAACGGTGTCGCAACCCATCATCTTTGCAACGGCAAGTGCTTCTTCCCTGGTGGCGTTCTTCTTCTTGCCATCTGCGGCTTTGGAGTCTTGTTTTTCCTTCTGATTGGCGTACCTCTCAAGAAGGCGTCGTCCCTTGGCCGCAAGTTTGGCGGCATCATCCATGTTCTTCGGCACGGGTTCGCCCCATGCCCTTGCCGATAATGCCAGGCGAGTCGGTTCGCCATTATCGTCAACCATCGGTCCAGATGGGTTGGTGAAGAACCTAGTTAGGAATGAGCCTTTACGGCGCATCTTGGTCGGCGTATCTGCGGCACCTCTCACGCCTGGGCGGAGGTTTGCGCCCTCAGTTTCCCTGAAGTGCCTACGGCCCGCGGCAGTCAGTCCGCCATCTGGATCACGCAACGGCTCTTTGCCGCTCATGCCTTCCTCCACTTGGCCTTAGTGACCTCAACCTTCCTTGCTGCGGCACCGGTAAGGGCAACCACGGTGGCGTGCATACTCTGCCCGTTCCACCTATCAACATAGGTGTCAAAATAGTCTTCCGCCTCGTCGGGCTCGAGTTGTAACGCATTGGCCGTCAAAGACTTAGCCTTGTTGGACATTGACGAACCCTCGGGTGCGTAGAACCTAAGTACGCCACCCTCAAGGACGATCATGGCGATCGGTGCGTCGTCAGCGTCAACTGCCCTGCTGTAGATGTAGGCGACGGAATCTTTCACAACGTATCCTGTTCGGCTATGTAGTTGATGAGTTCCTGCATGGACTTAGAAGGTCCACCCTTAACCCACTGCGAGTCCTCAACGGTCAGCGGCCTTACGGCTATGTCGGCGACTCGATCAAGGGTCATGAACAAGATCAGACCCTCTTTTGTCTTTGTGATAGAGGTCGGTCTCATGGGTGCAAAAACACCGGTCGTGAGCATTGACGCCTCGATTTGTGCGTCATCCTCGCTGCCGACGATCTCGGCAGATGGAATGACGTACTTGGTCATCGGTTCGTCAAGGTAGTAGGCAGCCATGGGGTGATTGGTGTCCCACATAATAACAATGCCCGGCGAGTCCTCTTCGTCGTCTGGCATCTGCCTGATTTTCGCAGGTACCGCAGCAACTGATTGGTACTGATCCAACATATCGCTGAAGCTAAGTGTCTTCTTCGTCTTCATGTGAACAACCTACTTGCGTCCATGACTTAGACCGTCGTGCCTTCTGCGGCAAGTTCTGCGGGCGAGGCTTTCTTTGGCGTTGCGATAGAGCCGAACTTAGACTTTGTCCAGAGCGGTCCGAGTGCTGCCCTCACCTTGGAGCCGGCCCTAGAACTGACGATGAACTCCTCAATCGGCTTACCGTTGATCTGTGTAACGCCATCTGCCTTCAACTTCTGTATGGCCTTGATTCTTGCTGCTGGTGGGAGGATGATGAATGAAATGTGCTCCAAGGGTGTTGTCCCGTTGCCCATAAACTCAAAGACTCGAGCCTCCTCCATGAGTTCAATCGGGTCGGTTGAGTCCATGTTCTTTGCCGTGCTGCCGTTTGAGGTGAGGGGGTTCAACGCGCCATACGGGCCGTCTTGCGGACCGTGCGCCCACCAGCCAACGTCCCTCAACTGTGTCTCGGCATCAAGAACGACCCATGTGTCCTTGCCAGTTCCCCAGAAAGAAGACGCGTTTATGTGCACGCCCTTTGAGTCGCCGGCGGCACCACCAGAGAACGCTGACATAAATAGTCCATCACCACCGCCTGATGTGAGGTCGCTTTGTGGTGACGCACCATATCCACCCTGACCAGCGGCAGCGTTCGTTTGGAGTCCACTACCACTCATGACTTGCTCAATCTTTGATACTTGTCCGCCGGACTTAATGAGCCTTACGACGTTTGATCCATCGTTATAGGTGCCCATGCTCTTACCGAAGTGCGTTGTCTGCGCAAGGTTGGGGTGCTTCTGAAGTAATGACTTGTAGCCTTCGTCGCTCAACCTATACCTGAGCCTACCCATGCTGTCATGGTACGGCTCAAGGTCGTTGATTGTGATTCCCCTATCTGATGCGATCCTCGCCAACCTGACGGCGAGACTGTCCCCGCTATTTAGTAGTTCTTTGTCAAATGTTCTGGTGAGCATTTCGGCGGCCGCCAACTTCCATCTATCGTCATTCACATAACCAATGTCCGAGACACCGATGGAAGACAATGTGGATGCGACTTTTTCTGCGTTTGGCCTATTTTCTGGATAGAACACGGAGACGAGTCCCCTTGAGGAATAGGTGCCATCGCTCTTTTCCTTAGTGTCATAGTTGACCAGGACGATTGCGCCATCTGACATCTTCGCCATGACGTACTTTCCGTCATACGAGGCAGTTGCCGTATTTGGAACACCATTAACATGGTTCCACATACCACCATTACTCTGATACGCCCTATGGCCACTACCCACCTGAAGTATTTCAACTGGATTGCCCTGAGCATCCTTGCCTGAAGCAAGTGCCTCTCCGATTGACTTGGATGTTTCGTAGTCGAGCCTCGTTGACATTGAAGCAATCGGAGACTTGCCCTCACCTGCTTGCGGGAAGGATACGAACCTTACGCCCTCCTTTGTCTGACCGCCTAAACCAATCGTGGTGTAGTGAACGGACGAAGGGTCAAGCATTGACTCGTTGATGGCAAGTGTGACCGTTTTTCCTCCTGCGGCGGGAGCGTTGCCGAACGCTTCTTCGCCGTCAATCGGTGTTGGCGAGAAGAGTTTCGGTGCTGCTGCTTGCGGTGCGAGAACTTTTGGTGACTGAGATGCCTTCATGACACCACCACCAAGATCTGCGTCAACCTTGGTTCTGACGGCGGCTATCTCCTCGTCGGTCATTCCGAGCTCCCTCAGCATCGGGTCGACGTATGAGTCAAGTCTGCCCTTCTTCTCCTCTAGCGTCTGCGCCGAAGTGCGTGCCCTTGCGGCCAACTTGCCTCCAAGGTTTTGTCCCTGAATCAACTTCTCGGCTTCACCCGCATAGTCAACGGACTCTGCGCGCCTCACGGCATGGACAATGGACTCTGCGAACATCTGCCTACGTTCAGGAGTGTTCATTGACTGCCTTGCGATCTTCCATGCGCCCTCGCCGTCAAGACCACTAAACATGAAACCAAGGGCGTCCTCGTCCGCAGGCGAGTCTTTGCCCTTGCTGATCTTTTTGCCGTCCTTGTCAAAGAACTTGTGCCCCTTGAATGGACCAAAAGCATTACCGTGGTCGATCGGATGGTAGGCGACTGACCCGTCTGAAAGTTCAACTGCGATCCAGTTGTCGCCCTGTCGGTCGTAGTACCTGAACAACGAGTCCATGACCACGCCGGTAGCGAGAGACTCAGGGGTCAGCCTTGAGATGATGTCGTTCTGTTGAGACGACGGCATGTTTCGGATATGACCAAGCGACTTGCCGTCATAGAGCATCTCCGAGGACTCAATGAGGATAGGTACTTGATCTGCCTCTGCGTCGTACTCCGGGTGGAAGTCTGGGAACTTATTCGGCGACTTGTCAACAACGCCAGCAGTTCGGCCACCCGACGACGGGAAGCCCAGCATCTGCATGACCTGATTGCCAAAGAGTTCGCGGATTCCCTCTTGGTCGTTCCTTGTTGCCGACTTGATGACGAACGTCTGACCAGTTGCCGTGTCGAGGAATCGTTGTGTCTGATCTTTTGGACCCTTGCCCTGATCGTTGAAACCACTCGCCTTGGACAACAACTTGAAACGACCACTACCGCCACCGCCACCTTCGGTGTTTGCCCAGATGCTCTCCTTGAGGAGTTCGTTAGGAACATCGGCAAGGCTTGCACCGTCCGCAATCTTTTGCGACCACTCCTTCACTAACGGATGGTTCTCGTCAATCGGCGATGAGTCAATCGACAACGGGGTCGGGATGTGCTGTCCGATTGCCTTACCGTCCACCGAGTTGACACCGAGTGCGGTTGTTCCCTGATAGTTGTCGGGCAACTTCGGCATACCCGGCGCAGTCGTCAGGTTCATGAGTTCGGTTGAGTCAACAACAGGGATTCCACCAACACCCGAACTGGAGAAGATCGCATCTGGCGCAGGCATACCGGCGTCAATCGCATCTTCCATCTTGATGAGGGCGTAGCCGCCGAGGTCTTCCTTGAATATGCCAATACTCGTTCCACTCGGCATGATCGGAGCAATGGCCGCAGCAATGTTGGACGCGTTCTCAAGCGAGGGCGCGTTCTCGGATACTACTGAGGACTTCTTGAGGTCGTACTGCTCGCCGCCACTGAACACGGTGGTGAACTTCTTTTTGTGCGCCTCTGTTACATCGGTATATACCTTTGCAAGAGCCTCGGCAGCCCTGACCCTGTTCTTTGCCTCGTTTACCCTGTCGTACTGCTCTTTGATGTCCATGCCGGTGGTTGCGTTCTCTAATGCCACCGTTGCGTTCGTCAGGTCTTTTACCGCACTGATCATCTCGGTCTTGAGTTCTGCGTCCAGTTTCAAGATTTGCCCAATGCCCTTAGGGTTTTTGTCGAGCATCTCCTTGAGTTCTTGCTCGGTCTCAAGGGCATCTTGAGTTGCCATCATGCGAGTCGCCAGGAACTTCTTGGTGACGTCAAGCCTGACCGCCGTCTCCATCATCTTGCCAATAAAGGCATCGGGTTCGCCGAAGACCTTGCCGGCAAGTGCCTCCTTGAGTTCGGCAATCGTCATCTTCTTGGGGTCTCTGTTGCCAATGACCTCTTTTAGGATTGCGCCCATATCCGCAAGGCGTTTCTCGGCGTCGGCCATCGCCTTCGTGGCATGATCGGGGTTGTATTGAGCGTTGCTGTAGAGCTTCCCGTCCCACGCAGAGGCGACGGCCTGCAACCTACTGCCTTCTATGTTGCCGTTAGCCACAAATGACATGTCTGCGGGGTTATCAACGATTCGTAGTGCCTCGGCCGCAGTACCAGTATCCAAGATGTCGCCGATACTGTCCCCAGAGGAAGCCACCGAGTCGTATGTCCATAGCGGCTTACCAAAGGCGCCGGGATGAGCAAGTGCGAACGCCATGTCCTCGCCACCGAGTAGGACGGAGAACTGCATGACCTTATCTGAAGAGCTAAACGATTTCACCCTGACAGAGAACAACCCCCACTGACCACTGCCCTCTGTGTTGAGATCATCGTCGGGGTTGGCCTCGGCTTGTTTTCCCTTTTGCTCAAAGAACTCAATCACACTTGCAATCTGTTCTGGGGTTTCTGTGTTCAGGTGACTGAACTTATGGGCGGTAGTGAGACCCATCTTTGACAGATCATCAAAGTTGTTGTTCTCGAGCAGGATCTTCAATGCTTCGTCGGCAACCTCTGGCTCAAGTGTGTCCCACGGAACGTCATTTATGTTCTTGCCGGTTTTTTTGCTCGCTGCCCATGAGACGTACTTTGGCGGACTCTTGGTGATGATGTCGTGTCCGAGTTGCTCACTGTCCGTCATCTTAGAGAAAGACTCGTCCCAATCTTTCATCGACATTGCGTGGTAGTTGCCATCGGGCGACCTGACGATAATGCCGCCGTCGTCTCCAAACTTATCTCTCAACAGATTTTGTACATTTTCTTCATTGGAGTCAAACGGCATACCGCCGATAGCCTTACTCAGCCTCGTCCACATGCTTATTTCTGGCCCACCTGGCAAAGTCGGCTTATTGTCGTTAATCTCCGTTCCGTCCATAGAAATGGTCTTTGCGCCACTCAGTGGTGAATCTTCGTCTGGGCTCGCATCTGTATGGGGGTTGCCATGGTTGACCCAGTTAGAAAACTCACCTGGCGTATCTTCACCGTACGCATTGGGGAAAACTTGTTCTGGATCCCAATCGCTGAATCCGTCGGCCTTGGCATTGAGTACGACTGCCACCAATGAACCATCGGCTGCGGTGATCTGAGCGAGTTCTATGTCGCCCTTTTTCATGCCCTTGGGTAGGTAGGTCTTCTCGCCCGTTGTTTGATAGGCAAGTTGCTGCGCCCCGGACAATGTCTTGTCTGGGGGTAGTTCGAGATAGCCCAAGATAGATCCCGGAGGGAACTTGGACTCATCCTCTGCGCCAAGAGTTGGCACTCCCTTGCTCCTGGCATCATCAGGATTTAAGATGGCGACCTGACCAATGGAGGCGATCTTCATAGACAATCCGTCAATCTTGGTCGGCTTTGGTTCAGGCTTGGGCCCAGCGACGTCTTTTTCTACATTGGCAACAAAGTCATCAACGATTTCTTTGGCCACTTCCTTTGGCTTCTTTGGCTTCTTACCCTGAGGTTGGAGGAACGAATCAAATGTCTTAACTATCTCCTGAAGCTGGTCTAGATCTTCCTGAGTGATTTCCTCACCAGGCTCAAGTTCTATGCGTTTTAAGGCCGACTCCTCAAGTGCCTTCAGGAAAGACTTCTGCCCCGCAGGGCTGAGGTGGTTGAGCCTGTCAATGTGCGTCAACTCGGGGGAGTTGTCCTCGGAATACGCACCTTGCCTGGTTAGTACATCCCAGTTATGGAGGTGCGTCTTGACCCTTGCCCTAGTCGCAGCGTACTCCTTGTTTGCTTCTGGGATTCCGCTTAGTTCTCCGAGGTTGTTGTACGCCTGAACGGCCGCTTCCCTCATCTGCTCATCGTTGAGCGACTTACTGACACCAAGTTCATTTGCGAGGATGCCTCGCAACGACTCCTTCTGCGCATCAAGCACTTCGCCTATGGAGTCATTTGCGCCGTCTACGTCATAGTCTGCGGCGTCCATCGCCTCGGTGTTGAGTTTCTTTGATGTCTTGTATGGCAACGGCGACGACGGTGTGATCGGAGTTGGATTCTCCGCCTCATTCTTGGCGATTGCGTTTGTCAGCTTGGCGATTGCCTCATCGTTGGACGGGTCGTTCTCTGCCTCAAGTGCCTGAAGAACATTTTTCGCTTTGCCCTGACTGACATCATCGGCAAGGTCGCCTGAGTCATTAACGATTTTCTTTGCATCGGACTGAGGCTTGTTTGATGCAAGGTTTGTCGGCGGGGCGTCCTTCTCTGCCTTTAGGCGCTCAGAGATTTTGACGAGTTCGTTGGTGACGGGGTCTTTACCAATCTCGTAGTTGTCAAGGCCAGCATCGGACAGTTCCTGAAACCTCTCGGTTATCGCCTCATTGGCTCTCTCAATGCCCAGGTCATATATGGCTTCTCGGTCCTCGGGACTCTCGAACCATGTGTCGGTCATGCTATTGAGGTCGTCGATGCGTTGCTTGTAGCCGGCCCTACCAACGGACTTCCACTTCTCGCCGTCTGGTAAGTCCGCATAGTCAAAGAGCTCTTCGTCCTCCCAGTCCGGGGCGTTGAAGTCTGCGTCAAACTTAGTGCCGGTCGTGTTTGCGCCCGTGAGATCAGCACTTTCAAGTTGCGCTTGACGGAGGTCTGCATTGGTTAGATCAGAGTCACGTAAGTCCGCGCCCTCGAGGTTGGCACTATTCAGATCTGCGCCCTCAAGGTCGGCACCATTCAAGTTGACATTCGCCATGTCGGCACTCTCAAGATCCGCACCACTGAGGTTTGCGTTCTTCAGGTTCGCACCCTCCATGATGGTGTTGCTCATGTTTGCTTTACGCAGGTCGGCAGAGGACAGGTTTGCATTGTTGAGGGACGCACCGGCAAGATCTGCTTCCCTGAGTGCCACGCTGGTGAGGTTTGCATTGCGCAAATCCGCACCGTCCAAGCTCGCCCTGTTCATTACGGCGTCGGAAAGATCAGCACCCATGAGGTTGGCGCCGGTCATATTGGCGTCAAGTAGGACGACACCATTCATGCTCGTATCTCTAAGATCAGCACCCTCAAGGTTCGCATTGGGCATGTGCGCACTGGTGAGATCCGCACCAAACAGGTTGGCACCAAACAGGTTGGCACCCTCAAGTTCAGCGTCCCTCATGGCCGCCCCTTCAAGAACAGCATCGGTTAGATCTGCGTTAGTAAGGTCAGCACCCTCAAGGCTGGCGTTTGCAAGATTTGTATCGGACAGGTTTGCGTCAGACAAGTTCGCCTTGGACAAATCTGCGCCAGTCAGATATACGCCTTTCAGGCTTGCGCCAGACAGGTCTGCGCCTCCCAGTTTTGCTTCTTCCAAGTTTGCGTCAATCAGGCTTGCGCCACTCAGTTTTGCACCTGTCAGATCTGCCTGAGTTAGGGTTGCGCCTTCAAGATTTGCGCCTTCAAGGTTTGCGCCCGTTAGGTTTGCGCCGAGCATATCCGCCCCGCTCAGGCTTGCGCCTTCAAGGTTTGCGCCACTCAGGTTTGCGCCTGTCAGGTCTGTGCCGTCGAGGCTCGCACCCGTGAGGTTTGCGCCACTTAGATCCATATTGGCAAGGGACAGCCCGGACAAGTCCGTGTTGGACAGGTCTCTGCCCTTGAGTTCAATACCACCGTCGTTGAGCACGTACTCAGTCAGGTCAAGACCGGAAAGGTTCATCCCGGGCGTGATCTTTGCTGGCTTCTTTGGTTTTGACGGCTTCGGTGTCTTAGGCTTGGTCATGCTGTAACCGGCGGCGGATGCAACATCTTCCCTAAATATCGCAAGGTCGTCCCGTTGTTTCACGAGACCCATATATATTGAGTCGTTGCCATAATCTTTAGGCCATAACCCAGACTTCTTCAGTTCGTTCACACGTACTTTGATCATTTCGTTGACGAGCGCATCAGCATCGTCAAAACTGCCTGGATCCTTATCTTTCTTTGCTTTCTCAATGAGAGAGTTCAAGTCGTTATACGGCTTGGCACTTAGTTGTGACGGAACTTGCTCCTTCGGTGTCTCAAGTACTGCGGGGGTTTCAGATTCCGTGTCGTCTTCAAGTCCTGGGTGACCGTCGGCGTGCCAACGGAGTTCGTCAATCTGAGCCATAAACGACTCAGCGGTGTACTCGTTCGCCCTGAGTAGGCCCTCCTTGCGTGCCTCGTCAATGTTCGCCATTGACTGCTTGGCGTACGCCGTTGCGCCTTCTTTGTCGCCAGCATCGTAGAGCTTCTGCGCCTTGTCGAGTTCCTGATTCAAGTATTGGATACTCTGCTTCGGAGTTTTCTTTGCCGTGAGTTTCTTGGTCGGCGTGGCTTCTTTTGGCTTCTTCGCTGACTCAAGGTTGTCAATCCTAGCGAGTGCGTCGTACACAAACTTCTGATGTTCGTCACCCTCCTCGTCCCCCAATAGGTCGGGCATCGTCTCAATGCGATTGCGCAACTCCTGTATGTCGTCGGAGGAGATGACCTCGCCCTTGTTGATGCGATCGTTAAATGCGTCAAGTGCGTCTGTGACCTCGTCGTACTGATCTTTATCCGTTGTCGTAGCGACTTCTTTTGGCTTCTTTGCCTCAGGCTTTTCCGCCTCTGGATCCTTGGGCTTCAGCCATGCGGGGAACTCAGGCTTTTCTGGCTCTGGTTTTTCGGGCTTCGGTTTCAACCATTCGGGAACTGGGCCTTTTTCCGTCCCGGGTTCGGGCGGTTGCAGTGTGGTGACGGACGGCTTCTTCGGCTTCTTTGCCTCAGGGGTATCGGCTTCGGGCTTATCCGCCTCAGGTGCGTTGGTGTCAAGAGCATCTGTCTCGGGTGTTTTTGGTTTATTGAAAGTGCCACCCGTGCTCTTACCCTTGCCCATTGAGTGCGAGGAACGTGGCTCGACACCCATGGCGTCAAGGCGTTCCTTATCCACGACGGCATAACCGCCACCTGGTGCTTCAACTACATACCTATCCTTGCCGTCCTCGGCAGACAACTTGTTGGCGCGGACGTACGCAGTTGCAGGGTTCTTGTACTTGCCGTCCTGCTTGCCGTCAAGCTTTGACTTCTTCGGCTTCTTCTTTGCGTCTGCGGAAACCTCAGGCAACGATGGCTTCTCCATTGGGCCTTCGCCGGGGATCTGGCCGACGGCGACATCTTCCTTTGGCTTGCTCGGGGTTACTTTCGGTGGCTTCTCGGAGGCGTAGACGAACTCACCCTCGCCCGCTCTGTACGACTTAATCGGCTCAACGCCGAGTGCCTGTAACTTCTCTTCGTCAACCAGGAAGTACTTACCGTCGAACGACTGAATAAGGTGGGCCGCTTCGCCATCTTGAAACTTTTTACTCTCGCCACTTGCGCCACCTGGGCCATAGAAGGTGGTGTTGTCAATGTTGGAGATGCTGTCCTCGGCACTATTGCCGTTCGGTTCCTGGCGTCCCCATCCTGGTGCGGCGGCAATCTTTTCGGCTGATGCCTTCTTGTTGTTGGCCTTCTTTGGCTCGCCATCAAGTGACGTGACTTTACCGTCGCGGAATGTTGCGACCGGCGTTACGCCCTCCATCGCCTTCAACCTCTCATCGTCAACGACGACGAACTTGCCCTCATCGTTTTTTACGACGTGAAGGTTCTGCGGTTTGTTGTCGTCGCCTTCCTTGAGATTGGGCTTAGCTAACGAAGAGTTGCGAGCGGTGACCATGGCAAACGCCCTGTCATCGTCGGGTTTGCCGATGACCCTGCCGGGGAGTTTCTCGGTGGCGGTTGCTGTTGCCGTTACATCCTCGACGGGTGTCTTTGGCTTGGCGGTAGTGATGTCTGGCGGGGCCAGTTCATCTAGGTTTGTTTCGGGCTCGTTGTCGGGCGTAACATCCGGGGTTTCGTCAGGCTTTTGGCTTGGCTTGTCTTTAGACGGTTTCACACGTTGGTCGCCCAATACGTAGTCGCCGAACCTCTCTGCTAGACCCGCCCTACTCCGCTTCGGCTTCTCTGCCGATTCATCGCCAGGTTTACTCGGTTTACCCGAACGCCTCTTGTCAATCCTGTCGGCTACGCCCTCAATCCGTCCGGCAATCCGTTCCTTCAGTGGTCCGCGTTCTTGCCTGCGCGACCTACGTTTGGCCGCGGCTTGATCAACCCTGTCGGCAACATTCTCTAGACCAGAGGCGACGGCAACACGAGTCTTGCCGGGCTTCCTCTGACCTCTCTTGGAAATCTTTGGTGTCTTTGGGCGTTCCCACGGCGTTCCGTCCTGAACAATCATGTCGCCGTCAGCGTCGCTTGCATCAGGGTCGTACCCCTGTGCGGCCGTGCGAGTGCGCTTGCCGATGGAGGCAAGTTTCTTGAAGTCGAACGATCCATCCCGTTCTGGCCACAGGATTATGTCTGGTCCAGTAGTGGCGATGAGACTCTTTGCCCTGATGGCATTTTCGTTGGCGGCCTTAGTCAGCCCCTCAAGACGGAAATAATGAACTCGGTCATTTGGCCTGCGGAACTCAAAGTCAATCGTCTCAGTATGAACGAAGGGAACACCCTTGGTGCTATTGGCGAAGCCTGTCGTCCTGCCCGTAGAAAGACGGCTCGCAACCCTCACCCCGAGGGCTACAGAAGAAGCGTCTATTGCGGCCTTACGCGTAAGGACGGAGAACTCTATCCGTGATTTGTGCATGGCCTCACTGTGTTCTGAAAGCAGTTACTTGACGACAAAACACTATCACCCTAAGGCGTATCCATAGATCAACCGTTGGTTATGTTGGCCGTCTGCTCGCCGTTCAGTAGTGCGGTAATATCGGCACGTTCAACCCTCGTTGGGACTCTTGGCCCATCAACAACCTGAGCCTCTGATACAGACCAAAGGACATCCTCTATCTTCCTGCGTTCCCTGAATGGGAGGACATCAACCCAGGCCGACCACTCTTTCCCGTGGGCAGAGATACCGATAGCGTCCACGCCTCCGTCGCTCTCAACGAGTACGGCAAACTTCCCACCGTCAATACTCTTTACGAAGGCGACCTTGTTCATGCGATTACCCCAAGAGCCGAGAGGAAGGTCTTCCTAGACGACCTCATTTGATTGACTCTCAGTTCATAAAGCTGCTTGGTTAATCCAAGGTGCGTCTTCTCGCCGTCGGTTAGGCCAGCAATGGCAAGCCTGTCAATATACGCGTCCCAGTCAAACTGTTCGGCTTGCCGTAGGAGTTGTTCGTACATTGCGGCGACCTTTTCCTTGATCTTCTCCATATTCGCCACCTTCTCGGCCAGCCACTTACTTGAGCCATCTTGCTTTAGATACGAAGGGAAGTCCTGTTGCGACGGCAACTTGGCTCCCCCTACACCCGCAAGTAGGTTTCGAGATGAGGACATTGAGATGACGTCATCGCCCTTGCCTTTTGCGGGGACGACCGTCGCCGGAGTTCTTCCCTTGTTGTTGGTGAGGTAGTCAACGATCACGATCTTGGCTAGTTGTTCGCCCGGGGTGTCTGATATTGAGCCGTCTTTGGTCATCTTCATCCCGATGATTTCGCTTGGAGACTCAACTACGGCCTTGCGGGCATTGCCTTCACCCGAGAGGTATGAGTTAGGGGCGTTCACGCCGAGGCTCTTTGCTATGTCGTTACCAACCACGATTCCGATATGGGAGTCGCCATCCTGATCGTGGACGATCCATGTAGTCCCATCGTTCATAGAAACCGCAGTCCTGCCTGCACCGATGTCTTTGGACTTACCGAGGGCGAGGGCCTTGCCTCTATCAAATGAAGAGAGTGCGCCAAGTGACTCGGCGGTTGCCTCGGCTTTCACATCCTTGCCTATTGCCTCTTGAGACGACGAGTTCACAACTGTGTCGATGACCGTCCAACCAGAGGACTTGTCTTTGCCCGATGACTTATCCGTGTACCAAGCTTCATAGATCCACCTTGGCATCGTCATGCGTTCCTTGCCCTTGGCAATGACTACGAGTTCGTTTGGTTTGTCCATATTTGGGAACGACTCAGAGTAGACGAGGTCGCCATTGGACTGCCTGACCATTTCCCTAAGAGCCGAACCGTTTTGGTCGCCCTTTGCTCTTGCCGACGAAAGTTTCCTCATGAGGGCACTCGCTCTTGCTTGTCCGATCGGCTTAGTTGCGTCAACCCTGAGCTCACCTGAGCCAGGAATCGCATACCTAATGCTGGAAATCCCGGCACCAAAGAGTGCTATTTCTTCCCCGCCGATTGCCTGAGGAGAGTTGAGCGCGGTGACCCATGTTGCCCCCTTCATGTCGGTATTATTTCTCTGTTTGGCGATTCTTGCCATATTGCCGATGGGCAAGAAAGTGACACCGTCCGCCCTGACCATTCTGATAAAAGAACCCTCGGCAGAACTGGCACTATTGACAACACTAGAGATTGCCTGATCTCTTTTCTTTGCCGACGGAACACTCATGCGTGGTACATCGGCAGCCCTTGAGATTGCCACGGCATCACCCGTGTATTTGCCTGCCGTAACACGGACACCCCTCAGGATTGAAGGAGCGGGCGTGGAATCTAGGCGTAGTTTTGAGTTGCTTGCCGCATCAGAGGTCGCTGTTGCGGCCGCCACAATGGCCTCAAATAACTGCATACCGCAGTTCGTGAATGTGTTGTTAGAGAACCTACCGCCATGTTCATATCCAGGTGGGCAACGAGTGACTACCTGCTGTCCACCGATTCTGCCGGGTAGCCCACGTCCTCCACCAGGAGTAAGGGCGCGGGATATGGTCGACCTAATAGGACTCCTGACCCTGGACATATCTCCGGGGATGGCAATGGACGCGGCAGATTGGGCGGCTCTACCAATACGACTATTGGAACGAACGAGGCCGGCTTTTTGTTGAATAAACCTTGACGGGAGACCCACGACATAAGCGTTGGGATCGTGAACGGGAGTTTTTCCTGAGCCTTCGTCGGCAATCCTGGCCGCAACCTTGAGGTCAACAATGTTGCGCCTGCCCCCGATGAGACCAAGGTGCGAAGAGAGGTCGGAGACCCTCTGTCGGTCGGCATTGACCCTCCTGGATTTTGTGGACGACACGGGGGCGATGTCCTCTGAGACGGAGTTACTACATCCACACCCGCAGTCGCCCTCGGCAGACTTTGGGGACGAAAAAGCCGCCGCCGTCTTGACGGAGGACGCAATCACCGCGAAGGGGTCGGGCCGTGTGGCTTTTATACGCATGTTGCGTATCCTAGCCTCGGTTGGTATTCTTGCTGGGTTTGCCGAGAGACCGAAGCATCTCCTTCACCCGTTCAACCTGTTCTCTCTCGGATAGGTCCTTGAAGTCGTCAATACGAATGACGGATGCTTTTTTCTTGGGTTTCTTGTCAGCCATACTATTCCTCGTCCTCTTCCTCTCGCATAGCGATACAGGTTTTTAACCACGCTATATGCTTCTTGACGTCCACCTCAAACTCCTCGTCGGTAACTGAATCGCCGTAAGCCTCTCGTAGGAGCTTGAGATGCCCTGGGTCGTCATACATCGCAAGCATTTGCTCATCGGTTACGTCCCTGATAGTTGATACATCAGCAAACGGATTGTCGTCGTAATGCCCTAACAGACCGTTTTCTTTCTCGTCACTCTTTGCCATCTCATACCTCCCTGTTGTTAGAGGTCAATGATACATATATCATGTTGACCTGTCAACTATTTTCCGCAACCTTCTTGACTTTGCGCGGCAACTTAGTGACCCCCAACGGGAGTCCCAGATCCTGAGCTACCTCAAGTATGAGTTGCTCCCTCGTCACCTTCTTGCCCCTGCCCTCAGCCTCTTGCTTCAGATCAACGGTTGCGGCCCGCACAAGGGCAAGTACTGCCTCTTCCCTATTCTTGCCCATAAACAACGGATTCATTTCTGGGCCGTTTGCGAGCGATTGAAGTTGCGCCATCCTGTCAACCATGTATTTCTTTGTTGCTGACGGAATCATGGATCTTATTTGCTCCCATGTGATGGATTGGATCTGTCGAGGAAGGTACTTCTCTCCTGTCTTTTTTTCCCACATAATGCCGGCCGCAATCATGGCCGCTCGCATTATCGGGTATGCCCTTGCTGTACCGAGTCCGGCCACATGAGCAAAACCAAGGTCCGTAATAATGTGACTTGCACTTACGGGTACAAGAAGTTCACCTGCGATTGCGTGGGTGTCAATCGTTACATCTCTGTTGATCGTGTCATTCGGCATAAATATATTGTTGAAGAAAGATCTAACTTTGCTACCGTTCAGAAGCCTGTCAATATCTGCCGAGCCTCCACCTGACCTGAAAACTTTAACCGCAGTTGTGTACGTAGAGAAACTTGTTGCCATCACCGTCCCGTCCCGGGGGGTGAGTGTGTGATCACCAGGGCCTTTATCGCCAAACTCCGTTGTGTACGGGCGAAGTCTTGACATAGACACCGTTTCCCCGGATTTCTTCTTAGTCTTTGGTGGAGCGTCAGGCATCCCAAGATATGCACCACCCTCGATCTCCGAGTGCGCACGAATGGCGGCCGCGGCATTTGTGTCACTCATGTCAAGCAAGTTGCGCCCAAGGAAATCTTCAAGTTTTGGCTTCGTATCTGCGTTACGAGATCGGTCAATATCCTCAATCTCCATCCACATCTTGGCGATTTTTTCCCTCTCGTTGACAATCATCTGCTTTGCTTTTTCACCACTCTTAGCAAGACCCTCTTTGATCTTGATCTCTGACTCAGAGATTTTTTTCTTGATTGAGGAGATCTTTTGCTCGTAACCTTGATCGCCCTCATTCCTGACTCTCCATACGCCAACGGCAAAATCTAAGGCTCGTTTGGCAACAACATCTGACAGTTTTAGGTCCTTGTCAGACAGAAGGCGCGCAAGATGCTCGGCCATGGCTGTGTTCTGATCCCAATCTTTCTGAGGAGATAGAGCAGCGATAACGGCGGCCATCGTTCTGTCCGACACGCCGGTCTCTTTCGCCATCCTACGACTGAAGTTATTGGCAATGTCATACCACCTCATCCATGTTTTGCGTTGATCTTCGTTAGTCTGATCCAGCAGTAGTACAAGATTGCTTGAGATTTGAGAGATTGCGGCAGCTAAGTGGGATTCATTTTCCGAGTCAATCCACTCAAACCCTGGGGCCTCCTTTAGGTAGCCAAGCATTTGCTTCACCTGCTTCGGGGTGAAGTTCTCTATGTCCATGGTCGTTCCGCCATTTGAGTTGATCGCTTGCTCTAGTGGTCCATCTGTAGCAAACGATCTAACGGAACTTACGACCATGCTCTCAAAGGCGTCCTTGGGCATCAGGTCTCCACCCGTCCCGCCTGTGTTGATAAACGCTCCGGTCAGGTCATTGTTAATGCCGTCAAGATCAACTGCATCAAAGTTACCCTCCCCGAGGAGTCTCAAGTTTGCAATGGATTGCTGATTTCGGCTTTTGCCGATCTCATACGCATCCGCATCCCCAATCTTTTCAGGAAATATGTCGGATATGTCAAAGTAAACAAACCCATACACGCCGAGTCCAGCGTCCTGTGCCTCTCGTAGATCGGCGGCCTTGTCACCATCAGTAACAACGTCACCGTTCATGTCAATCAGTTCGCCGTTTATGTTGTGGGCCTTATCGGAGTGCCACGCGCCAAGCACAACTTTTTCCGCAGTCACACTCTTACCATTGACGGTGACGGTTGCTGGGGTCAGAATCTCATCGGCATTAACGGAGATCATCCTCGCCAGTTGAAGAGCCCCGTCCTCCGTCGGTTCACCATTTTCATCAAACAGCGTGTCCGCCATAACCGCAATACCTCTATTGGGTCTAGCTATGGCGTAGCCTTCCTTGGCATTTTCTCCAAGGACGATGTCAAATGATAAACCCTCACCAGGATTACTGAGAGATTGAAGAGCCTCTGCCCACGCCGAAGAGTTATCGCCTTTGGTCTTCTTCCTTAAAAGAAACTTCCGCGTACCCTCGGCGAGTGAGGTTCGAGCAGAACGTTTCGCAGTCTCGGCGCCCCTATTCTTCTGTATGTCTGCATCGCCGATGCGAGGGAGCTTCTGCGCTCCAGCAATGTTGGACACATCGCCAATCGCTTCCGGTTTGACTCTTGAACCAGGTATCCCGCAGTTGGAGCCAAGATTGTCGGTGAACTCCATGGCGTTCGCTGTTCCTGGAGGGCAACGCAACTTGCCCATCTCATCAACGACAGCGACACCCTTCTTGACGGCGTTTACCGCTCCGATGCCGGGACGTAGACCTTTCTCAAGCAGGGACTCGAATAACTGAACGGCCCTCGTATTCATGCCGTTCGCCATGATCGCAACCTTGGTGTCCCAACGTGACATTCCGTCGTCAGACTGATGTTCATCGTCGGTTGTGCCGACGAGCATCAGCTCGTCATCGGACAAAGCCACAAAAGAGGTTGTCTCCGAAAGCAGGGTAGACCTGCGTTCACCGGCTTTGATGCGCCTATCGGCGTCCATCGCGGCCCGTTATTCTGCGTCTGAAGGTTCGGCTTGCTTCTTGCGCGAACGCTTCGGAGCCTGTTCCTCTGCAGAGTGTTCGCAGTTTTCGTCGTGAGTATGTTCCTCGGCGACTGCCTCTGTTGCGACTTCCTCAACGACAGGTTCCGCCACGGCCTCTTCAACCTTGACTTCCTCAACGACGGGTTCGCTAACGACGACCTCTTCCGCCTTTGGCGAAAGATCGACGATATTCCTTGGGGCATCATTGCCCACTTGACGCATGATCTTTTTCATCCCATTACCTCTCTCAGATGAGACCCTTCTCGCGGAGTTCTTCTTCCGCGCTAAGTGCCTCAAACTCCATCAAACTTGCCATCAAGGCATCATCCTTCTGCATGCCAGGTTCAACGGCAGAAGTTTCGTATTCCCACTGATCGGCACCGAGGACTTTGCCCTCCACCGGGTCAATGAAAACATCGTACGAGTAGCCGTCCTTGCCTTCGAGTTCAACACAGTAGGACATTCCGCCCTCGTATGAACTCACGGTGATGGTCAGGCTCTTACCCTCAATGAAACCTTCTGCGATGTCAACGGCCTCGTCTGGTGAGATTGCGTCGTTGGCGATTGAAAGGACGTCGTCCTCCAATGGCTGCCATCCACGATCCTTGCCAGAACCGTCATAGAACGCCTCAATAAGTTCGCCGTCCTTCTTGCGAAGGTCAACCACAAACCTGTCAAAGATGTCGCTATAACCAGAGTCAACTACTTCAGCGTCGTACTGTTGCTCTGCGATCGCTTCTACTTCAAGGATGTCAACGCCGCCCTTGACGGCGAAACAACCACCCTTGCATCCTTCGCAGGCTGCCGATTCCGGGGCCAGAACCTTGCGGTCAAAGGCACACATAAAGTGGTCATCACTTGCGTCCTTGACACCGATCTTGTTCATGCGCTCCATGCGCATTTTCTTGCCCTCGGTACGTTCTTCAACTTCCGTCTCTTCGACTTCTGTCTCGTCGTCTTCAGTCTCTTCGTCTTCAACGGATGCCATTTTGGGTTTTTTCTTCATTGGCATGAGTTCAAGTTCTCCCTTGGACATCTCCTCGTCCATTTCGGATTCCTCGTCCTCGGTAGGCGCGCCCTTGGTCATGACGGCCATAGCTCCGCACTTACCGCAGACCTTGTCGCCCTTCTTGTAGCCACAACCGGCGACATCGCCCTTGGCACACGCCTTGACCTCGCCCATGGCGCTGACGCGTACGACGGCTTTTTCCTCAACCTCTTCGTCAATAGACTGACTGATCTCTGGGTTCATTTTCCTGTCCTCCGTGATCCCCTGCGGGTCATTTGGTTTGCCCATTGCTGGGTACTACAGAGCTTTTTTTCGCTGCCCTGAACTGTACAACATCCGTTCGTCATCATTGCGACACCGACCCGATGGCTTTTTTGAGTGCCTCGAGTGCGTCGGCACTTACTGCGTTGGTGTCGTAGAACACCTTGTCGCCCTTGACCGTGTAGTTGACGTCGTGGTACGAGGCAACAGGAGCGATCCAGTCTTTGTGGTCGTCAAAACTTACCCCGTCCTGAAGGAGTGACTTCTTGCCGGATGACTTTAGTTCGGATATCTGCTTGTCTATGTCCACGATTTTTTCGTGCATTGGGATCAAGCTTTTTTCCATGTAGTCAAGGACAGTATCCCAGGTGAAACCAGCCTTGTTTTTGTCCCATATGGTTTCTGCCACTCGTCGGCCCGCATCATTCGCCGCCTGTTCCCGCAACTTCATCAGTTCCTTGAGTTTCTCGGCGTCCTTAACGGAGAGTTCCACATCCGAAAATCCGAGTTTCTCGTCCTGAAACTTCTGAATCTTCGGGTCTTCGTTTTCTAGGTCGGCGTACGAAAGATCCCACAAGTTGATAATCGCTCCCATTATCTCCCTCGGGGACCCCTTGGGTGCGTTGGAGTCAAACATGCGGTCAACCCCTCCGGCGGTCTTGGACTGCTCCCCGAGAATCCTGAACACGGTATTCTTGTCCATCTTCTTCGGCCTGCTTCCCCAGATCTCGCCGTATGCCCGCCTCAGTTCAGCCGACTTCCTCAGCATCTCGACCTTGAGTTGCGAACGCCCAACGGAGTCAAGCATCAAGTCTGACTGATGGAACTTCTTGTCGTATGCGCTACCGGAATAACCCTTCTTAACTGCTGTCCAGAGTGGGGCCCAGATTTTTAGCTTGCCGTCATTGGATGTGTGCTCAAGAATCCTCTTACCCGTCGTTCCGTTGATCATTGGAAGCAGTTCTTGAGTACCGACACCGTCTACGTGCTTACTACCAGGGATTCCCCTCGTCTTGTCAGACACCAACCTGCCTAAAGCGTTGCGCAATGTCCCAGATACGCCGAACATCTCGTGTGCGGTGGTCGGCTCGTTGCCCTTCAGCTTCTTGATGGCCTTCTTCTTGGCCTCTTCTTTCATCGCATTTACGCCTGAAACAGCCGCACTCACGAGCTTCTTTGGACCGGCAGGCCTCTGATAGACGGTGTTGTCTTGAACCATACCGTCGCCATCTGCGTCGCGGGCGTCGGGGTCCATACCAGAAAGCCCTTTGACGGAATAGCCGTCTTCATCAACCCACTCGGTGTATGAGCTAATAGCGTTGCCGATTGCCGTAGCGGCGTCGGCGGTCATGTTCTTCTCGTTAATCGTCACAGTCTGTGACTTTACCGAGACGGAGAGGTCATAGTTGCTGACAACAGGAGCAATATGCGACACGAGGTCACTTGCGTCCTCAACCGACAGTACAAACGCCACGCCCTTGAACTGAACCTCACCGATCGTGATCACGTCGTTGATAAGTTCGGCCGCTTGCTTGAGTTTGGCAATGTTGCTGGACGACAAGACGCGTCCTGCCTTGATACCAAATAGGTCGTCGTCAAACGCTGACTTTGAGCCACCGCAACCGCAACCGCAACCAGGCTTCTTTGCATATGGCATGACCATGCTCATACCTTCTTCGTCCTCACCTTCGGACTCCCAGTTATCGTCGTCCCTCAAGAAATCTACAAACTCTGGCTCTTCCCCCATGAAGTCTTTCAGGGCCAGCATGAAACTCTTCATCTCCTCGTCGTCATCGCCCTCTTCGTCGTAGGGATTGCCATACGACTTGTCAAAACGATTGTTGAGGTTGTTGTTGAACTCGGCATCACTGAAAAGCGATCCCTGAATCACACGCTTACCTTTCTTCAACTTCTTCTTGCAGTTCTTCATCCCAGGATGATGACACCCTTCGTTTGGCCATAATCCGGTCGTCTCGTGATGCAACCAGGCGCAGATGTTCTCCAACGGGTACAACTCGGGGTGGTCGGCGAGAATGACGCGACACCTACGAAACCCGCCTGGCTTCTTCATGATTGGACGCCAGTAACGGAGCAACCTCTCAAGGTTTCCTCTGCGTGGGCCGTAACCCCTAGCAATATCACCGGTGACATTTTCCTGCGGAACGTCAACACCGACAATGTTGGCGATCTGATTCAGGGCATCTGCACCGGGTGCTGCCTTGCTCTCCTCGTATTCGTCATCGTCCTCAAGAAACTTCACCCTCTCTTCGGAGTCACCAGAAGGAAGCCACATTTTCAAGTCGTCATCGTCATCGTCAACATCAACAACGCCCTTGGGGATGACCGCGAAACGGCATTTCCCGCCTGGCTCGATGTCCATGGCAATGATGTCGCACGAGCCGTCTGCGTTATAGAAAACGCAGTTTGAGCACTTGACACCGATTGAGGCAACTTCGTTCTCGTCGGCGGGGGTGTAAGCAGCCCAGACTCCTTGAGAGTCCTCATTGAAACGTCCATGAGTGGAGACAATCCTGAGTAAAGAATCCCTGAGATCGGATTCCTCGGCATCAAGGATTGGCCTACCTTCAACCATGGGCATATCGGTGCGCATATCGCCACCCTTGTCATTTTTCACGGACAAAGTGGAGGTCAGTTGGTTTGCGCCGTGTAGCACGGGTGAGACTTCGTAGAGTTCAAGTTCCTTGAGGATGTTGGCTTGAAGCTTGGGGTCAAATACGGCGTCGAGTGTCTTGTAGCCGATTGACCATTCCTGCTCCTCGCCGAAGAACTGCACGAACGAAAAGGCTTCACGGCCACGTTCTGACTTGAGGTTCAGTTGCACACGGGCATAAACCGCGCCCACACCAGCCTGCTTCATTTTCATAGGAAGCCTGGGGTCACTTGGGCCAACCTCAAAGATGTCAATGACCTTGCCGATGGGTTGATTCCAGTCATGTCCCCATACAACACGGGGTTTCCTGCGCTTGAGCGACTTGTTGAAAGCACCGGGGATGATGATGTCGCCCACGCTGTCCTTATTGCCGATTGCAGCAACAAAACACTCCACTATGCCAAGGGCATCGTCAATGCCAACTTGTCCCCCCATTGTCTTGAAACTGAGATCAGCCACGAAACTTTTCCTTTGGTCGGTGATACCTATGAAAACATACCCCCACTAGGGCTTCTGTGACCGCAACATTGACGGCAAATACCCCAAATGGCATTGACGGCAAACTTGGTGCTTGAAATGCCTCCCGGAAGTCGGTAAGGTCTTTCTAACACCAAACGACGGAGACCCCCGCCGACCCCCGTGAAAAGAACGGGAAGGACAACGGGACGATGGACTCCGATTTGCCAACTGGAGTGTCTCAGGAGGGACACGACGGCAAGAAGGGCCACTAAGGCCGGCAAGCGCAAGCAAGCCACCCCATAGAACCCCACTGACCGCGCAACAACCAGAAGGAGAAACACCATGCGCAAGCAAAAAGCCTTTGGCTACGCCATTGGGGCGGCAACCGTCGCCCTCGTCATCTCAATCGGCTACACAGCCAACGGGATGGCACCAGCCCCCAGCACAACAACCACGGTTGTCAGCACCCCCGAAACAACCACAACGACAATCGTTGTTCCGGAAACGACGACCACAACCACGACCATCCCCGATCCTGTTGGCGAGGCGGAAGCCGTCTACCTCACACTTGATTGGCATCCTTGCTCGGAATGGTTTCGTACCGCCGCACAAGCAGGTTGGCCGTTGGATCTCATTCCCGACGTCCTTGACGAGATGTACAGCGAGTCTCGATGTCTCCCACTCGGTCCGCCCAGCGCATACCCGGAACATTGGTCTGGCGAACGAACCGACGCATGGGGCAACGACTACACCGAACTGTGGAATAGATCCGATTGGGGCTTGATGCAGATCAACGGCTTCACTCACAAGGAGTTCGTCACACAGTTATACGGCGAGATGGACGCAATGGTTGACCCTCTCAAGAACCTTGAGTTCGCCTGGAAGCTCTACAGCGATCTTGACGCAAGAGGTCGTTGTGGATTCCGACCGTGGAGCAGGCCATGCGTCGACTGACCGTCCTGGCTGTCGCACTGGCAGTACTCGCCTCACCGTTCGTTGACCGCCCGGTTT
>Ga0049080_10000017_pt1 | contig 44630 bp, 26 predicted proteins | sample GreLakmeER15MSRF_FD_66716 | JGI IMG/M metagenome (GOLD analysis project Ga0049080, IMG submission 66716) | Freshwater lentic microbial communities from great Laurentian Lakes, MI, USA - Great Lakes metaG ER15MSRF | ecosystem: Environmental > Aquatic > Freshwater > Lake | place: Great Lakes... | reverse complement strand
AATTTTGGTTCTAATTTTCTTTTTTTTCTTGATGCCGTTTTTTTGTTTTACAGTTTTGTAAGTTGTTTTTGAAAATTTAGCTAGTTTTTTGCCTATGTACTTGCGACCAGAAAGATTATTGGTGATCAGGTAAACAAATCCTATGCATTCTTCTGGCAGTGTCTCAACTGGAGTGTTTTGATAGTGCCATGTCATGCGAGAATTTGTTGTATTACCTTTGCAGTATAGTTATGCCTTGTGATCGAGATTGCAGTAAAAAGTTGCCTCTTCTAGAACTGTGTTTGAGTTCACAGTGATAGCGTATTTTATAAAATTGCTTATGTCGTTTAGATTGATTCCGTTGCCTGTCCAGGATGCTCGGCTGCGAGTCAGCTCAGTGTCCAGTCTATCCAGTGTTATTAGAGTGGTTTTGAATCCCACTTGATTTTGTTTAAATGCCTGTGTGCCTTGCTTGCTGGCATGCGATAAGGCAGCTTTGGCTACACGATAGGTTTCAAATCTGGGCTCAGGTGCAACAACGGTCTTGTTGCCCGAGCTACCAATATTGAAAATATGTCCAGTCTTGCCAGCAGCTTTCCATGCGTCATACACTGCAAAGTACACCTGTGACTGTGCAAAATTGGCCCAGGATTCTTGCGGCGGCCCGTCAAATGCATTGTTGATAAACACATCGTAGTCTATGCTGTGGGCAGCAATTTTCTCAACATCTTTGGTGATATCCCAGCCGTTTGCTCTGCTGATACTTTCTGCACTTAATGCAGTTGCTAGGTATAATCCTAGACCTTTGTTGCCACCTGTGATCAATGTGTTCATCTAACGGATCCTCCTTGATCCCATACTTTTTGCAATTTTGACCCACAGGTCATTGCACATTCAAACAGCCTATTTTTATTATTCCAACTAGAAACTAGATCATTCCATAATGCATTGTTAAAAATAGTATCAAGTGAATGATGTTGAATGCTCAAATTATCCAATCCGTATTGTTCTAAAAATTCACGAACTTGATTCTTGCCATCAACCTGGCTCAGAGCGTTTGCCCCGGGCAACGCATTATTGCGAAATCTAGCATCGTACAAATTATGATTGAAAAAATTGCAAGGTAGCACGACACCTTGTGCAGTGATGGCAACTTTTTTACCCAGTAAGGAATCACATTTTATCTCAGTCGTATCAAAATAATCTTTAATATTTTTGTATTCGCTTTTGAGTGCAGGCAAGAACATCATACTGCGATTTCTGTATGCAGAATTTTCTGGAGGCTCTAGCACCTGACTACTATTTGATACTGGCCACTCAGACATTTCTTCCAAGGTATCATGATTTAAAAATCTTCCGGTCTTACGTATCAGTATATTAAAAAATCCCATGTCTTGTGCCAGTTGCCGGGCTGTATCAACTTGATGTTCGTTGTGCTTGAACACAATAAAATTCCACTGCGCTCTACCGCCTGCATTTATATAGGCTTGAGCATTTTCAATGACTTTGTGATATTTTACATTCTTTCTATACAGATGTAAAGTATCTTCTAGACCGTCAATGCCAAAATCAATTTGTCCATACCCGTTCATGATTTGTGCTATCTCTGTCCAGTACGCCGGATCATGCACTCCTCCGTTGGTATGGATATACAACCACAGGGTAGGATTTTTTCTTCTAAAATCTCTAAGTATGCCCAAAAAGTCTGGATGCATGATTGGATCACCGTAGCTGCCACAAAAGAACACTTGTCTTAGTCGCTGACATAACGTGTCAGTAAATGCAGTATCAATCACTGTTCTGTCAAGATGATCCAGCGGCATAAACGGATTGAGTCCGTGTCCAAGTGAGTTTCGCGGACACTGAGGACACGCGGCATTGCAGTAACTTGTAATTTCCAACTGGTACTCGTCAATGGTATTAACATTAAACATTCAGCTCAGTCTCCCTTTGCCATTGATTACCAAAACTAGAGCCGCCATCTTTGGATCCGCAGGTGTCCAAGCAAACAATATTGGGTTGTGGGCTATTCCAGGAACTTTGAACACTGTCAAAATCCGTAACAAAATCTTGTTGTCTGGCACCTAGCCAACAGCAAGGACTTAGATTACCCTGTGCATCAATATATGCGCTTTGCTCTCGCAGTGCATGACAATCGACTGCTGTGGCAACCACCTGTGGAAACTGCCATCCTACAGGGGCTTCAAGTCTGTCTGTAAATCCGCGCCGGCTGACCTTGGCACGAAACCACTTGAATCCCATGTCACGAGCAAGTTGCTCGCATTCGTCAACCTGATGTTGATTGTGTCGATACACCAGCATATCCCAGTGCGCAGAACCTCCGGCTTCAATAAATGCCTGTGCGTTTTGCATCAGCTTAGACCATTTGACATTCTTACGATACGCTTCGTTTGTGCTTTCTAGTCCGTCAATGCTGAACACCACATAATCCTGCGGGTGATTGAATATGGTGCCCAAGGCATGCCACCACACGGTGGTTTGCAAGCCACCGTTGCTGTTCATGCCCAGTGTAATATTGGGGTTTAGATTTCTAAAATAATTGTAAATGTCTAGTGTGTTTTTTCCAGCTGCTGGATCACCATATACTCCACACATAAACATCTTGTTCAGTTGTGTAATTTGCTCGTCAGAGAAGTGTTTGAGAATCTGCTCTACTGTGAGATGATGCTGACGATCCTTGCGGAAGTTGAAATCAGTTTCGCGAGCACACAAAGCACACACAGCCTGGCACACATCTGTAGGTTCCAAATGCAAGACTTGGATACTACGCAAGTTCAACCTCGGTGTTGTAGTTGGTGAATCCGTTTTCTTTCACAACCTTGAGTATGTTTTCTACTCGCCCACTCAGTTCATCTCTATGACTCACCAGCCAGATACTCTTGTGACGCTCACGACTCATGCGTTTGAGCAAGGCCAGAGCATTCTCTACACCTGCTGTGTCTAGACCGTTGTCGATTAGTTCGTCTACAAACAACAGGTTGATTGGAGAATATAGACTTTCCCAAACGTCACGGAATGCAAAGTTAAGACTCAAAATCAGTCTAGTGCGTTCACCTCTGCTGAGATTGTCAAAGTCCAGTTCACGGCCTAGTTCTTCAATGCTGACACTGAGATCGTTTTGAAACTTCACAGTGTGTGGCAGGCCAATGCGATCCAGATAGTGTGTGAGCCTTGCGTTGAGATAACTCAAGTTTTGATCAATGATCTTCTTGCGAACAAAACTGTCCTTGGATGTCAGCAGCTTGAGCAAAAAGTCTTGATGCTCTTGCAATCGATTGAGATCGTTCAAGGCATCATAACTCACAGTCTGCAGAGCCTGATTGGTCATGTCATTGATCTGATCAGTGTAGGGATCAGTTTCGGCTGTCTTGGTAGTGATCTGTTGCAGCAGGTTGGCAACCTGACTCATGTGTGTGACTGCCTTGGCCTCAGTATCATAGTGTGTGACTGGTTGAGCACCCAGCACAACCTCAGTGTATTCTGACACCTGTTCAGCATAGGGGTCAAGTTCGTCAAGTTTGGCATCAATCTGCTTTTGAATATTTTCTAACTCGCTTGAATGTCGAATGGCTTCTGCTTCGGTGCGGTAGTGAGTAACAGGCTTCACGCCCAGTACACCTAGTGCGGCCAGTGCCGCGGCGTGTTCAATCAGCTGACTGTTGGTGCCCAAGATCTGTAGTTCAGCTTCTTGCAAGGTCTTGCGTTTGTCTTCCAGTACTGCTTCGTGACTTCCGTCATGAAACTCTTGTCCGCAAGCATAGCATTTGTGTGCTTCTAGTTCAGCAATCTCTGTACCTAGTTTGACAATAGCAGCTTGTTCTCGAACTTCATCAGACTTACAACGAGCAATTAGCTTTTCAATATCCGCTGTGTTCTTGGCCTGGTGGGTGTGAGCAACCAGAGCAGCGTGTGCGGACAGTTCAGCCGCAATGTCAATGTGACTTAGCAAATCATAGTTGGCACGAAATTCAGCCACGTCTCGGAATTGTTTTTGTCGCCAGGCTGTAGATCTAGCCACCAAGGCGGTGTGAGCGTCTTGTGCTGTTTTTTGTTGACTGTAGACTGCAAGATCTCGATGTGCCAGCAATTCAGCTTCAATATTGATTTGTGTTAGGTCAGCATATTGTGTAGCCAGGTATTCAAGATCGCTGTCTTGCTTTTTTTGCCATAGCACTCGTCGTCGTCGGAGACTTTCAATCTGTTCTGCAATACGACCGTTGGCTTCAACCACGGCTCTGATTCTAAATTCTTCTTGAGATACTGAATCTTTGGTGCTTCTAGACAATTCCTTGATTGTATCAGCACGTTCGCTTAATAGTGTAATGCCCAGCAACTGTTCAATGATAGTTCGTTGATCATTGGCCTTTAGGCTCAGGAATGCTTCAGTATAGGTGTTGAGAGCCAGCACCTGTTTGAACATGTCATGACTCATGTTCATGGTGCGTTCAATTGCGTCTTGTGTTTCTCTTGAATCACCTTGTGCTTCATCTGTGGCCACAGTGGCTTCATTGTTCACATAGAACTTGAGCACATTGGGTTTGCGCCCACGTTCAATTCGATATTCGGCACCGTTGACTGCAAACTCCAGACTGACCAACATGTTTTTGCCGTTGGTCTTGTTTACCAGATTGTCCTTGCGGATGTTTGACAGAGCGTTGCCGTACAAGGCATAGCTGAGTGCATTGATGATTGTGGTTTTGCCTGTGCCGTTGCGTGATCCATCGCCGCCAAGGTCGAGATTCTCGCCCAGCACCAGGGTAATGTCTTTGCGGTCAAAGTTGATGGCCTGAGTAGCAGCACCCACGCTCATGAAGTTTTTAACAGTGAGATTTTTAATTTGAATCATCGATATTCTAAAACATGTAAAATAAAAGTAAGCCTACTGTGATCGTGTGCAACAACAGGTGCAATGCTATGATAACAATTTTCCATGATTAACAATTGTCCAGGGCAAATAGGAATTTTGCTGTGCTCTGTTAATTGTTTGTTTTGCTCAACATGCAATACAAACTCTCCTCCCCATTGCGGATCCCATTCACGATTGAGATTACATAATACAGTAATTGCACGAGAAAATCTAGTGGTATCGCCCCCGGGACTCCAGGGGTCTTTGTCTCTATGCAAAGGGGTACCAGTCGACAATGGCGGTGTTATTTTTAAATCAATCCAGTGTACATAGTGTTTGGGGAGAAATTCTGCAATCTTGTTATACAACAGTTCCCATTCTGGAGGTGTAGAGTCTAACCATTTAGCCGAGTCCCAATTGCCGTTCCATTGATAGTATTGATACAAGTTCTTTGAAAAATATTTAATATCTTGTATTGATGGTCCTGGAGTCCAGTCATGGGGCATTAGAGATTGATAAAATTCAATTTCTTGATTAGACAAAAAATTGTCATCTCTTAACAAGATATTCGGTGCATTCATAATAGTGCTGCAAGTTGATCAGTAGAATCTATCCAGTTTGCAAAGTTGTAATGTGGGACTTCAACGCCAAACCAAATCCAAAAATAATAGTAAATCACTGCCTGATCCCAGGTATCGGTGATCTGGCGTAAATTAAATGTTTGTTTATTTTTAATATGTTGCATGACCACGTTGGCTGTTTCAACTGGGTCAATGTACTTAGAATTGGCTACTCGCCATTGTTGCCAAATATCTTCAAACGACTCTAGCTCTACAAATTTATTTAGCCTGTTGTAAAAACCGTTGTAGTCAAACATGTGTTCAACATTTATAAAATTCTCGTCTCTAGGCTGCCAAGCATTTTTCAATTGATGATCGCGCAAGAACAAAAAATATTTTTCTCGTCTAGCCCAAGGTTCATCAACGGCCCACTCATCAGTTGGTAATACTGATTCAATATTGCTTTTCATGGCTTTGACAATCATTGTGCGGGCAACAACAGGCCAGCACCGATCTGTATAACAAATTTTGATCACAGTGGCGTTTGAAAATCTGGTTTGAAAGTTAACACTTTCATCGTTTATACCGTTATCTACTAGTACAGAGTAGTTTTTATTTTTGTCAAACTTAAACTCGTGCGGCCAGTAATTATGAAAATATTTTGGAACAACAACATCAAGACTGTGGCTATTGCCATCAGGTGAAAAATTCAAGGTACCAGAAGGGCGCACAAAATTCTTTCCGTACAGAGTTAAAATAGCATTTACAAAATGTCCAAACCCGCCACTGGGATACCACACACAGTAGATCATAGATTTTGATAGATTTTCAACAGCAGCTTGTTATCGTAGAATTCACTTTCAATATTGGTGATCTGATCGGTGACAATTTGATCCACACTTTCAAACTTGATCTCACCAGGCGCCATATCTGTATCCACAGATGAATTCTTGTTGGGTATCAAGGCCATCTCTCTAAGGCCATAGTCTCTGATAAATGTTTCTTTGATAAAGTTGGCTTCTTCGTAGCTGATCTCAATGTCCAGTTGTACACGCACATGCATGCCCGGTGCCAGGATAGTGGCAGCATTGTCAATTATGTTGCTGAGACCAAACACACGATATCTGGGCTGATCCGGCCAAGCATGGAACTCAGGCTCCCGGTCCCATTCCAGAATCATCATGCCGCGCTCATCGTCTCCAGCATCGGCATAGTTGTGCGGGAAACAGTTGCCAATGTAGGTGATGTTCTTTTTGGTCTGGCGCTTGTGAAAGTGTCCGGTGAACACATGTTCAAAGCCAGTAAAGTGTTCACGTTGCACTTCGCCATGATCGGGCATTTCAATCTGTGCATTCATCAGGTAGCCGGGCAGCTCAAAGTGCCCAAACATGTACTTGCCCGTTAGTTTGGGTATGCGTTTATGATCATCTCCACATAGCCAAGGGGCAATAGTGACATTACCGTCGCTAACCCAATCATTGCAGATTTCCACATTAGGGAGGTGCTTTGCCCACTCCACGCTTTGAATGTCACGTTTATCGCGATAATATAAATCGTGGTTACCAGGAATAAAATACACACGTTGAAAATTAGCATTCATGTGCTCCAGTGCTTGTAGGCTGTAGTTGAGTGTGACAATGTTGAGACTGGCCCGATTGTTGTGCCAGTCACCTAGGAACATGCAGGTTTCGCAACCTTGTTCCTTGGCCTTGGTGGTGGCCCACTTCACAAAGTTCAGGCAGTCTTCGTTGTGTTGAGTACTGTTGCTCTTGAGTCCAAAATGTATGTCTGTGAAGACCGCGGCTTTGCGAAATAGATTTGTCATCGGTTTCCTTAATCCACAAGTTTACACTCTATAGCTGCTGAAGTCAATGACTTTGGCAGATCAAGTCTCAACTGGATCAGTTTCGGATGTGGTATAGGTTGTGATAGTAACTGGGCCGCTCATGGCTGCCATTGAGTGCTTGCCAGAATTCTGTCGTGTCCAGCTAGGATTGAGTCCGTTCATCTCCAAGATGTCATCGCGAATGTTTTGACTTTTCTTTTCAATGTTCAGGATACGAGTAAAACTATTGGTAATAGCGGCAGTATAATACGCAAAAGGATTCTGCGATTTGGACTCGTCAAATTGCAGTCCAATTTGGCTGAGTTGCAGCAGGGCTTGTCCACGCATTTCTTCATTGTAGGTATATCCTCTCCAGTTTGATCTTGTGGCATACCGCTCACACAGTTTCATGAACATCATGGCCAGTTTTCTAGTCATGTCACCGTGGTCCTTGGAATATACACCAGTGGCCAAGTCACCTTGCCAATGACTGCGACCCACGATAAACGGCACCTTGGCATCGTCTATTCTATAGTGCTCAAAAGGCGGGAAGTTCACACGCACATGATTCAGATCTAGAATAGGCGCATCCAGAATATCTGCTAGTGGATCGTCTTCGACCACGTCGTCAAGATCCAGAATATCTTCCAGTCGGCTGCGCTTTTTGGCTTCGGCCTTGGTGATTTTCTTGGGTGCCCGAGGAATGTGATCCCAGCAAGAGATGCGAAACACAATGTCTGTGTTGGGGATTTTCTTTGGATCCACAATAGTACCTTCACGCTTGAGTCGATCAGCACGATTACGCCGCGCTTCTGCTATGGTTCTTTGATTGATTTTGTCACGAGACGGCAAAATAATATCAAATTGGTGATCTAGCACCGGATCTTGATACCAGCAATAGTTGTTCTTGCTAAGGTGAATTTCTTTTAGAATATCTCTGTTGTTGAGATAGTTAACGCGGGGAGCCGCTTTGGGTAGTAATGACATGTGTGTCGTAGTCTCCTGATATGTACTTAGTATAACATATTTGCAGCAGTTGTCAACCTTTTGTTTAACTACGCCGTTAAAAATTTGGGTAAATAAGATATAGGAAATAATATGGCCAACCCAGAACAACTACAATTACAAATAACTGCAATAGACAATGCACTTATAGTATTGCGGCGGCAATTTGCAGCCCAGCCATCTGGGTCGGCTGAGCAAAAACAACTAGCGCAAGAGATCAATCAACTTGAGCAAGATAAAATAGCCTTGCAAGCTCAACTTTCTTCTTTTACCACAGCAACAGCTAATCAAAATCCCTATAATGAATTTGCAGGAGTTGATGAAGCAGTAGCAGCAAGGGCAGCAGAACCAGTTGACACACCACTTACCGCTGCGCAGACCGAAGCTGCTCTTGAAGAAGCTTCGGCAGGCGCCACACAAGGCGCCGAAGATGTTGACGCAGCCAATGACAGAAACCTAGAAATTCTAGAAGAAATTAGAACAGAAGCAGACGCCGCTGGTGTGAGTTTTCCCAGTACCAACAACGACACCACCTCAGCCTTCAAGGCTCTGGTCAAGAGCCAAGGCACCCTGCAGAGTCGTTACAAGCAGCCTGGCAATGGTGACTGGCGTGTTAGACTCAGCCTGGCTCCCAACAGCGACTATCTTTACAATGCAACAGAAGCCGGCATCCTAAGACCACTCACTGCCACCAACGGAGTAATATTTCCCTATACTCCAAAAATTAGCACAAGCTACACCGCAGACTATGCAAAGGCCGAGCTGATACATTCCAACTATCGCGGCTTGTTTTACAAAAGCAGCAGTGTGGGTGATGTGCAAATAAATGGCACATTCACAGCGCAAGACACTAGAGAAGCAGCATACCTGTTGGCAGTGATACACTTTTTTAGAAGTGTAACCAAGATGTTTTATGGCAACAAGGATGCGCAACGTGGTACACCTCCGCCCCTGGTGTACCTCAGCGGCTACGGCGACTATCAGTTTAGCAATCACGCCTGTGTGGTTACGTCATTTAATTACAGCCTACCCAACGAAGTAGACTACATAAGAACAAACGGTCCCAACAACTTTGGTCCCAACATGAGCAATCGACAGACGTCCGTGGCGTCATCATTCCGCCCCGGCGGCGTTAACTTTTCTGGAGCAATCCGCCTGGCCAATGCGTTGCTGAACAAGGGTGCATTACCGCAAACACCTGCTCAAAACCCCTTGCGCAGTTATGTAAACAACACAAACGAATGCACGTATGTGCCAACCAAGATGGAAATTGATATTGTGCTAACACCAGTGCAAACTCGCAGCCAAGTCAGCAAACAGTTTAGTCTTAAAGAATTTGCCAATGGCAATTTACTCAAAGGAGGATTCTGGTAATGACAATTGCATACGATTCTACCAGCCCGTATTTTGAAACAGGCTACAGTCAATTTTTTCTTGACAGCATGGTCAATAGACCTATACCTAAAGAAGATGATGACCTAACATTTACTATCAATCGCACGTATCAGTATAGACCCGACTTGTTGGCCTATGACCTGTATCAGAATGCTGCTTTGTGGTGGGTATTTTATCAGCGCAACCCCAACACACTGACTGCACCACCTCTAGACTTTGTGGTTGATGTACAAATATATCTGCCAAAAATGACCACGCTGAAATCAGCCCTGGGGATCTAACCCGTGGCAGCACCCAACACCCCTGACACTCAGCAACTTGCCCCCAATGGTAGAGTGGTGGCAGCACCAGACACAACATCGTCCTCAAATGCTACCAAAACATCCACAATTGATTCTGGTGGCGGCGATTCGGGCACAAATGCCACTACCCGCACCACGGTACAAACACAGGCCACGAACGACTATGCCCGAGGCATCAACATTAGAGATGACGATGGAACCTTATCAAGTCTAAGAAGAAATTCCGAGACTGGAGAGCTATATGATGCCACTGGCCTGCCACTGGGTGTTGATCTAGCTACACAACCGGGCACACCCACCAATGATGATGCCAAAGACAATTCAGTTATTGCTAATCAAGCTGCCCAAGAGGATGATTATACCAACATCAAAATTGTTCCCCGTGCTAACCCACTGGACAACTACTACAGCTATACATATTCAATATCAATATACATGCTGACAAACAAACAGTATGAAATACTGTTGAATAGCAAGAATAAAAAAATTGACGGATACTTTTTGCTGTTTCAAAGTGGTGGCGCAGGAGTCAATAAAGAAGGAACCCCCAAAAAAGGCATGGGCGAAGCAACACCCAACGGTGGCGACAGCGGAAGAAATCCATTTTTTGGTGATGACTTCTACATTGATTCTTTTTCATTGACCACTTTCCCTCTGGGTGGCGCAACCGGCGCCAGCCAATCAGCAACAGAAATGAAGATGACAGTGGTTGAACCACAAGGCATGACCTTGACCGATCGACTGTACAAGGCTGCTGAAAATTTAGAACCCAAAGACGGTGCCGGAGTTGTCAATTACACTTCGGTCACGTATCTTGCAGTCATACGATTTTACGGCTACGACGAAGGCGGCAATCTAACTTATCCTATACGCAGCATGGGAGAAGCCAGCGGCACTACCGATCCCAAGGCTGTGATTGAAAAATTTGTACCATTCATAATAAAAGGAATAAACTGGACTGTGGGCTCGAAGACAGTCACCTACGATTGGGATTGTGGTGCTATTGGACAATTTGTTGGAGTTGGCCGCGGAGAAATTCCGTCCGATGTGCAGCTGGTGGACAGTACTGTGGCCGGGGTACTGGGTGGTACTGTGGCCGCAGATGCCAGCGACAATAGATTTTCAAGACAAGGCACAGCAAATACTGATCAAAGTGCTGCCGAAACCGCACGACTTACTAGTCAAGAAGCTGCCTTGAGCCGCAGCAACAGAGAAAATGCCCGCTCAATAGCAAGAATTGCACGTCAAGGTTCGGCCCCATCCAACGCATCGGCTGCCCCCACAGCCAAAAAAACAATCACCAATAATCTAGTGGCAGCAATGAATGAGTTTCAACGATCTCAAGTTGACCGCGGCATAATACAAATAGCTGATGAATATTCTATTGAATTCAGAAGTGATGTTCCTGGCGTCTCTGCATCCGACATTGCGGACGCAACCTTGAAACCAATTGGCCAAGTCAGAGATGACAAGAAAATGACTGCTGGCGGTGTAACAGATGTAGAAAGTCTCAAGCAAGAAACAAATACAGTTGATGTAGTGAGTCAAAGCATGAGTATCACTGCTGGGCAAAACATAACTCAAGTTATTGAACTGGTCATACGCAACAGCAGTTACATACAAGATCAACAATTGATCATTGTGAACACTGATGGCACCTGGACTCCAAATCCCAACAGCAGAAACAAACCAGTGTCCTGGTACATAATAAACATGTTTGCCACGCAGAAAGACATGGATCCATTGAGAGGCGATTATGCCTACAAGATAAAGTATGTTGTGCAACCTTTTATTCCGCAAAATCTTATCAGTAAATATTTTCCAGTCAGCAAGTTCAACGGAATACACAAAAAGTATCCATACTGGTTCACTGGTCAGAATGTGGCTGTGATAGACTACAAAGAAAATCTAAATGGATTGTACACGCTCACAGTGTCTGGCAATGATCCCAAGAACAGCGCCGATGCAGGACTCAAACAAAACTATGGCACCAGTCGACTAAGTGAGATTGTACAATACAATCAAACTGACACAATAAAATTCCAGTATTCGCCACGCAGCAATCAACCCAGTGCAGGGCAAACAGGCAAAAAACTTGAACCTGGTGCCAATGCCGCCGATTACCTGCTTAGTCCAGCGACCTTGAGAGAAGTTCAGGTACGAATAATTGGTGATCCTGACTGGATACAACAAGGTAATCTGTTCAAAGATATCAAACAAGGCGAAAACAAAGTTGCAGCCCAAACAGGATTTGGAGAAGACGGCAGCATTTCTTTTGAAAGTACAGATGTGCTGTTTGAAATGCTGTGGCAACGTCCAGAAGATTACAATATCAATACTGGCCTGGCCGACCCATATTCGGGTGGCTATTCAGGCAATGCCAACGGCGCAAGAGAAGCGGTACAAAGCAAGGTGTACAAAGCAACAAAAGTTGTTAGTGAATTCAAAGGCGGAAGATTTGAACAGGCCTTGACAGGTGCAATATATCTGTTTCCCAAACCATCAGCAGCTGAAACAAATACCAGTACTGGCGCAGGAGCCGGTCGCGGTAGTTCAAATGATCCTCGACGATTTGATCAGCCAAATCAGACTGTTAATACTGAAATTAGAACTGGTCTCAATTTGTCACCTGCTGCGGCCCAGCAAGCTCGCAGCGACTATGCCCTCAAAGATCCTAGACTATTAAGCGGGCCCGATGGTGGCCAAGCAGCAATACTAGGAGCACAAGGATCATACAACAACGTGGGCATTGGTCAATTTGCAAGTAGAGCCACCATTGAACCAGGCGAATTGGCAGCCCTTGGACCCACCCTGCTGCCTGCAGGCCCGCCACGCCTGGCCACCAGCGGCACAGGCGGGATTATTAGCACAGTATCTGACAGAGTGGGGCCCGGTCCTCCAAAATTGCCACAGGTATTGTCGGGGCAGACAAACTTGTCGGCTATACAAATCGTTGGACAATTGACTCAGGCCGCGGCCGGAACAGGCCCACGACGTGGCGCAGTACCAGGCGCCACAGGCGGCCCGTCTACTCAGCAAATAGTTAAAGATCGTTAAGGAACAACATGGCAGAAATCACACAACGCACACGAGGGCGATCAAGCAAGTACAAACTGGACCGCGGTGGCCTGCCTGCAGAATTTGGTCCGTTTACTGGTGTGGTAATGAGTACCGTGGATCCCACACGATCAGGAAGATTGCGTGTGTACATTGAAGCATTTGCTGATGGTGGCAAAGCCAGCATGGAAGACGATACTAAATGGACCACCGTTAGCTACATGCCGTCATTTTTTGGATCAACTCCGCTGCCGGCCACAGGTGGCTCTACTGATTCAGTAGGTGCCTATCCTGGCAATGAAAACAGCTACGGCATGTGGTTTACCCCACCAGATGTGGGCATCACTGTGGTGTGTATATTTGTCAATGGTGATCGCAGCCAGGGATTTTATATTGGAGTGATTCCCGAGCAAGGCCTAGGCAACATGGTGCCTGCAATTGCATCATCAACCCGTTATGTCACAGGCAACAAGAATCAAGAAGCATATTTTGCCAATGCAACAAGACTGCCGGTTACAGAAATCAACACTCTCAACGATGCACTTTTCAACGATCCTAGATTCTTTGAGCAACCCAAACCTGTGCATAGCTATCTGGCACAGAGTCTATTTCAACAAGGCCTAATCAATGATCTAGAACGTGGTACTATACGTTCCAGCAGTCAACGCGAAACTCCCAGTGCTGTGTTTGGTGTTAGTACCCCGGGAGTGGCCATCTATCAAGGCGGCATGAATGCCAACGACATTAGAACCAAACTAAATGACGGAGAAATCAAGCCCAGTGACGCCAAAGTTATTGGCCGAATTGGCGGACATAGTCTTGTGATGGATGACGGTGACCTTGAAGGCGACAATGCCTTGTTTAGATTGCGAACCTCAAAAGGCCATCAAATCACCATGAGTGATACAGGCAACTTTTTCTACATCACTCATGCCAATGGGCAAACCTGGCTGGAGTTTGGAGTAGAAGGCACCGTGGATATATTTGCCACAAACTCAGTGAACGTGCGCACCAAAGGTGACATCAATCTACATGCTGACCGAGATATCAACATGTTTGCTGGACGCTCAATAAAAGCCAAATCTCGCAGCACATTTCAAATTGAAAGTGACCTCACCATTTCGTTACGAGCACAACAGGATATCACCTTGTACAGCACTGGCACAGTTGGTGTCAAGGCTGATGGTGTGCTAACGCTGAACTGTGCGTCGGGATCCTGGGGCGCACCCGGGGCACTGGTACTTGATGGCGGTACACTTGATTTAAACGGCCCCAAGGCAGGCAAAGTAAAGGCCGCTGCACCCATAACAAAAACTGTGTTTGATGATACCAAATTCAGCACCAGCAAAGGCTGGGAGGTCAGTGCCAACAGTCTGGAAAGTGTGGTGAGTCGAGCTCCCACTCATGAGCCATACCCGTCACACAACAAAGGTGTTGATGTAAAAGTGGCATTTGAAGACGGCAAACCCACACCGCCTCCGGGCGCAACACCAGTGCCAGCCGGCGTAGAGATACAGGCAAAATAACATGGGCAATTTTACATTCAACCTTGATAGTTTAAAATCCTCTGCTGGTTCTTCTGCCACTAGTTTTGAAACTTCATTAAATTCAAAAACAAAAGATGAAGATCTCAAATATACCGGCACTGATACTATAGCCTGGGACAGAGTGAATGGTGAACGACTTCGTCGTGGCCTACCCGGTTTGGCTAGTCTAGGATATCCGCGCCCTCCTGAAGATACCACTGCTGCACCCGCTGGCTCTCAGAGAGGCGGCACAGAGTTTGCCACAACACCAACCACAACACCAGACGGGTCGGCAAAAGTATTTGACGTCAAAGGTCCTCCTGGTCTTACTCGAGAACAAGCATTTGATATTTTTAAAAAACAAGCCAACGCCGGCGGACTAGTAGGATTCAAATCTGGTGATGTACTCAGCGCAGCGACACAAGCAGCAGACGGATTACCAGGTGCTCAAGCCCTGGTAGCTCAGGCGCAAGCTGGACTTGGTTCTGCACTGGGGTCAGCATCCAGCGCACTGGCTCAAGCTGGCGGCGCACTAGGCGGCAGTCTAGCAGGCACAGCAGCAGGGCTAACAGCATTGGTAGGACCAGCAGTGTCTTCCATCAGCGGAGTTGGTTCTGCCTTGGTAGGAGCCGCTGCCAAGGCTGGCAGTGTTGCAACGTCAGCACTACGAACAATCAACACGGCATTGACAACAACACCCCTGGGCGCAAGTCCAATCAACGTTGCCAATTTTGCCAAAACCATACCAGCTGTAAATAGTATAGGTCCCATAACTGCATCACAGGTCACCGGAATATTAGCACAGGCTAAAAATCTAGTAGCACAATCAGCCAGCACAATCAGCAACGCCAAGGGCATTGGTGAGTATGGTCTAAACATTCAACAGCTTGAAACTGCTGGCTATGTCAAACCTGGCATCAGCAATTTGCTCACACAAGGCACCAGTAGTCTAGCAGCAATTGCAAAAAGTCCCGCAAGCTGGACTGGAAAAGATGGCATACAAGGGCTAAGTGGACTGTTGGCTAGCCCGTCCACTCAGGGCTTGATACAGCAAGATCTCATGGCCAAAGGTGTGGCTGGCCTGGCCGCAGTGGGAATACCAGTCAGCAATTTATCTGCACAAGGTCTTGCAGGCATGGCACTAAATGCTGCCAAGAGTCTGCCCAATGCTGAAGCGTTTGCCAAAGGCCTGCCTATACCTGGAGATGCAACAGGTGCTGTCAAAGCAGCCATGAACACCGCAGTCCGCGATGGCGCATTTGCAGTCAACCTAGTAGCTGCCAAGATACCAGACACTTTCAAAGACGCAAAAATACCTATACCGGCAACCGACACTGTGAGTAGAGCCACAGTAGATGCTGCCAGCAGTCGTATTGCCGGCAATGACAAAATACCGCCGGTCAACTATGGTCCACCTGCTCCTGTTACTCCTGGTGAGTTTGAAACCCAACTGAGAGGAGTTCTGACACTTCAAAGTGCAGTTGTGAAGTTGGTGAATGCTCGCGCAGTATTTTTATCTAACCTAAGCGAAAAAGTTGCTGCCCTGGAAAATCAAGCAACAATAACAGAAAGTGAATGGGCAGCCGCCGACGCTGAATACCAAACAGAAAAGACCAACTATAATGCCGCCGTTATTCCAAAAATAGGTGATTATATTCGCGCTAGGCTTTCATCAGAAGTTCGAGTGCAGCAAGTCACAGCCGGTGATTTCAAGGTCTTTGACACCGGCGCACTTGAAGTTGTAAAACGTGGCAAAGATGTGAAAGAACGCATTAGTCAATTGCAGTTCAAAATTGAAGGTCGCAATGCATAAGCACCGATAAATACACTATGGCACAAAAATTCATTGGCTTTAACACTCAAGGGCAATACAAAAAATTTACTCTCACAGACTTTGAACTGATCAAACGTGACCTGCTGAATGCGTTCAACATTCGTCAGGGTCAGTTACCTGGGCGCCCTGCCTACGGCACAGTGCTCTGGGACTTTTTGTTTGAAAATCAAGTGGAAGCATCGCAGCAGGCAATAGAACGAGAAGTGCAACGTGTGGCCGGTGGCGACCCAAGAATTTTTATCAGTCAAGTTGTGACCTTCCCACAAGAAAATGGTATCCTGATTCAGGTAGAGCTTACTGTGATCCCGTCTACAGATGCCGAGCGGCTGAGTATTTTCTTTGATCTGCAACAGCGCAGTGCCTCCTATGTATAACTAAGCCGTTTTTGTTGCCGCTAAATAAACAATAGAGGCGTATTAAGAATGGCAACAACAACTAGACAAACAGCGATATTTGGGGTCGAGGACTGGAAACAGATCTATCAAACCTATCGCGAAGCAGACTTCCAGAGCTATGACTTTGAGACTCTTCGCAAGAGTTTTGTTGATTACTTGCGCCTGTACTATCCAGAAACATTCAATGACTACATTGAAAGTTCAGAATACATTGCCTTGCTGGACGTTATTGCGTTCATGGGTCAAGCTCTTGCTTTCCGCACCGACCTAAACACTCGTGAAAATTATATGGACACTGCTGAACGCAGAGACAGTGTCACTCGCCTGGCCAATCTAGTAAGTTATACCGCCAAGCGCAACATAGCAGCACAAGGCCTACTCAAGGTATTTTCAGTCACCACAACTGAAAATGTTGTGGACTATCAAGGCGTAAATCTTTCCAACATCACTGTGAACTGGTCTGACCCAACCAATCCTGACTGGCAAGAACAGTTTACCACAATCATCAACAGCAGTCTAGTGGATACTCAACGTGTGGGTCGTCCAGGCAACCGTCAGACCATTCTGGGTGTGCGTACAGATGAATATGCAGTTAACCTGGTGCCAGGATTCTTGCCCATAGTGCCTTACACCGCTGTGGTTGATGGTGTTACCATGCCTTTTGAGGTCATGAGCTCAACATCTGTGGGTGCCACATATCTATATGAGCCTCCGCCAAGAGCTAACCAACCATTCAACATCTTGTTCCGCAATGATCAACTGGGATTCCAGTCAGCCAACACCGGCTACTTCTTTATGTTCAAACAAGGCGTGCTGCAAAACCAAGACTTCAACCTGGCTGAAAAAGTATCAAACCGCACAGTAAACATCAACATTGAAGGCGTCAACAACGAAGACCGTTGGTTGTTCCAGTTGGACAATGTGGGCAGTGTGAGTCGTGAGTGGAACTATACCGAAAACATCTATGCGGCTGCCGCAGAACAAGTGGGCACAACACTGCGACCGATCTACACAGTGACATCCAGAACCAATGATCAAATCACCATGGTGTTTGGCGATGGGGTGTTCTCAGAAATTCCAGTGGGAACATATCGTGCGTATGTTCGTGCATCCAACGGCTTGCAATACATCATCAACCCTGAAGAAATGCAGGCTGTGACTGTTCCTATCAGTTACATCAGCCGCAATGGCAACCTTGAGACCATGACATTCACTTGTGGTATCACAAGACCAGTCAGCAACAGTCAAGCTCGTGAAAGCATTGACGCCATCAAGCAACGTGCGCCTGCTAGATACTACACACAGAATCGCATGGTCAACGGTGAAGACTACAACCTGTTTCCTTACACACAATACAATTCAATTGTGAAAAGCAAGGCTCTGAACCGTGCATCAATTGGTACCAGTCGTTATCTTGACCTTGTAGACAACACAGGAAAATATTCCAGCACCAATACCTTTGGCAGCGACGGTGGACTATGGAAACAGAATATTCTGCCCACAATCTTGTTTGCCTACACCAATAGAAATGAAATTGCAGACGTGGTCACCAATCAGGTACAGCCCGGCATTGGTGAAACCACCATGCGGCAGTTTTACTATGAGAACTTTCCCAGAGTCACAGCAACCACCCTGCCCACATACGGGTCAACCACCTGGGTCACCGGTGCCACCTGGAATCAAAGCACAACACTGGCCAATGAGACCACTGGCTATTTTAGAAACGCAATAACATCAGCCACCTGGCCCAACGGAACTCCGATACCAATTGGCTCCACAACCACAACAGCATTCAAATACGTGGCTGTAGGCAGCCTAATTAAATTTGTTGCACCATCAGGCTATTACTTTGACAGCAACAACAAGTTGCAACAAGGCACACCAAGTCGCGCTGACGAAACACTGGAAATCTGGGCCAGTCCATTGAGCATACAAGGCGACGGCTACAACAACGGCCTAGGCAACTTGAGTTCTGGTTCAGGACCAGTTGCACTCAACAACTTTGTACCTTCGGGCGCACTAGTAGACACTATCATTCCGCTGTTTGTTACAGACCTGCCACTCAGCCTGGAACAGGCCATGGCTGAACAAATTTTGTTGAATCGCAACTTTGGTATTGGCTATGACAACAACGGAGATATCACAGGTACACCATATTCGTGGTACTTGATCACCAGCACAAATCTGGCAGCAAACACTACATTTAGTCAGGCCAATGCAGGCTCAACTGCAGGGACTAATCAAGATGCTTCCTGGTTGGTGCAGTTTGTGGTGCAAAATCAAAACTACACAATCACATTCCGCGGCCTGGCCTACTACTTTGGATCAGTGCTGCAGACTCGCTTCTTCTTCTATGATGGCGCACAAGTCTACGACAGTCGCTCTGGAACTGTGATTAAAGACTATATCAACTGCTTGGCGGTAAACACACAACCTGACTCAACTGATCATTTGCCCGGCGATATCTTTATGACTATTACCGGACAGCCAGTTGAGAGCGACGGTTATGTTGATGACTTCCAGGTCCTGGTGGGATTCCGTGACAGCGACAATGACGGCGTGCCAGACAACCCAGACTTTTTCTCTGAGATTGTGGCCCCCACAGTAGACAGCACTCAAAAATACATATATCTGCAAAAGACTGTGGACTTTGATAATCTTCAAAGATACCTGCTGGTAGAATCTGGTCGTGTGACCAGTGACTACGCTACACTGGACGATATTGAATTGGTCAAATTGGCCTGGAGTCCAGGACAAGTATTCTACGCCTACACTGATCAAGCATTCTACGAACTCAGCATTGGTACCACAGGATTGCGAACACTCATAGATGTGTCCGCTGAATGGACTGTTCGAACCGGGCGTCAAGATTTGTATTATCAATACCGTCACAACAGTCCACTGACCAGCAGAATTGATCCAGGCACAACCAATATCATTGACTTGTACGTTGTGACCTTGTCTTACTACACAGCATACCAAAACTGGATTCGTGACACCACAGGCACAGTGATTGAGCCAGATGTGCCCAGCATCGACGAACTGTCAACAGCATATCAAAAACTACAAGATTACAAAATGCTGAGCGACAACATTGTGTTGAATTCAGTGGTATTCAAACCCTTGTTTGGTGAAAAAGCCGCATCTAATCTGCGAGCCACTATCAAGGTCATACGTGCATCAAACAGCACAGCCAGCACTAGTGAAATCAAAAGCGCAGTGGTAGCGGCCATGAACACATATTTTTCCATTGACAAATGGAACTTTGGCGATACTTTTTACTTCTCAGAATTGGCGGCATACTTGCATCGAACACTTGGAACAATAGTCAGCTCAGTGGTCTTGGTACCACTTGATCCACAGAAATACTTTGGTGATCTGTACGAAATACGTTCAGCGCCCAATGAAATATTTGTCAACGGCGCAACCATCAACAATGTTGATGTGATTGAAGCACTTACCAGTACCAATTTGCGTACTGCCCCTGGTAGCGGAGTAATTTAATGGCTAATGTTCGTAGTGTAGATTTTCTTCCTGAAATATTTCAGACTGATGCCAACAAGCAGTTCCTGGCAGCTACCCTTGATCAACTGATTCAAGAGCCCAACTTTAAAAAGACACAAGGGTTTATTGGCCGCACAGTGGGTCCAGGTGTCAATCCCAACGATCAATATGTGATTGAGCCCACAACAACCAGAGCTGACTATCAACTGGAACCTGGTGTTGTGAGTCTGGAGCCAGACACCGACACAATCAAGGATGTCATAACATATCCGGGTCTCAACGATGCTGTGACTTTTCAAGGCGGCGCAGGATCTCGACCTGATAGATTGTATTCAAGTGAATACTATACCTGGGATCCGTTTGTTGACTTTGATGCGTTTGTAAACTTCAGTCAATATTTTTGGGTGCCTGCGGGACCAGCAGCAGTTGATGTTGCTTCCGTTGGTATTCCAATTACTGATAATTTTGTAGTCACAAGAGAAAATGGTGTTTACAAATTTTCTGGAATCGCTGGTACAGATCCAATTATTCAACTGGTACGAGGCGGCAGCTACACTTTTCAAGTGTCACAAAATGCCAAGGAAACTGTAAACTATCGAGTTCGAAATTCTGGTGTTGGTGCTTATGTGATTGATTTTCAAAACAATCCCACACTAACTCTGGCTCGCGGAAACACCTACGTATTCAACCTGACACTGAGTGGTATATTTCCATTCTGGATCAAGACTGAACCTGTCACAGGCCTTGGCGAAATATACAGTTCTGGTGTGACTCGCAACGGTGCCACAACTGGCTTGGTCACATTTACTGTGCCACAGGATGCTCCAGATATTCTGTACTATGCTTCGGAAAATCAAGTGTTGATGCAAGGCACATTGAATATTGTTAATTCTATAGCAGGCACAGGTCCAGGTTTCTGGATTCAGTCAACACCGGGCGTTTCAGGTGCAGTAACATCCACACCTAACATCAGTTCAAGAGATGTGCTAGGCGTGGTCAACAATGGTGAAGATCTTGGAACTGTGGTGTTCAACGTGCCTCTAAAAACAGCCCAAGATTTCTACTACAATCTTACCAACATTGGTACCGTTGACCTGCTGACTGACCTGCAGTTTGCGCAAATAAACAATCAACGAGTAGATGAATTTATAGCCACCTATGGCGGTATTGACGGCAACACCAACCTCAACAGCCGTACAATAATCTTTACAAATCCTATTGAGGACACACAGGATGGTGGCTGGTATCGTACCAGTTTCTTTGATCCGTTGATTCAAGACCCTGCCAACAACAGTCTAAACGGCAGCTATGACAGTATACCATTTGATCTTACCATAGACATTGCTCCAGATCAACGATATCAAAAATATCAGATCACCTATGTGGATATTGCTGGAGTAATCTATATTCAACTGAACAAGATTGCTGACATTGCTCCCTTGCAAAAATTCACAATCTCCAACGGTACTACCTATAGCAGTACACAGTGGTACAAGGATTCTACAGGTGAATTCCAACAAATACCCTTGTTAAGTGCTATACAAAACACACTGTACTATCAGGATGGTACTGATCCAGAAATATTTGGAGAGATTAAACTAATTGATCAGACCGCTAGCAATACTATAGATGTAGACGAAATTATTGGCCGCAAAGATTACACTTCTCCAAATGGTGTTAAATTTACCAACGGTCTCAAAGTAAGATTCACAGGTGATGTTATTCCCTCTAGTTATGCGTCAGGCACAACAGCATTTACTTGTACTCAAACTGAAGCAGGGACCAATTATATTACTAGTTCTTCTAGTACCAATTTATATGTTGGCCAAGCTGTGGTTTTTGTAACTTTTACAATAGGTGGCCTAGATGCAGGTACCACCTACTATGTGCGATCAATTGCAGCCAACGGCACAAAGTTTACTGTGAGTGCGGTTCAGTACGGCAGCACGGCCGTGACCTTGGCTGATGGTACAGGCTCTATGAACAGTATTGCTATCAGCAATCGAGAATACTATGTGTCTGGAGTAGGCACAGCAATTGAACTTTTACCAGTTATAGATTTTGTTACTCCTGAATCTTATGTTCAAGATGCAGACACCAGCACGATTCTAATAGAACCCACGGATTTGGATTATCTCACAATTGATCGTGCCAGCAAGGATCTAAATGCATGGACACGAAGCAATCGTTGGTTTCACGTTGATGTTATCAACGCCACCGCAGCATACAACAACACCACAGCGGTATTTGACAACAACTATCGTGCCAAGCGGCCAATCGTTCAATTCCGTCCAGGTATTAGACTCTGGAATATGGGCACACAAGGCAAAGCACCTGTGGACATTTTTGACTTTGAAGAAACAGATGCATTTTCAAATATTGAAGGCTCAACCAGTTACAGTGTTGATGGTTACACCTTTGTTGAAGGTACTCGAGTAATATTTGCAGCAGATCAAGATAGTGCTGTTCGAAATAAAATTTATGTGGTAAGTTTTGTCACACCCGACACTGTGCCACCACTAATTCCAGAACCTATTATTGTGTTGACCTTGGCACAAGATGGGGACGTTCTACTAGATCAATCAGCTGTTTGTATCAGTGGTACCACTCTGGCTGGATTGACTTTTTGGTATGATGGAGTATTATGGACTCAAGCACAACAAAAAACTGCGGTTCAACAGGCTCCGTTGTACAATATCTATGATGTTGACGGAGTCAGCTTTGGCAACGGTACCAAGTACCAGTCCACTACATTTAGCGGCAGCAAATTGTTTAGCTATGCTGTGGGTAACACCTCTGTGCTGGATCCAGTATTGCAATTCCCATTACAATATTTGAATATCAACAACGTGGGTGATATTGTATTTGACAACAACTTGTATCTGGATACATTCTTGTATGTTGTGGACAATGTGAGTGTGACCAACGACATCAGTTCGGGTTCAGCTAGAGAATATGACTCTCGTTTGACATACAACAAACTGATTGGATGGCAAACTGCGGCTGTAGAACAACAAATTTATCAGCAATTCAAATTCTCTTATGCTGCTACCACACTCAAACTTGATGTGGCACTGACTGTACAAACTTCCATTGCTGTTCCAGTTATTAAAATATATGTTGGTAGCATATTCCAAGACCCTTCAACCTACTCCTATGTGACCACAGCAGACAGCACCACAATCACACTGTTGGGTACATATATTCTTGGCGATATTATTGAAGTGTTGGTACTGAGTGATCAAACCAGCAAGGTGGCATTTTATCAAGTGCCCAACAACCTTGAATCAAATCCGCTCAATGCTAACTCGAGCTCATTTACCTTGGGCACAATTCGCACCCACTATCAGAGTATTTGCGAAAACTTGATAACTCTAACTGGACCAGTCAACGGGGCCAACAACACTAGAGATCTTGGGGACATTGTTCCTTACGGTCTAGTGATTCTGCAACAAAGTGCGCCTCTGACCCTGGCCGGCTACTTTATGCGCAGCCCAGAGTACAATATTTTTGCGTCGTTGCAATACAACAGCCGCGAGTATATCAAGTTCAAAGCACAATTGCTGGACGCAGTACTGTCTCAGAACATTGGATTTGATACCACAGCACAGGTGTTGGATACTGCTATACAATCAGTAACTCTGGGCAAACTTGACAATCAACCGTTTTACTGGAGTGACATGTTGCCCGCTGGCGTTATCACAGACAGCAACGCCTACACTGTGAGTTTTATTACCACACAGGTATTTGATACGGTGCAGGTGTACAATTATACTTCAGCAAATTATCTCGGCCTGTTGGTATATCTAAATGACCAACTGTTAACTCGCGGGATTGACTACACTGTGGCAGTTGACGGACCACGTATTACAATATTGAGTACGTTGACCCTTGGTGACATAGTTACCATTAATGAATACTCGACCACATACGGCTCATTTGTACCCAACACACCAACCAAACTTGGCTTGTATCCTGCCTGGAAACCAGCAGTGATACCACAAGTGACCAGTAACGGTACCAGTAATTTTGTACTGGGACACGACGGTAGCACCACTCCAGTGTTTGGCGATATCCGTGATGCTGTGTTGCTAGAATTTGAAACAAGAATTTATAACAATCTCAAACTGGACGGAAATCCTGTGCCACTCTTGACGGAAGATGTGTTGCCTGGCCAGTTCCGCTCAACTGGTTACACCTTTGAAGAAATCAATACTGTTTTTGCCACTGACTTCTTGAGCTATTGCGGCTGGAACAAACTGGACTACGGCCAACAAAATTACAGAGCCAACAATGAATTCACCTGGAACTATAGCCAGGCGCAAAGTCGACTAGACAAACAAAATTTACTGGGTGCCTGGCGCGGCATCTATCGATACTACTATGATACTCAACAGCCAAGTTTGACTCCTTGGGAAATGCTGGGCATTAGCGTAGAACCCACCTGGTGGCAAGATACCTATGGCCCTGCACCTTATACCAGTGATAACTTGGTGTTGTGGGACGATCTAGCAGCCGGTTATGTTGCTGATCCAGTCACACCATACTTCAAGCCTGAGTTTGCCAGAGCTGCCAGCCTGGTAGCTGGACCCAAGCGTGAAGGCATCTGGTACGACAAGTACGGATCGGGCCCATACCCCAGCATGTTGCCTGTGATTCCCACAGGATCTGAAGGTGAGATACTGAGCCCACTCAACAGTGTTGTGGGCGCACTGCCTCCAAATTATAATCCATCTACAGAATTTGTCAAGAGCTGGATCCTTGGCGATGGCGGCCCTGTGGAAGCGTCATGGTGGAACTCCAGCTCATATCCATTCTCAGTCATGCACATGTTGGCAGTCACACGCCCTGCAAAATTCTTTGCGCTGTTTGCTGATCGTGATTTGTATCGCTACAACGAAGATTATCAACAATATCTCTACAACAATCGTTATCGACTGGATGCCAACGGCGTAGAAGTATATGGTGACGGTGTGTCAAAAGCCAGTTACATCAACTGGTTGGTTGATTACAATCGCCAGACCGGTGTTGATTCGACCAAACTGCTAACAGCTGATCTCAAGAGTATAGATGTGAGACTGTGCTATCGCATGGCATCATTCTCCGACAAGCAGTACATCAAGTTGTTTACTGAAAAGTCCAGCCCCAATTCCACCAACACTGCCTTGATGATTCCTGATGAAAGCTACGATATCTTGTTGTACAAGAATCAGCCGTTTGATCAAATCATTTATTCCAGCGTGGCTATACAAAAAGTCACCGGCGGATATGCTGTGTTTGGTTATGGTAACAATCAACCATATTTCAATGTGCTGCAAAGCTATCCCAACGGCAAGTTGCAAACATACAGTTCAGGCGGAATCACAGTTCGTGTGCCAACATTTTACACCACCACAGTTGTACAGGTGCCATATGGATTTGTGTTCAGCAATGAAACCAGCGTGGCAGACTTCTTGTTGAGTTATGGCAAACTACTTGAGCAACAAGGCCTCACATTTGACAACATGGCCAATGGTTATGTACTAGACTGGCCAAGAATGGTCAACGAATTTCTGTACTGGAGTCAACAAGGCTGGGACACAGATGCTATTATCAACATCAATCCTTTGGCAAGTAAACTCAGTGTGTCCAAGGCACAGGCTGTGGTTGATAGTGTGCAAACAGAAACTACTGAAAACTTGTTGTTGGATCAGAATTCTAGAGAACTCCCTACTCGTACTCTAAATGTTGTGCGGCTAGGCAACTCCTTCAGCATTGAACCACTGAGTACTCAAAGTATCAGCTTTATCAACATGCGCTTTACCAATTACGAACACATGATTGTGCTGAGCAATCAAAGTGTGTTTGGCGATCTCATATACGCTCCGACCACTGGAGCAAGACAAAGCAGATTAAGTCTTGTGGCTGTGACCAGCGGTGACTGGAATGGTTCGGTTGATGCACCGGGCTTTATTCTCAACCAAGACAATGTAGAAGAATGGACCGGTTTGCAAGTGTATACCAAAGGTCAGATTGTCAAATACAAAAATGTCTATTGGTCTGCACTGAAAATTGTACAGCCATCAGAAACGTTTGATTTCAATGTGTGGACACAAAGCGATTACACCCAAATTGAGCTGGGACTGTTGCCCAACCTGGCCAACAAAGCAAATCAACTAGCCAACAGTTACGACATCAATTCAGCCAATATTGAAACTGACAATGATTTACTCAGCTATGGCTTGATTGGATTTCATCCACGACAATACATGGCGGCACTGAATCTTGACGACGTGAGTCAGGTCAATGTGTACCGTCAATTCCTGGGCTCAAAAGGCACAATTTTATCTGCTGAATTGTTCAAACAGGCCAATCTGGGCAAAGAAGCTGCTGACTATGACATCTATGAAAACTGGGCTGTTCAACGTGCTGTGTACGGTGCCAACGCCAACCGCAGCTTCTTTGAACTGCGCTTGAACCGTGCGCTACTTGATGCCAACCCTAGTCTGGTGCAAGTGGTAGTACCACAACAGGTTAGTGAAGCTGATCAACAAATCTTGCTGAGTGATGTATGGCGTCAAAGCTACAAGTTGACCAGTACTGAGATTTTACCAACCACCACTACTCTGCCCACAGACATTGGTTTGCCTACCGCGGGCTATGTCAACTTGAATGACGCTGATATCACAGTGTTTGACATTGCAGATTCTGCCAGCCTCAGCGCCAACATTGACTCAATCAAGGTTGGTACCAGTGTCTGGGTAGCGAAGATCAACGACTACGACTGGAACATCTATCGTGCGCAGGCTGTGCCCGGAATTATCCAGCACGTTTGCGACAACCTAGACGGTACTAGCAGAGTAATTTTCAGCACTCAACACGGGCTTGCAACCGGTGACAAACTGATCATCAAGTTCTTTGACATAGAGATCAACGGAGTTTACCAGGTGTTAAGTGTGTCCAATCTGACCACAGTGAACATTGCGTTTGCATTCACTGGTGACAGAGTTGTGGCCAACGGCACAGGCCTGGGATTCACACTCAAGACCATGCGTGTGGCACAGGCCAGCGATGTGCTTAACTTACCTTATGCCAACAACATCTTGCCTGGCGCCAAGGTCTGGGTAGACGACAACGGTAGCGGACTATGGCAAGTACTGCAAAAGAACGCAGTGTTCTCAGATGTTGTGGAACTGAACCCCGTGCTGTTGGATGCAGGCGAACAATATGGTGTCAGTGTTACACAGGCACAGAATCGTCTGGCCGCTTTAGTTGGTAGTCCCAAATATGGATTTGGCTCAGGAACCGAAACAGGTGCGGTGTATGTGTATGTCAAGAACTATGGCGATCAATACAGCCCTGTAAGTCCAGTTGCCAACGGGGACGGTATATTGACCCTGGATGTGCCTGGTGTACGTGGATACGGTAATGCTGTGGATTTTGGAAATCAAACCTGGGCCGCAGCAGGTGCCAGCAAGAGTCTAGGATCGGGCAGTCAAGCCAACAACGGATATGTTGCAGTGATATATCGTGATCCGGCCCTGGGTCAGCCTGGTGTTATTCCTTATGCACAATGGCAACTGTTGACACAGCCCTCAGGATACGGCACATTGCTCACCGGCGCAGGAGAATTTGGTTACTCGGTAGCTGTGAGCCTTGACGAACGTTGGATGTATATTGGTGCACCAGGATTGAATTCAGTTCATGCATATGGTCGGGTTGACTGGCAAAATCAATCAATCAAAACCACTGCTGATGGATCAACCACAGTGTATAACATAAACACACAGATACAGATCAGCAACAACAGCCAACTCAAAGTAACGTTTAATGGCCAAATCCAAACTTACGGAGCAACTTATACTATTGTCAACAACTTTAGTGAAGTAAGACTCACAACACCTCCGGGAGTGAGTGTAGCCACCGCAATTGTGCCCGGCGAAACCTACACAATTCTAACAGTTGGTGATACCAACTACACCCTAATTGGCGCAGCCAGCAACACCGTTGGTGTTGAATTTGTGGCCACAGCAGTGGGCACAGGCACAGGAACAGTTTTAGCTTTGGTACTGATTGAATTTGCAAGATACAACAGCTTCCAGATCCCCCACAATGCTGCAACATTTAACTTGGCCAATGGTACGGATGCAAGTGGTAACACTGTGGGCTTGTTCACTGTTGACAGCATATATTCGTTCAGTATCAAGGTCAACGAAGATTTATGGCGTCCCAATATTGACTACACGTTTTCGGGCACCACAGTAACATTTATTACTGCACGTATATCAACTGACGTTGTGGTGGCATTTGCTGGAGGTTACTTTGAATATGTAGACACCATTGACACTGCCTCGGTCACAGGCGGACTCACTGCCGGTGATAGATTTGGACAGTCAGTATCGTGCAGCACAGATGGTCGTCAGGTCATGATTGGCGCACCATATCGCACCATTGATACTCTAGTCGAAGCAGGCACAGTTTATGTGTTTGATCGCAACGTGCAACGATTCATCTACGGCACAGACACATCCAGCATTACATTCACAGTACTAGGTGGCACTCCAACTGGTCCTGTTAGTGTGATTGTGAACAATCAATTCTTGATCAATCAGACTGACAGTGTGATCAATGCAGCCAACTCATTCACAATTTCTGGGTCAGTAGTAACTATCAATGCTGATCTGCAGATTGGTGACATAATTGAAATTGAAACCAATCAGTTCCAACAACTACAACAAGTCGATCAACAGACAGTGGCAAATTTTTCAAACTTTGGACAAGCACTGGATATCTGTTCCAACAATTGCAGCTTGTACATAGGCGAACCTCAAAGCAGTGCTCAAATCTACAAAGGTGGTGTGGTTGAACGTTTTGTAAATCAAAGCAGAATCTATGGCACTATCACTAGTTTGTACACATACCAAGCAGTACAAGACCCTGCCGCAGACTACAGTCCAAGTTTTACTATTGGTATGTACGAAAATACCGGAACAGTTAACGGTAGAATTCAATATAGTTTTATTGCGGCGCTAACTGCAGGAGAAACAATTAGAATCAACAACATGGATGTAGAAGTTCCATTGGCTGCAACGTTGGCAAGCCTGGCCAGTGCAATTAATACCACAGTACCCAATGTGTTGGCCACAGTTGACACCACTGGATACTTGACTATTGGAGTCAAGAACTCAGCAGCAGCAACGGCTCTAGACAAAGTCAATGTGGCTCCGGGAACAGTTGGTGCAACTTTTGCTGATCTAGGGTTTGATACGTATGCATGGACACAAACAATTTTCAGTCCTTACCCAGTTGAATTCAGCGGTTTTGGTTCCAGTGTCAGCATAGACAACAGTGCAATTAATCTTGTGGTTGGTGCACCGCAAGGCAGCCTGTATCTTGAAACGGTGTTTGATGATGGAACTACAATATTTGATGCTGGTAGCACAGTATTCTTTACGGTGATCATACAAAGCGGCGCAGTATACACATACGATTACTTGCCTAGCTCAACCTCCAACATAAACAATCCAGGCAAATTTGTGTTTGGTGATCAAATCAACAACAGCAATGTGCAGACCCTGGATGGATTTGGTACAGCAGTCAACTACACATCTGGTGTACTCATGGTTGGTGCTCCCAAGAATGATTCTGGAGATAGCACAGCAGATTTTGGTGCAGTATTTGTGTTTGAAAACCCCACTCGTTCTCTGGCTTGGACGGTGTTGGAACAACAACAACCTGTGGTAGACGTGAGACTGTTGAACTCCGTGTTCTTGTACGACCGGGTAACTAGAGCAACCTCTGAGTTCTTGGACTTTATTGATCCATTGCAAGGCAAAATTCTTGGTGCGGCCCGACAAAACATAGACTACATTGGTGCGATTGATCCTGCAGCATACAATGTGGGACCAACAAACATTCGTGGAACCACATGGAATACAGATCATGTGGGGGAAATTTGGTGGGATATCTCTTCAGTAAGATTTATTGACCCCAATCAAGACAGCATTGTGTATGCCAGCCGTCGCTGGGCTCAGTTGTTCCCAGGCAGCGTAGTTGATGTGTATCAGTGGATTGTGAGTGCAGTGGCACCAGCCGACTACACAGGAGAAGGCACACCGTTGTCGTCATTGTCGTACACTGTGAACACTCGTCTGACCAAGGATGGCACGTTTGCTACAGAATACTATTTCTGGGTTCGTGGCATTACCACAACATCCACAAAAATCAACAAGACTCTGCCAGCATCCACTGTGGCCAGTTACATTGCTGATCCCAAGGCCAGCGGTATTCCTTACATGGCCCCAATCAACGCTAGTACAATTGCGTTGTACAATTCTGGGGACTATATTGAAGCTAGTGACACAGTGATCAGTATCGAGTTTGATCGAGAATTGACCAATGACAACGTGCATACTGAATATGAATTAATTGCACAAGATCGCGCTAATGGGTTCTTGAGTGACAACCTGTATCGCAAGCTACAAGACAGTTTCTGCGGAACTGATACTTTTGGTAATCAAGTTCCAGATCCCAATTTAGGAGTGGCTGAACAATACGGGGTACAGTTCCGTCCACGCCAGTCAATGTTTACCGACCGCTTTGAAGCACTGCGCAACTACCTGACTCATGCCAACACTGTGCTGGCACAGTACCCCATCAGCGAAAGCCGTAGTTTCAATCTGTTGAACTCTTCAGAACCGGAACCAACTGCCAATTCGGGATTATGGAATCTGCGAGTTGCTAACCTGGAGATCCTGGGCTTCCAGAATATCTACACTGTGGCCCTGGGCTACCGGTATCTGGTGGTAACAGACAGCAATAATCGCGGCCTGTGGACAATTTACACTGTGTCGGCCAGCGATACAACTCCTGGTGTTCGAGTATTAACTCTTACTCGTGTGCAAGGGTACAATACAGCAGACTACTGGAGTTACATTGACTGGTACCGCCCAGGTTACAACTCTAGTACCAAAATTATAACACAAGTGGTCACGTACTCTGCTCTAGGTGCAATCAATGTTCCTGTGGGCAGCAGCGTCAAGGTCACTGCCAATGCACAAGGCAAATATGAAATATATCTGTTGACTGACCTTGGTTATGAACGTGTGGGCTTACAAGATGGCACAATTGCATTCTCCAACGAGCTCTGGGACTATGCTGTGGGGCGTTTTGGATTTGATATTGAAGTGTTTGATGCACAATACTATGATCAAGAACCTGTTACAGAAACCCGCAAGATCATACAGGCTATCAATGAAGAATTGTTTGTTGATGACCTGGCTATTGAGCGTAATCGAGCACTGATACTGATGTTTAACTTTGTGTTGAGCGAGTTCTCTGCACCTGAGTGGCTGGTAAAAACCAGCTTGATTGACGTGGATCACAGAATTCGTCAACTGTTACCGTACCAAAACTATGTGCGTGACAATCAAGAATTTGTAAGTGATTACATTCAAGAAGTCAAACCATACCATGTGCAGGTGCGTGAGTTCAATCTCAAGTATACTGGTTTTGACATTTCGCAAGGCGACCTAACTGACTTTGATGTACCAGCGTATTATGACACAACACTGGAAATTCCAAAATACATTAGCCCTGTGTTGTTGCCATACGAACTTGGTACTGCATTTAACTCAACTATCAATACTGCTAGTGATGCATCTGCTGCCAGCACAATCTGGAACACCTGGCCTTATTCACAATGGTACAACAACCACTGGTTGAGCATTGACAGCACTCTCGTGGTCAACCAGGGATCTGGCTATAGCACACCTCCGTCTGTGATATTTGGTACAGAATGGACAGCATCAACCACCGTCACAGCAGGACAGCAAATATTCTTTGTTGATAATTTGTACACAGTAACAACTGGTGGTGACACCGGAACAATTGCTCCGTTGTTCACTAGTGGATCACAAGCAGATGGCACAGCCGCCCTGAGCTATGCGGGGGTAACCGCAACTGGTACCGCAGTAATCAACAGTCTGGGCCAAGTGGTGGCTGTTACTATTGATCAATCAGGATCTGGATATCGTGCAGCACCTGTAGTCACAATCACTGGCGGCAACGGCACCGGCGCAGAATATTATGCTGTGGTAAACGGCCAAGGCAGTGGCCAAGTATACAATGCAGCCACAGTTCCGACCACTATAGAATCCTATACCCTGGCAAGATCTTTCCGTACTGTGATCCGTTATGACCGCTTCCAGTATTTCTCAGATGTAAGAGACTGGAGCACCAACGGAACTTATCAAGACGGTGACCTGGTTCGTTACGATGACCGTGTGTGGCAAGCTGCCAGCAGTACCAGTACTGCGGTTGTGGGGCCAACATTTAATCTTGAAGACTGGACTCTGGTCAATGCTGCTACGTTCAACTACGGCCTTGGATCTTATGGACTAACAGGCGTTGACCGTACCATGGGCTTGTATGTTCCGGGAGTTAACCAGCCTGGACTTGAATTGCCACTCTTGATTGATGGAGTTGACTATCCTGGTGTACAGGTGTATGGCGATTACTTCCTGCGTGATCCCTTGGCAGTGGATGCAGACTACACCAGCGAGTTTACAGATGTAATCTTGGGTACCTTGCCCACTGACATCAATGTTGCGGGTGGTGAGTTCATAGGACTGTACGAAGGACATTCTCCTGAAGAATTGGTCAACGGTGCTGAATTTGATACTCTAGACATGCGAGTGTACACTCGTCCAGGTGCAGACTGGAACCGTGATGGACATGGATTCCAGTTGACCAGCATACGCTACACCTATGAAGCAGCAGTCACAGACGTCTACAGCTGGGCCGGAGTAGTTGAGCATCCTGTGCAGATTCTGGTCAGCAATCAAACCACTGGACGAGATCTTGCCAGCGGCGTAGACTACTCAGTTCAGTGGGAAGATCAGACTATTACTTTGCTCACAGTAGCCGATGGCGATGGCATAAACATCAGTGTGTACGAACTAGGTGGCAGCAATCAATTGTATCGTGCCAACTATCCAGGTAGCACCACTGGACAAACAGTTGTTATTCCAGTCAACAGCGCAGAAATCAACATCATGGCTGTGTTTGTCAACGGTGAAACCATCAGCGGAGTTACATGGGAACCATACATAGACAGCGCAAACTGGAACATTCTTGACACCTATGCCAAACTAGATGTGGTCAACAACAGTGGCAACTACTATCGAGCAATTCAGGCAGTACCACAAGGCGTGGCCATCACTGACGTGGCCTACTGGCTGTTGTTTGTGCCCACATTAGAATCACAAGTTGATTTTGGTATTAGTCCTGGACCAGGAGCAGGTATTTCGTTGACTGCTCTGGGTCTGACCACTGTAGAGGCCGGCTATTTTGTAATTGGTCAGCAGTACACTATTTCTATTGTGGGCACCACCAACTTTGTCGCAGTAGGTGCTGCTGCAAACACTGTGGGCACTGTGTTTACTGCAACCAGTATCGGCAGCGGAACAGGCAAAGCAACCACAGCCTACAGCTGGAGTACACCACAGGTGCAGTATTTTGTGGTTGATGCTAGCCAAGCTACTACAAAAATATTCACCCTGACCAACAATGCCGCTGGCACCAACTCGGTCAACATGGTTGTTACTCGCAACGGCCTGCGCCTGCAGCCAGCAGAGGGTATTGAATGGTTGGGTGATGATTCGAGTGTGAGCTTTGGACTGCCGCAACGAGGCGGATATCAACAAAACATTATCAATGCTCCTACAGATGTTGTGGTCTGGGTTGACAACATCCTGCAGGTTCAAAGCGTGGGTGCAACTGTGGGATCATTCAGCGTCACAAACTGGACAGGTTCAAACACACCCGGGCGACAGGTTGTGTTTACATCACCGCCTGCCAGCGGATCAAGAATCTTGATCACAGTGAACACTGAAGCAGACTTTGATGTGGTTGGTCAAACATTGCAGATTGTGTCTGCACTCAATATTGACGACGTTGTTGCTGTCACTACCTGGAACGATACTGCACAACAAAACGCACTAAGCCTGGTATTTGTGGGACCAATCTTTACTGGCCTCACAGTAAGCGAACCATATGACAGCACCACATATGACGAAGGTGCAGTGTCTGAAGCTCCGGGATCCTATGATTATTCAGCCGGTGTGCTTATAGCTACCAATGACTTTTACCTGCAACGTGATCCAGTTGCTGCTGGTAGACTATGGGTCACACTGGATGGCTATAGACTGTTTGAAGGTGCAGACTATGTGGTTGAAAACGGTTACTTGATCCTGGCCACCGGAGCCATTGGCGCTGCACAGGTACTGGTAATTACAGAATTTACCAACAGCATAGTGCCAGAAGCCATGGCATTTAGAGTGTTCCAGGACATGCGCGGCGTTCAAGCAACCTACAGAATTACTGATGCAACAACCACAACACTGGCACAAGATCTCACAGCCACAGACAACATTGCATATGTTGTCAATGCCTCTGCCCTAAGCGATCCCAACTTGACTCAGGGTATTTTTGGAGCAGTAACTATTGACGGCGAGCGTATCATGTATCGCGAAAGAAACACAGCTCTCAACACCATTTCTGGACTCATGCGCGGCACACTGGGCACAGGGGCAGCAGCTCACTCAAGTGGTGCAGACGTATATGATATTGGGCGTGGTAACTTGTTGCCTGCGCAGTTCCAGGACTATATTGTGAGCGATTCCACACTGGGTGACGGTACAACCAGCGTGTTCTATGCACCAAGTATCTTGTTTGAAGACTTCTTGGATTCCAGCAGCGAGCGTCCAGCTGTGGAAGTTTATGTGGGCGGAATCCGGCAATATGCCTACAGCGACACCACAGCAGTTAGCCGCTATCGTTGGTTTGTGACTGATTATGATCCGTTGGCAGTGGACTTTGTGGTTGATGGCAATGTGCATCCTCCACTAGAAGCACCGCCCGCAGGGGCAGAAGTCACAATTCTGGTTCGCCAAGGTGTAACCTGGTACCAACAGGGCGTAAACGAAGCCAGTGACGGCGTTGCGCTGCAAGACACCGACACTCAGGCCGCAAGGTTTTTGCGAGGCTTTTAAACTAGGTAAATAAACTATCATGCCAAACACACAGTCTACACAAACGGTTGAGCTTAAAAAAGAGGAAAAACCTCGCAAGCCCAACGAAACTGGGTCAGTATCAGTACAGGCCCACATGAGAATTTTTGATCCAAAAACACAAAAAACCTACGTGGAGGGGCGAGCATGATAACTCCAGGTTTGTGCAAAATTGAAGGATTCGTCAAGATCACTGATCCTGTCACAGGGGAAGTCTTGGTAGACAAAAAGAATGCTATTCATTACGAAAATATCTCCGTGGCCATGGCTCAAAGTCTAGCTGATCGTAACCTGGGATACATCTATCAAATGGCATTTGGCAACGGCGGAAGCTCGGTGGATCCCACTGGTGTGATCACTTATTTGCCGCCAAACACCACGGGACAAAACGCCGACTTGTACAATCAAACCTATCAAAAGGTAGTGGATGACAATTCAGCAGCAGACACTGATCCCACCAACAACAAAATGACTGTGCTACACACAGCAGGCAATGTTTATACTGACATTCTTGTGACATGTTTGTTGGACTACGGTGAGCCCGCAGAACAGCAGGCCTTTGACAACTCCACCAATTTCAACGGTGAGTTTGTGTTTGACGAACTGGGCCTCAAGGCCTGGAATGGTGCTGCTGACAATTTACGCTTGATCACTCATGTGATCTTCCACCCAGTACAAAAGAGTTTGAATCGCCAGATTCAAATTGATTACACAGTGAGAATTCAGACATTGAGCAATATCAATGCTGTATAAATATTGAAATAGGAAACTGATATGGCATATACAATCAATCTAACCGACGGTACAGTTTTTGCTACCGTCAACGACGGCACAGTTAATACTGCTAGTAGCATGACACTGGTGGGCAAAAACTATGCAGGTTACGGAGAGTTTTTGGACGAAAACTTTATCCACTTGCTGGAAAATGGCTCAAACACCACAGCACCTGCTGCCCCACTAACTGGGCAATTATGGTGGGACAAGACCAATACCTTGCTCAAGGTCTACAATGGTACAGTGTTCAAAACTATCAGTGCTGCTACCAGTTCTGCAACACAACCTACTAGCAATGTACAAGGCGACTTGTGGTACGACACCACAAATCAGCAGGTCAAGGTCTACACTGGCGCTAGTTTTATTGTTGTGGGTCCTGCATTTACTTCAGCTGAAGGCACAGCTGGCGCAATTCCTGAGACTGTCAATGACAACACAGCAACTCCGCACTATGTGACCAGTTTGTATGTAAATAATGTACGTGTTGCAATTGTCAGCAAAGATGCAAACTTTACAGCAGCGGCTCCTACGTCTACACTGTTCCCCACAATATACAAAGGTATCACGGTCAGCAACTCAGCTGGTACAACTTTTGCAGGTAATGTTACTAACACTGGCAATGTGGTTATCACGTCAGGTGGTGCAGCAACAGCATTGGTCTCCAGCACCGGGGCCAATATTACAGGCACATTGAGTGCTAGTGGCAACGTCACTGGCGGAAATGTTCTAACTAACGGCATAGTCAGTGCTACTGGAAATGTCACTGGCTTAAACTTTATAGGCAACGTTATTGCACCTCCAGGTGGCCCGTTAGCCACTACTGGTAATATCAGCGGCGGCAATTTGTTATCAAGCGGTCTAGTATCTATAGCCGGTAATATCACAGGTGGAAATATCAGCACAGCAGGACTAGTAACTGCCGTTGGCAATGTGCGCGGCGGAAACGTTATTAGTGCAGCAGCAATTTCTGGTGTAAGTGTTGTGGCAACTGGCAACGTTGATTCGGGCAACTTGAGATCTGCAGGCTTGATCAGTGTGGCAGGCAACGTTACTTCTGCAGCCAACATAGCAGGAACATTTTTTATTGGCAACGGTAGTCAACTCACAGGCCTGAGTCTGGGTGTTAGTGTTACCAAGTTTGTGAACGGAACTACAGAAGGCAATGTTGGTGTCACCAACGGCAACATCAACTTCAACGTAGGCGGTGTAGCAAATGTTGTGGTTATTGACACCAGCACAGTTTATGCCAACGTGGTAAGCGTGGCTTCAATTGCCAAGACAGGAACAAACGCTGTGGGCAATATTGGTAGTTCAAGCAACTATTTCAACCAGGTGTTTGCGCAGGCTACTACTGCACTTTACGCTGACGTTGCAGAACGTTTTGCATCTGACGAATTGCTGGAGCCAGGCACAGTTGTTGAACTAGGTGGCACCCAGGAAATCACAAGAAGTCTCACAGCCTTGAGTGAAAAAGTGTTTGGTGTCATAAGTACAAGACCAGCTTATACCATGAACGGCGGCGCTGGTGAAGACGATACTCACCCCAAAGTGGCCATGACCGGACGTGTGCCTGTCAAAGTTACTGGATATATCCGCAAGGGTGATCGATTGGTTGCAGCCGGAGATGGCATTGCAAGAGCAGCACAACCTGGTGAAGCCACAGCGTTCAATGTGATTGGACGAAGTCTGGTTGACAAGACCACCCCGGAATCAGGTACAATTGAAGCTATTGTGACAATCAAGAACTAAACAGGAATAGATAATGGCATATTCATCGGGCGGACTAATTCAAGCAACCGACTACAACGGTTTTGCTAGCACCACTGCAGGTGCCAATGTCAACGACATCTGGGGCACAGGATCAGGAGACAAAGGCTGGGGGCAAACAGCACTAAGCACAGTCAGCGCACTTGGTACAGTCACTGCCACAAACTGGGCCAGCCTAGTCAACACCATATCAAGCATGGGTAGTCAAACTGGCACCACAATCACTGCAAGAACAGCACCTACAACAGGCAACTTGATCTCTGTGTTAGCAGCCCTGAACACTGACTTGACCAACATTACTGCCAACAGAAACAATGCAGTAGCAAACGGAACACAATACACAGGTTGGACCGGAACCAACTCAAAGACTGCGGCCACATCAGGAGCAACCTGGACCATTACATTTGTCAACACAGTGACATTTGCCAGTGCAGCAGCCGCAAGGCATTTCTTCAACGGTGGCGGTCGCATCAAACTGGATGTGAGCAAAACAGCCACTGGCGCCCTGGGCGATCCAGAATGGAATGACTTGGCTAATACACTGTGTGGCGATATTTTCTTTACCGGTGCAGCCGCTGCCAAAACTATTGCAGCAGTTAGTTACACAGGAACAACCAAAATTGGCGGAACAGGCACACCCAACACACTGAGTACTGCCACCGGTTTTTATGCGCTAACACCTGGGGCAGCAGCCACAATAATCTACAAGCAGTTTGCTGATACTGCCCCGTACACTGCAAACTTTATTCAGCATTCGGTGGCTCTCAATGCAGGATCTACTGTGTTGACATTCACCACAGTCTGGAGTGCTGCTGACGGAGATGCTATTTCGGGTGGTACAGCGTCAGTTGGCGCCACAGCTGGTACAGCACCAACCACAATTTGTACATATTTCCCACCTAGCACAACATATTTGACCAGTGCAAGTTGGGGCACACCTACTGTGGCTGCCACAACAGCTTAACCAAAAGGGGCAACTGCCCCTTTACTTTTATCTGGATTTGTCGTATAATACAGCATGGATACTGATGCTTTAATTGCCCACGCACGAGTACGTTTTGATCATGTGGCCGCTCGCCGTGTACTAAAAGAAAAATACCAAGCCCGTATGTTGTTTGCCTATAACGGCGGAATGTGGCGTGCTGATCCTGAACTGCTGGTATTGTTGGCCACTGTGCCACCAGGCGATGCAGTGATATTGGACCTGTATGAAACTCCGGTACAGGTCAATCCTGAACAGCTGAGAGGCCTGGCCATGCAGTTATGGCAAGAGCAAATGAATGCATGGCTAGTGGAACTTGATCAACAACGTCAACTACGATGACCTGCGGTGCGTTAATATTTGCATTCAACAACGAAGCCACTGATTATGTATCTATGGCCGCCTGGAGTGCAGGTCGTATTCGCCACCATCTGGGCATACCAGTTGCTGTTGTGACCAACAGCCAAGATCCTGCACTGAACAAAACATTTGATCAAGTTATCTACGCAGAGCCCGAATCCGGTGGCACACGATTTTTTGAAGACTACAACTCAACTGTGACCTGGCACAATGCTGGCAGAGTAGATGCATACACTCTCACTCCCTGGGAACAGACACTGGTACTGGATGCAGACTATGTGGTGGCCAGTTCACAGTTGAAATTTGTAATCAACAGTCGCCGTGACTTCATGTGTCACGACCGTGCTTATGATATTGCAAAGTCACGATACCTGGATGAACTAAACACCTTTGGTGAACATCGCATGCCCATGAGCTGGGCCACTGTGATGATGTTTCGCAAGAGCAACACCGCAGCCTACATATTTGACTGTATGCACATGGTGCGAGACAACTGGGACCATTACAGAGCCTTGTACAAGATTCAGAAAAATACCTATCGCAATGACTTTGCACTGAGCATTGCCCTGGGAATCATCAGCGGCGGAACCTGGAGAGTTGACAGTATTCCCTGGAGTCTGGCCAGTATCCTGCCTGAGTACGAGTTGGAACAAATTGCCAAGGCCGACGAAACATTCAAAATCACACATCGTGCGTCTGATGGAGGAAATTTGTACTGTTCTCTAAATGGCGTGGACTTTCATGCCATGGGCAAAAAACATCTTGGAGACATCATTGCGGCCAATAGCTGAACAGGGCTACTTGATTGTGGCACAAAATAGCAGTCAAGTCAATTATGTTGACTGTGCGGTCACACTTGCCGGAACAATTCGACACTGGCACCCTGATGCACAAATCTGTTTACTCACTGACGAAACCGCCATCAGCAACACCTTGTTCAACTATGTTCATCAATTGAGTGAACCCGTGCATGCCAATCCTTATGCCAATGACTGGCAAGTGGTTGATAAGACTCCGTTTCGCGAAACCATCAAACTGGAAGCAGACATGCTGATTACCAGCTCAATTGACCACTGGTGGACCATGCTACGTCATCGCGACGTTGTGGTGTCAACTGGCTGTAGAGACTGGAAAGATCAGACAGCAAAAACACGCCATTATCGACAGGTGTTTGATGCCAACAATTTGCCTGATGTGTACAATGCCATTACCTATTGGCGCAGGAGCAAAACAGCTCAGACGTTTTTTAATACTGTGCGCAGTATTTTTGAAAACTGGAGTGAGTATCGCAAACTGTTGAAGTTTCCCGAAGATGTGCCATCCACTGATGTGGTGTATGCCATGGCGGCCAATATTGTTGGTGCCGAACAGTGTACCATGCCCTTTGCTGATTATCCGCGCATAGCACACATGAAACGTCATGTAGCAGGTACACAAACAGAAGACTGGACACGTGAACTCAACTGGGAATACCGGGACTATCTGCTGCGAGTAAATACAGTGGCACAGTCAGGTGCGTTCCACTACAATGTCAAGGAGTGGCATCATGAACTTGACTGAATTCTGGAACATACTACACCACGAACCTGTTGCACATGCAGTGAGTTATAGATTGTATCATGATGCAGATGGTAATCCATTATTTTACAGCATGGACAATGTGCCAGGTACATACATTGAAATAGACGCTGTGACTTTTGCTCGCAGTCCCATGCATGTGTGTGTGCGTGACGGAAAATTAATACACCGCGTGTGGACAACAACCACAAAACTTGTGCCTGCTGACTCTGGATCCCCTTGCGATCTTCGCAATGTCGCTGTAATCGTCAGTGAGCACAAGCCCCATCAAAAATGGACAAAGAAAACTTATGAAACAAATTGATATAGCAGACCTAGACGTGGTATTTTTGACATTTGATGAACCCAAGAAAGAAGAATACTGGGCAATCATACGCAACATGGTTCCATGGGCGCAGCGTGTGGATGGTGTTCGAGGGTCAGATGCAGCACACAAGGCCGCGGCAGCTGCCAGCGCCACAGAACGATTCATCTTGATTGACGGCGACAACATGCCTGACGCCAAATTCTTCAATCAAACTCTAGAGTTCCCCACAGCTGATTATGACTCTGCGGTGTTTCGCTGGCGAGCAAGAAACGCCGTCAACGGACTCATGTATGGCAATGGTGGACTCAGCTCTTGGACCAAAACCTTTGTGAACCGCATGCGCACACACGAAGCCACAGACGGCCGTACAGAAACACAAGTGGAGTTTTGTTTCGATCCGCTATACTGGGCCATGCACGACTGTTACTCAACCACCTACCCCAATGGATCTGCTTTTCATGCCTGGCGTGCAGGATTCCGTGAAGGTGTAAAGATGTGCCTGAACCGTGGAGCCAAACCTTCACTAGCTGATTTCAAGGATCGTGTGCATCAACGCAACCTGGACCATCTTACTATCTGGCACAACATAGGTGCAGATGTTGATCATGGCTACTGGAGCATGGCAGGTGCAAGACAAGGCACATATATGACCATGCTCACAAACTGGGATCACACTCAGGTACAAGACTTTGATGCATTAGCTGAACTATGGAAGACAGTGGAATCCAGTGACCCAAGACTGCTGGCCGGGCGTGTGGCAGAAGATCTAGACCAACAACTGGATCTGCCCATGGCCATGCTGGAAGCAGAACAAAGCAAGTTTTTCAAGCATCACTACCGAAGCAACTGGCACAATGAAGGCATCATGGTTCGAGAGATTGATGTTATTCGAGCACAAGAAGGCTGGTAATGAACAAAGGCGATGAAGCCACTGATAACAAAAGCCATTTCCTAACAGCCGCAGAAAAAATGCAGGCCGATCTTGGCCCTGCCTTGTGTCTTGCTAAATGGAAACAGGTCAGCTTGCACTTGCCCACAGGGCTCAACAACTCATGCTACCACCCACCTCTGCACCGAATATCCATAGAAGATATTGGACGCAATCCCGGTGCATTACATAATACACTGCACAAAAAAGAACAACGCAAACTCATGCTGGCAGGCATCAAACCTGCAGAGTGCAGCTATTGCTGGAACATGGAAGCACATGACAAACTGAGTGACAGGCACTATAGATCAGGTGAGCCATGGGCAGCCAAAGATTATTCAGTAATTACAAAATCAACAGGAGATGAAGATGTCGTTCCTAGCTATGTGGAAGTTAATTTTAACAATGTTTGCAACCTTGCATGCAGCTATTGCAGCCCGCAGTTCTCAAGCACTTGGCAGCAAGAAACTGATCGGCACGGTGCATATCCTACTCTGGTGCCTCATAACGCTGCTGAGCATTTTAGCGGCAGTCGCAAGCCTATCCCTGCACGGGAACATAATCCCTATGTAGAAGCATTCTGGGCCTGGTGGCCCACCCTGTACCCCGAACTGGAACACTTTCGCATGACCGGTGGCGAGCCCTTGTTGGATCGAAACACCTACAGAGTATTTGACTATGTGCTGGCAAATCCCAGTGCCAAGCTACATCTGAATGTCACGTCAAACTTTAGTGTAGATGAAAAGTCATGGCAAAAGTATCTGGCCTATGTGAAACAACTATGTGACGGACGTATAGAACACTTCATGCAGTACGTGAGTCTGGATGCCTGGGGAGCTCAAGCAGAATATATACGTCATGGTCTGGACTTTGATCTGTTGTGGGATCGAGTCAACCAGTTTCTTACTCAGGTGCCCAGTTACTCAAGCCTGACATTTATTGTCACAATGAACAATCTCAGTGTACCAAGTCTAGAGAACTTGTTTGCTGGCATTCTGGGCTTGAGAAAAACCTATTCCAAGACCTATCAGCGTGTGTGGTTTGACACTCCTGTGCTGCGTGAACCTGTGTGGCAGAGTCTGCAGATTCTTCCTGAACCCTATGCTGACAAGCTGGAACATCTATGGGCCTGGATGGTACGTCAGATCGAAACTGATCAAGCACCGTTTCAAGGATTCAAGGACTATGAACTTAGTCGACTGGACAGAGACATTGCCTGGATGCGAGCAGGCCAAGGCCAGGATCATTCACGTGCGCGAGCAGACTTTTGGCGTTTCTTTACGGAACATGATCGTCGCCGCGGCACAGACTTTTTAAAGACTTTTCCTGAAATGAAGTCATGGTGGGCCGAATGTGAGCGTGATGCTAGGCGCACATAAGATCATAGTGGATGAATGGGCCGAAGTATGGGATCTGCTGAAACCCTATGCTGATGGATCATTCTGGCAAATGCCCGATCTAGACCCTGCTAACACCTACATTATAGGGCGTGTGGTGCTGAAAGAAAACTGGATAGCTATCACAGACTGGGCTACTCAGAATCCTGGTCGTGTTGTGTTTTCAAATCCAGCAGAAGGATCAGAAACTGTGCTGTTGCAATTGAATCGATTGCGTATTGCTGATCTGGTACAAGATGGCCGCATTGGCTTGCTGACATCGGGCGACATGAAACCAGGCATTCGGTACTGCAAAACAGACTGCTACTTTTCAAACATAGTAGAATACACAGAAAACAAAGCAGCACAATTACAATCCGCACTAGACTATAAAACACATCGTCCGTATGAGTTTTTGTTTCTTAATGGTAGACTACGCCCGCATCGCAAGTATCTAATAGATCATTTGCGGGCACATGGCTTGTTGGCACATGCATTGTGGACCAATCTTGGTAGCCAAGTTGAAATGGCATTCACCAGCCAGTTAGGCACAGGCAAAACAGAACCCATACGCTTGCTGCCCCCTGAATATGAAATAGACCGTGCTGTGCCACAGCTGACTCAAGTGCCTGATTCAGGATTTGTCAAGCATCAGCTATTTGGAAACACATGGGGAGATGCTATTGTTAACCCGCGCTGCTACACGGACTCGTGGTTCACTTTAGTTTCAGAAACTATTTTTGATTATCCCCATACATTCCGCACAGAAAAGATCTGGAAGCCAGTATTAATGGCACATCCATTTGTGGTTGCTGCCAATCGAGGGTATCTTCGAGACTTGCGCAACGCAGGTTTTCAAACATTTCACAACTTGTTAGATGAAAGCTATGACCAAATTGATTGTCCACATGCCAGGATTGAGCGTATAATAGAAACAGTTCGTGCCATATGTTACTCTGGCTCTGCTGATTTCTGGCAAGCCACTAGAGATATCTGTAAATACAATCAGCAGCGCCTTGTGGAGTATAACCGTGAGCAACGTGCCCAACTCCCTTTACAGTTAGAACAATATTTAAATGAACGATCTAGAATTTAAGCACACAGTACTAGACCCGCTGAGTGAGAGTTTTTGTGCAGCGAAATGGTACAATGCTACCATTTGGTTAGGAAGTGGACAGACCACAAGTTGTCATCACCCGCCAGCCCATTTGGTCGACAAAGATAAAGTCAGTATCAACCCTAGGCTGCTGCACAATACT
>Ga0049080_10000008_pt1 | contig 57789 bp, 84 predicted proteins | sample GreLakmeER15MSRF_FD_66716 | JGI IMG/M metagenome (GOLD analysis project Ga0049080, IMG submission 66716) | Freshwater lentic microbial communities from great Laurentian Lakes, MI, USA - Great Lakes metaG ER15MSRF | ecosystem: Environmental > Aquatic > Freshwater > Lake | place: Great Lakes... | reverse complement strand
CCAGCAGATCTGGTCCAAGGAAATCTTGTTCCAGGCTATGCCGGTTCTTCGTTTTGAACAGTTCGCTGTCAAGAAGACCGAGCTTGGCGTTCAGCCTGGTTTGACCATCAACTTCATGCGCTACAACAACTTGGCAGTCAGCGAAACCGCTGGCGCAGCCTTGTCAGAAGGTGTGCGTATGGAGCCGGTAGCCCTTTCGGCTAGCCAGATCCAGATTACCGTGTCAGAACACGGACAGGCCGTTGCCGTTACCGAATTGTTGCTCAACGCAGCATTCGATGACGTTATGGCTTCGTCTTCACGTTTGCTCGGTCGTCACATGGCACAGAGCATGGACATCCAGGCTCGTAACACCCTCTACTCGAATGGTGTTCCGTTTGCTGGTGGATCAGCTGTAGCTCCGAGCGTTGTCTTCGGTCGCAAGACCTTGGGTTCAACCCGTGGCTCAATTGCTCCGTACGATGCTGGCACCCTTGGTACCGCTTCGTCGCCTGGCTACCTCAGCCCTGCCTCAATCAAGGACGCAGTTGAAGTCCTCGCTGGTCAGAACATCCCGCGTTTGGGCGACACCTACGTGTGTTTCGTCCACCCGTCGCAGAGCCGCTCGCTCCGTGACTGGCCGGAATTCATCGAAGTCACGAAGTACGCCGCTCCCGGCAACTTCATGCTCGGTGAAATCGGTCGTTTGTACGACGTAGTGTTCATTGAGACCACGCAGGTCAAGCAGGGTCTCACGATTCCTGCTGACATTGACTCAGTGACCGCAGGTGCTCAGGCTCCTGATGCTGCTTCATACAGCGCAATCATGATTGGTGACAACGCATTCGGTCACGCTATTGCCCTCCCGGTTGAACTCCGTGACGGTGGTGTCATTGACTTCGGTCGTGAGCACGGCTTGGCTTGGTACGCAATTTGGGGCTTCGGTGTTATCACCCACGAGTCTCGCGTCATCATCAACACCAAGGGTGGAGCAATTTCGTCCACCTGAGTTATTTAGTAAGAATGATGTAGTATGGTGGGGGTGGTTAATCACCCCCACCATATTCATTTATGTACTCAATAAGGAGAAATCATGGCAGCACGTAAGAAGCCCTCAGCATTCACTGCTGAACAAGTTGAAGATCAAGACGAGTTCGATTCGGAAGACGAAGTTGTTGTTGCAGAACCAGTGACAGTAATGTCTGCTGACAGCGACTACGTAAACGCCCGTGTTAAGGGAACATGGAAAATGTTCTGGGGCAGTGATTCTTATGACTTTGTTGATGGTAAGCGTTACAAGCTCCCCAAGGACTTGTATGCCTACCTTCGCAAGAGCAGCAACATCTACGACACCCTCTGAGGTAACCGATGGCCTATATAATCCCCAATGCAACTGATACCACTTCAGGTAACAAGTATGCAGTTCTAGACCAGGCTGAGCCAGACTCAATTGACTTTGAGATTCTTGGCAATGACAAGACTGGTGTTATTAGCGGTTGCGCTGTAACTCCTACTGTTGCTGGTAGCAATACTGCAGTATCAGTTGCTGGGGGTGTGGTCGTACTTAATAATGTGGTTTACACAGTTGCTGAAAACACTTTCGTAACTATCCCACAACCACCCACTACCTCTACCTTTGGGCGATTTGACTTAGTTGTAGCACGCCTCAGTGGCTCTGCAATGGTCTTAACTGGCCTTTACGGAACAGAGTCTGCGGCAAACCCAACGCACCCTAAGTCGTCTAGCCGTTTGGTTTCTACAATTGGAGTAGACGTTTTGTCTTACTTCAATCCTGCTACCGATGTGGTTTTGGCTTCTGTGTACCGTGCTCAAGGTATTCCCACAGTCCTTGCATCACACATTGTTGACAAGCGTCGTGATATCAACACCCCAATTGCCTACCGAGCAGCCGCTTATCCGGCAGCTACCACAGGCGATATTGGTGATCTTTACTTGCGTACATCAACGCTCTTAACTGGCGAATCTGGTGTGCATGTAAAGCGCGATGCATCTACGTGGATTCAATTAGCAATTACTCCTATTGATCCAGGCGTACCGATTGGGACTGTTATTACCTGGGTTTCTCCAGTTGCTCCAAATGGTGCTGTATGGATTGAGTGTAATGGTGATCCAGTTTCCCGTACTACTTATTCTTCTTTGTATACTGTGCTTACAAACAGTGGAGCTACGTTCCCTTATGGAACTGGTAATGGCTCAACAACGTTTAACCTCCCAGATTTCCGTGGTTTTTATATGGCTGGCCTACCATCTGCTGGTGGAGCATTGGGAACTGCTGCTGGAAACTTGGACAACGCAATTGATATTGGGATAACAAATATCCCTTCTCATCAACACAGTATTAACCACGGGCACACTGGAACTGCACAAGACGGTGGGGTACACACTCACACCCCAAGCAACGGTGACCAAGACTTTGCTACTCGTGGAAGAACAGAGTACCCACCAAATGGTTACCTTGCATTGTATGACACCAACGGAGACGGTTACGGAGACGGCGTAACTTATGCTGGGGGTGCTGGTAGTGGTATGGCAATTAGCTATAACACAACTACTTCACCCGCACCCACACATACACACACAGTTGATGTCCCACTTTCAAGTGGTTTGGTGTCTGGTTTTGCTGGACAATCTACCCCTACCCCTATCAACATCCAGCCAAACACAATGTACGTTAAGTACTACATCCGTTACGCATGAGTAACCTCCCTAAGCCCACAAATATCCCTGCTCAGCAGGTAGTTTTAAAGCGCACTGTTTCAAGTGCGCGCAACCGAGAGACACAACCCGCTTACAATCAGCCTAAACAGGACACTCTTCCGCCACCTAGCAACATCTAGTACACTATAGACGTGGCCACTTTTGCTGATATAAGCACAATTGCTCGTACTTATTTACGAGATTTCCCAAGGTTCTTTCAAGTAACCTTTGATGCTGCTGGGCGTACATATGAGTTGGGTCATGTCAACATTGACACATCCAGTATCTGGATCGCAACATACACATCTGGTGGGGCTACTACAGAACTTGCTTCAACTAGTTATGCACTTGATGAGCGTAATGGTATTTTACGCCTCGCTACCTTGCCAGCTTCTGGCTCAAAAATCATGATTGAAGGGTACTACTACGAGTGGCTTACCCCTGCTGATCTTGATTTCTACTCGCAGCGCGCTTTAGAAAAGCATATCCGTGACCTTGGCGTAGGTATTGACGGAATGTCTGAAGTTCTCATTAACGCAATTGGTATTGCCGCCATTTGTGAGTCTTTGTGGGCTCTAATGACCGAGTTCAGCCGTGATATTGATGTGATTACATCTGAGTCTGTGCACATCCCCGCCAGCCAGCGTTTCCGCATGGCTCAGTCATTGCTATCCCAATGGGAAGGGGAATACCAACGTCACGCCACTGCTCTTAACATTGGTATTGACCGTATTGAGGTCTTTAGTTTGCGTCGTACATCACGTACAACTAACCGACTTATTCCGCTATACAAGCCCAAGGAATTTGGTGACTACTCACCCATGGAACGCTTGTGGCCCGATGTTGACCCTGGCATCATGAATCGTGAAGTGCTTGAAGACGACTTGCGCACAGATGTTTACATTGACACTACCCCAAGGTCTGGGCAGACCACTAACGCCTATTACTGATGGATGTACGTAGAGAACTTGACATTATTAACAAACACTTTCGTAGGCACCATAAGGTAGCTAACGAAACTGTAGTTTGGTATGAATTTAACATCCTGGGTTCTGCCAGCGTAAACAGTATTTATGATGATGTTTACGACGAAGGAATTCGCGGAACTGGTGGCAAATCATATAAAGATGGCGTAATTATCCCAATTATGTTGGGGTCTGAAAATGAAGATCAAAAAAGGGCTATTCCAGAAGCCAGACAGCCTGTTCAAACAATGGACATTTTTGTGTCAATTAAAGACATGCGTGATGCTGGTATTTCTACACCATACGAATACCGTGACCATTTAAATGATTTATTTTTGTATGACGGACGGTACTATGCGGTGTATGACTACAAGGTTAGAGGTCGTCTAAAAGACGACATATTTGTCCTTATTTCAGGTCAAGAAACATTTATTAACCAAGAGTTCCTAAATGATCCAGGCCCTGGTGCGCTTGGTCTAGACAACTTTCCTTGGCCTGCAACACTTCCAATAATAGAGTAGAATAGGAGTACTCAACGAGCGTTGAGTGCCCCAACTGCCTAGACTCGGAGAGTGCGCCATGCGATTGGCTTCCTCAAAACCTTCTTCTTTGAGTCTTTCACTTGCCGCTATTTTGGTTGGCTCTACCGGTCTTAATAAGCAATTCACTAAATCAACTGGGGTAAATACTAAGACCCGTAAACTTGCAGCTAAGTACCAGGCTGAAGTTCGTAAACACGCCAAGACCCAAGAGGGTTGGTCTGAAATTGCTGATTCCCTTAAAGTTTCTATTTTAAATAATAATTCTGTAAAAGTTTCAATTGATGGTTCAAATGAAATTAAAGAAAAAGCCAAGATGCTTGAGTACGGCACCGGTGAAAAATCACCTAATGCCCTTATTAGAACGTTTGAATCTAAGTTTAATGATGATGTACAAATGTCACTTAGGGGTTACAATTGAGTAACGCTGGATTCCTCTTGGCAGAAGATGCTGCTGTAAAAGCCAGATTTGCAAACATTGCTGTTTCGGATGACCGAGAAGCAACTCGCGTTGCTGATGTGTTCTTTAGGTATCCGGATGGTGAGAAAGAAAAAAACTACCCATTTATTACCATTGAAAACGTAGGCATTACCCATAATAGGGCGTTACAGCATTCTGAACAGAACTATTACTACAGTAACGACTTTGCTGGAGCTTCACTTTCGCCGTCCTTTATTGACTACTTTCCGTCAGAACTAGATGCTGCAGGTATGTCTACCACCCTTGGTGCAGGCGCTTACTTAAAAATGGATTCCTTTGTGCCAGTTACCTTGATCTACCAGGTATCTACATACGCACGAAGTGCCCTTCATGATCGTCAACTTACGTCAAAGATTATGCGCCGAGTAGTACCTTTGCGCAAGGGCTTTATTGACGTCCCAGAAGATGGGACAATTCGTAGGTTTGACCTTATGTCTTGGGGTAACAGTGACCTTCTTGATGGAGAAGCTGGGTACCGCAAGAGGATCTTTAGAAAAGTGTACACAATTCATATGTCAGCCGAGATACCAGCTTCAGATATGACTGCCCTCAAGCACGTCACCTCTGTTGTTGGTAAGATAACAAACATAAACAATTCGAGTAATTCTGTATTCATCCCGCCGTTTTTGGAGGTATTTTAAATGGCCACATATTCAACTCCAGGTGTATACGTAAGTGAATCAACGTTAGTTAGCAACACCCAACGTTCTAACAACGCCGATTCAACTGCCGTATTCTTTGGTACTGCCCCGCGCGGTCCACTTGCTGCAACTTTGATTAACTCATGGAGTGGCTTTAAGTCAATTTATGGGGATATCAGTGCTAACAATGAACTTGGCTACGCTGTCTATCACTTCTTTGCAAACGGTGGTCGTGAAGCCTACATTGTTCGTGTTTTGCACACCTCTGGAAGTGCTCCTCTTGCAACAACTGCTACGGCAACTGTTCCGTACTACCCAACTGGTAGTGGCTCAGCCTCTGGTTCACTCCTTACGTTGAGTGCAACCAGCCCTGGAGCATGGGCTGACGGAACCTTAACCAATAAAGGTTTGTCTGTAAAAGTTAACTCGGACAACCGCACCGGAGCAATTACTGCTACTGCATCGGTTATCCCTACTTTTAACTTGACCGTTTATCTTGATGGTGCTGAAGTTGAGCGTTGGAATGAGATTTCAACAGATCCAGCAAACAACCGATATGCGCCCACTGTATTGAACACCTACTCCCAGTACATCAATGGTGTAGTTGGTGCTTCTGCTGGAAGTGTTACAGCCGCTAGTGCTACTTGGGAATTCATTACTACTGAGAAGAAGTTCTCCGCATCGGTTGATGGAACCGCAGTTACTGGTGACGACTACACGGCTGCTATTAACAGTAAACTTGAAACCATTGAAGGTGTTCTTATCTTAAATGCCGTTGGGCAAACAAGTAGCCTCGTTGTGAACGCCCTTATTGCTAAGGCCGAAACTCGTGGTGATTCCTTTGTTGTTATTGACCCGTCAACTTCAACTGATGCTGCAACCATTGGTGCAGGTACTGTACAGGGTTACACCCCCTCGTCATACGCAGCGGTGTACTACCCAATGCTCAAGATGGCTGATCCAACCAAGACTGGGCCTGCTGCAATTCGTGACACCTACCCAGGTGGCGCTGTTGTTGGAGCGTACATTCGTTCAGAAGTGACTCGTACGGTTGCTAAGGCTCCTGCAGGTTATGGCACTGATGTTCGCAATGCGATTGGCCTCACGGCTACATTTACACCAACAGAAGCAGATGACCTTTACGCAAAGTACGGAATTAACTTGTTTAAGTCGGTTCCTGGAGCGGGAGTTATCATTAATGGTACTCGCACCCTTGACAAGCTTTCACCCGGCAAATACATCCCAATCCGCCGTTCGCTTAACTACATTAAGCAGTCCCTTAAGGACGCAACGCAGTTTGCAGTATTTGAACCTAACGACCAGCGCCTATGGGACCGTATCAGCATGACAACCTCAGCCTTCCTTGGTGAGTTCTGGCGTGCTGGTGGTCTTAAGGGTGGCAACTCTGCAGAAGCTTTTTACGTTACTTGTAACAGCACCAACAATACGTCAACCAGTATCAACAACGGTGAAGTACGCCTTGAGGTTGGAGTAGCCCTACAATACCCAGCCGAATTCATTGTAATCAACGTCAGTCAATGGACTGGCGGCTCTAACACCGTATCGAATCTCTAAGGAGTAATAAATGGCACGTTCAGCTGCAACAGACCCAATTCGTAACTTTAAATTCCAGGTTACGATCAATACCTCAGGCGCCCTTGGTGCCGCTACTACAGGACTAGGAAGCATCGGCTTTGCCGCTATGTCCGGTCTCTCAGTTAACAACGAAATGGTTGGTTACCGTGAAGGTGGCATGAACACCCACCCGCACAAGTTTATTGGCCAGTCAGATTTTGCTCCGGTTACATTTAGCCGTGGTGTGTTTGCTGAACAGGACCAACTGTACAAGTGGCAGCAGTTTTTGCATTCGTGGAACCAGGCTTCAAGTGGTTCAACAAGTGCGGACAATGACTACCGTTGTGACATCCTTGTCAAAGTTTTTGATCACCCTGTTTCTTCTGGTTCATACAGTACCCCTGGTGCCGTAAATGGGAACTCAGGAAATGTTGGTGATGCTCGTTTTGGTTTCAAGTTGTTTAACTGCTTCCCTGGAACCTACTCATTGAACGACCTTAACGCTGGTGACAGTGGCATTATGGTCCAACAGATGACTCTTAACCACGAAGGCTTTGTGATAGCCTGGACTAAAGAAGACGTAGAAAAACTTTCATCAATCTAATACTTAAACATAGGACTACAAATTGACACTTAAAACAGACGCAGACGCGGTTAACTCCGCTATCCGTGAACCAGTTCCTGAACTACACGCTCCAGAAACAGTCTCAGCAACCCTTCAGCGCGGCCTAATTGACCCTGCTACGGGGTTGTGGCAGGTTGACTCAGAAGTGCGTGAAATGACTGGGGCTGACGAAGAGTACATGGCTTCTTTAGAATCAAAAAATGCCGTAACTTATGGTGAGTACATGGCAACTTTGCTTAAGAGGACTGTTGTTCGTGTTGGTTCAATTAACATTGGCGATCATCCTTCGGCATTAGACAACCTTACAATCGGTGATCGAGACATTCTTTTCTTGGGTGTTATCAAGGCAACCTACGGTACTTCAAAAGACTTCCAAGTTGAATGTGGTAGTTGTAACAAGAGTAATGACATTGTTATGAATCTTGATGAGGATTTTCCAATTCAAACACCAAACGTAGATTTACGTGGTACAACAAGTCACACTCTTCGTAAAGGTAAAATTGTTAAGTTGCGTGTTCCTACGTCAGCAGACAACATGCAAATTGCCAAAAACGCACAATCTGCTTCTGCCCAGAACACCCTTATGATTGCAAAGTGTGCAGTCTGGGAAGATGGGGAAACAGCACCTACTGACGTTGAGGCATGGGCTAAAACCCTTAATGTTGCCGACCGTAATAACCTTGTTCGCAGCCTCCTTGAAATCAAGGCTGGCCCGAAGCTCGAGGCGGTGAATGTCCCGTGCGCTCACTGTAACGAAGAAATGGTTATAAGGATCGACTGGATCTCACTTTTACTTAGCTAATATCAAATATACTTATTGGGAATACGAACTGATTGCTTCTGTTTACAAAGGGTTTAACCTCTCGGATTTACGGTCAATGACTGTCCGCCAAAGGGACTTCTGGTTCCGTATGGCAAAATGGCGTAATACCTAACGGAGGAACCTATGGCAGATAAACCAATCATTGGCGATGATGGTGCAGTAGTATCCAAAAACATCCAAAAAGTAGAACGCGAAATGACGTCTGCCCTTAATAGGGTTCTTGACACTGTTGAAAAGCGCTTAGACAAAATTGGTCAGAAGTTTGCTGAAACAGTTAGTGGAGCAGTAAACGACTCTGCGGGTGGGAAAGTTGGTGGTGCTGGCACCAAAATTGCTGGTGGCATATTCCAACCAACAAGTTCCGCAATGGGCAAGGGTGCCGAATCTGGTGCGGAAAGTATTGGTGGAGTAGGTGGCATGCTTGGCAAGACCAAGATGATGGGTAACCTCAGTGCTACTGCAATGAACCGCATAAATATGGGTGTTACGGCAGTCAATATGGGCATTGACGCTGCAAACTCTAGGTTTGATCGTGGACGAGAAGGCGTTTTAGAAGCAGACCGTATGTCTGTGCTTTACCAGCAAATGACTGGTAAAAGTCAACTTGGTGTCAGCTCTACCTACAGAATGCCCCTTACCAACTACCGCCTAGGTGCAGGTGGTATTAATGCTTTGATGGGCTTAGAAGCCTCTACAGGCATCAGTGGTCGCCAACAGGCTTCAAGCGTTGAAGCTTTTCGTACCATGTCTGGTTACACCATGGGTGCTGGTGAAGCAACTGGAATGATTAACAACCTAGCAAGCGCCTCAACTGTAAACCGTATGTTTATGATGGGTGGAACATCTCTTGTTGGTATTGGCGGAAAACAAAACTCGGCAATGGATGTTATGAAGGGTATTGTTAAGTCAGCAGGACTTACTGACCCAGCAATCCTCAAAGGAGCGTTAGCTCCAGGTTCAATTACTCGTTCAAAACTCTCAATGATGGGTGTACCTGAGGAAATGCAGACTCAGGCAATTCAGTATGCTATGCAAAACCAAACCTTTAAAGGTAAGGGTGGCAAAGGTATGTACGACCCCAGCAAAGAAGCTGATCGTCGTAAAATGGGTATTGAGGAAAACTTTGCTACTCAAGTTGAAGAAACACAACGACTGGAGACAAAGCGTGACGAAAACTTCTACCGTCGTCAAGTAGACAACTACGCTCATCTTGAACGACAAACTCAATCTTTGACTAAAATGTTTGGCGCTCTAGAAGACAAGCTATCTGGAGTTCTTGGTTTAGTTGGATCTAATAAAATTGCAACATCAATTTTTCAATCTGCAACGGGACCATTTGGAGACCCATCTGGCGGTGGAGACCCAGCTGGTATTCCTATGCCACAAAACATTTCTGCAGCGGCGTCAAAAACTTCATTTAACAATCTAAGCGCTCAATTTAAAGAACGCCTTACTAAAATGATGGCAGACAACCCAAATGTTACGTTTGGTCAGGGTGTTCGTTCATCAGCTGATCAGCGAACAATGTTCTTATCCCGTTATACCAAAACAAACTCTCCAACAAATGCTAATGGTGAAAAGAACTGGCAATGGGACGGCGCCTACTGGGAACACACAAGTGGAGCACCTGCAGCACCCCCAGGACGTTCTATGCACGAAATTGGACTTGCAGCAGACCTTGGTGGAGACTTGGATTGGGTTGTTAGGAATGCTCACAAATACGGACTAAAACACTTTGCAGATGTCAATGGAGAAAACTGGCACGTTCAACCCGCAGAACTCCCTAATGGTAGAGCTGCTTATGAAAAAATGGGAGCACCTTGGGGTAGGGGCCCTGCTGGCGCAGCTCCTTTTGATCCAAGCTCAAATTTTGGTGATTCATTAGATCACTCACCTAGAGGAAAAATGGCAGGTGGTTCTAGTACCTCCCAATCTTCTTCTAGTAGGAGTTCCAGTAGGAGTATGCGTGCTCCAACAATTTCTGAAAAAGTAGCAGCAAAACTAAGCCCAATTGGTGCTGGTGGGTCTAGTGCTCCATCTGGACGAAGGGTTATATCTGGGCGCGTTAAAGGAGCTAGTGGCACTGATGTCATTACATCTTCAAACTTGCCTTTTGGTGGACAAGCACCATCTGGTGTAAGTATCACGCAATGGTCTACTGATTTTTTAAATAAAGTTGGAGCACCTGTTACAGAGTCAAACATTCAAGCAATGGCATCATGGATTGCTAGTGAAGGAACTAGAGCAGCATTTAACCCTCTTGCTGTAATCACTAATCCAGATGCTGGCGCTCTTGGTTGGACCGAATTTAACTCTGCTGGAGTAACAAACTTTACAAGTTACGAACAGGGTCTTGAGTACAACGTAAGGCACATGACTAAACATGGTGTAGGTGTTATTAACGCTTTAAAAAATAAAAGCAATAACCCATACGACATTGCAACTGCTATTGAAAACGCAAGTTTTCAAGGCAAAGGATCACCAAAAAATACTCTTGTTCGCCAAAACTTGCAAGCACGACATGTACCTGAACCAACAACATCGGGAGACCCAGTGGGTACAAGAATGAGTGGGGGTAGTGGCGGAGGTGGAAGTGTTTCCCTTTCAGGTGGCCACACTTTTAACATCAGCCCAACAATTAATGTGTCTGGTGGGGGATCTGGTTCTCAAATTGATTTGCAAAAGATTGCACATGAAATAGCAGTTCTAACTCGCCGTGAATTAGAACTTGAGATGTTGAGGAGTAACTAATGGGTTACCGCGAAGATGGAAATTTTGGATTTATTGATCAATACCCAATCAGTAGTGGAATTACAAACCCAACTTTTACGTACCCTACTAGGGGTATTAGGTTTCTTGAAGCCCAAGCAGCACTTGACAAAGTAAAAGATAGTTACAAACTACATCGTGGATATATTCGAAACTTAGACCAACCTGCTTTAGGGGCAGCATTTCCTGTAAGTAAATGTAAATTTCAATTTAATCCACAAGAAATTCGTCAAGATGTGTCAATGCGTGAAGACGTTTACCACGCAATTCTTCAAGACCCAGCCCAACTGACACAACCTATTGGTGCTGTTACTAGTTTTACTTTTGACTTAGTTTTTGATAGGTCTATGGAATTAGCAAAAGGTGGACCTGGAGCACTAGCAGTAGACCGCAATGCAAATTTATTTGGAGAAACTAGTGAGTTTGACGTTTACGACATAGGTGTTCTTGCAGATTTGCGTGTTTTATATTCTGTAATTGGTCAAGGTTTTTCAAAAGAAATGCTTGCGTTTCAAATGGAATCATTAAAAAATTCTTATGAGTATGCTGCTGCAAATCAAAGTTCAGCCTCAGCAGGATCACCTGCTGCTGAAATTATTTACGACGACGTAAAAATTAAAGACATTATGGAATCAAATTATGGTAACGCAGCATTTCTAATGCCAAACCCAGTACGTGTTTTGTTTTCTTCGTTATTTATGGTTGACGGTTTTGTAACTGGAACTAGTGTTGCATTTTTAAAGTTCAATACAAACATGGTTCCAATGCAATGTAAAGTAACACTTTCAATGAGTGCTATGTACATTGGGTTTGCAAAGCAAGATACATTTTTAACTAAAAATTTAGAAAACGCAGCTTCCGCAAAAACTGCAGCTGATGCAGAAACTGCTGCAGCAAAACAAGAACTTAGTACTTCATTAGCTAAAACAATGGACAAATTCAAGTTTGCCACTGGTGGTCGACCAAGAAACGGTGCTGACACTTTTGGAGAATGGGATGATCCTAAACCACAATATGCACCGGCTTGGTTATACGCCATTAAAAATCCAATTTCAACCAATTTCACTAGCTCAGAAGCTGGTCTGTATAGAACTTTTTATACTGGATTTCCAAGTGTTAAACCAATAGAAGGTGGTTACACAGTAAACGTAAATGGCGTTGAGACACGCTATGGAAACGATGTTGATTCAATTTTAAAACTTTATGAGTCTGGGTCAAGCCCAACTATTACATATAACTGGACAATGAGTATTTATGGCCTAGGTGCAGGCGCAACGGCAGGGTTATCTGAATCTCAAGCAAGAACTGCTCTTGCAGCTAAGTCTTATACATCAGGCACAACCTTTAAATTAATGGGATCTTATTCAGGATCAGAAACTGCCTCTTCTAAAGAGGAGTGGGGTAGTGGTACTTCTGAGCCAGGTTCAGGTGCTAAGAGAATTAGAAGAAGGACATACTTAACTTTTGGTGACGTTACCGTAGTCTCAAATACAGCACAAAGTGCATGGATTGAAGATGACCATCGTGACCTTCCTTCATACTTTATGGAATCTTATTATATTGTTGATATTGATATATCTGTGTCAGCAAGTGCTTCATCAGAAGCATCCATAACTAGAACTGGCACTAAAAGCTTTGTTGTAAATGGGGAAAACCCTATTGGTGAACACAATTTTTATTTAAATTGGCTTGGCAACACTCCTGTAATAATTGTTGGATAGGTAAGGATTAATTATGGCAAATTACACAGTTTCAAGTAGGTACCGTTTATCTAATGGCGGTCGTACTGCCGACAGGGTTACTAACAATGGGGGCAGTTACTACCAGTACACCTCACGTGATGGGGATACCTTTCCAATACTTGCTGCAAAAGTATTAAATGATAGTTCTCGATATTGGGAAATTGCTGACATTAACCCACAAGTCCAATGGCCAGATGTACTTCCAACAGGTACGGTATTAAGGATTCCAACATGATAGTTCATAGTGGTAACCCTCTTTCACCAAAAGTTTTTGTACAAATAAATGGTGTTGAGGTTAACTACAATGCAATTACAAAAATTGTTATTGATTTAGCGGCAAACAAACATGATGTTGTTTCTTTGCATGTAGCTGGTATACCACCTAAGGCAATTACCGATTACATTGACGCAGCAGTTAGTGTAACTGTAACTTTAGGTCCGGGTAGAACAACTGAGTTTCGTGGTTATGTTCTTTATTTAGAGCCCGAAGCTATTAGCGGATCGTCAATTGTTAATAACAGCCCATTTCAATTGACACGTATTGTGTGTTTTGGTGCATCTTTAAATATGAAAGGCACTAAAACTAGAGTATGGGAAAATGCTTCTGTTGTAACCATTGCTAAAGATATGGCTGAAACGTATGGCTTTAGTTTAGATGTAATTGACGATGGTTTTAAATTACCTAGAATTGTACAAGCTAAACAATCTGATTGGGAATTTTTAAACACGTTTTGTGCTACTTATGGATATTCCATTTCTGTAAATGCCACACATATGCATATTTGGGACCCATTTAAAGCTATTGGTAGAAGGCCATCGTATGAAACGCTTACTGCACCAATTGGCTCATCTACCCCATCCCCAGGTTCAATCCTTAAATTTAATGGAACTTTTGGGTACCTGACACCAGAAGGTGTTTCTTGGAACTATTCAGTTAACTCTATTGATGACACGGGAACGGTTAACACATCTGTAGGGGACCATACTGATCCAGAATTTTCATGGTCTGGTGTTGGCCATGGTTCAAAATATAACTCAGCTTTACGTAGTTCAGCTTTGTCGATTGGTGAGGCACAAAAATTAGTTGCCGCTGAAATTCGTAAAAAATTACCATTTAATGCAGTACTAGAAACAAGCGCAACAATAGGTACAGTACCTGGTGGTATTGTTAACATTGCAGGTTACAAAACTAATTTTGAAGGATTATGGTATGTAAAAGCAGTAAAGCATACAATTGGAGGCTCCAGTTGTATGACAACTTTAAATATATCTAGAGATTTTAATACAACTTCTGAATACCTTGTTCCACCTACTGAATTAGCAGAAAGCCCTCCAGACTCAAAATACGTAAATAATAGATGGCAAAGTAGCGTTGAAAGAGTATTGACTTATGTATGACGGAATGAAACTTTACAGAGGTGTAGTTTCATACAGTGCAGGAACATCCGTGTACGTTCAAATACCTGCGTTACTTGGAACAGCAGTTTCGCTGCCCGTGTCAACTATCATTAATGCACCGACAGTTTCTACTGGTGACCAAGTACTTGTTGCTGTAGAAGATTCAAAAATGTCAAATGTACACATAGTCTCTGGTCCAGGTTCTGGATCTGGAATTGACGGAGGTTCAGCATAATGAAATCAATAAAAATGCCTTTTAATTTTAGTGGTGGGCGTGTAGGCACAACGTCTTCTCCAACAGTTGCTGCTGAACAAAAAATTATTAATGTGTTGACTACCAATCAATACGAACGTGTTATGCGACATCGTTATGGTGCAAATATTAATCAATTACTATACGAATCAATTGATGATCTCTCAATTGCTGACTTTATTGTTGACGCCAAACAAGAAGCCTCTGACAATATTAGTCGTACTGACATTTTAAATATAAAGTTAACCCCCCCAGATACTGTTGCGTCATATGGCAATAGTGAAACAACCTTAGGTATAACTGTTGTTTACAGGATTCCATTAGCAGCACCTCAGGTTGTATCCTTTAGGGTAGCAGCACCTGGAATTACTACTGAAGACACCTCAATTTAGGAGCAATCATGGCATTGAACACACCTGGTTTTGACTTTGCAAGTCGTGACTACACAAATATTCGAAATGACTTACTGCTCCGAGCAGGACGCGTTACTCCGGAATGGGTTGACCGTGATCCTTCTGACTTTGGTGTACTTATGGTTGACTTGTGGGCCTATATGGGCGACATCCTCCATTATTACATTGACCGTGCTGCTGGGGAAGCCTTTGTTTCTACTGCTACACAAAAGGAAAGCATGTTGGCATTAGCCAACTTATTTGATTACACTCCGTTTACACGAACATCAGCTACAGCAACTGTTTATGTTTCAAACACTTCTTCAGCTTCTGTGACCATCCCAGCAAATACCGTTTTTATTGGTGTTGGTGAATCTGACAATTTAGAATTCTTTTCTAATTCAACAGTTGTTATTAACTCTGGTGTATCCAACGTTGCAATTCCGGTAACTCAAGGAACAAAAATTGTTGAAGAAGTTTTGACAACTTCCGCATCTGGCCAGGTTGGACAAAAATACTCCTTAGCAAAAACTTCAGCAGTTCCAACAAGCGCGCAAGTTTATGTTTATGAAGATGGGGTAACACCTACTGCATGGAATAAAATTACAGATGTTGCCTTAGCCCCAACCTCAAGTAGTGTTTATTCAGTAAATGTAAATGCCAATAACGAAACTCAAATTGTATTTGGTAACAGGATTAGCGGTAGGGTTCCTCCAACAAACTCAAAAATTACAGCAACTTATAACGTTACCAGTGGTGCTGCTGGAAATTTAAGTCAAAACAAAATAACTTCTTTTAAATTAGCGCAACCATTTGGTATTGCAATCGTGTCTTCTAGCGCAGCAATTGGTGGAAGTAGTGGTGAGACTGTTGATTCAATTAAAACATCACTTAAAGCAGTTATTAAATCACAAAATCGTGCTGTAACACTTCAAGATTTTGTTGACCTTGCACTAATTATTCCTGGTGTATATAAGGCTGTAGCTAAGTACGACCCATCTCTAACTAGCGGTGGAAGTGTGACTGTATATGGATTACCATATATTTCTTCATACACTTCTTACTCAGCAGCTTCTGTTGGTGTCCCAGCTTCTGTTCAAAGCGAGATTGTGAGTAGCATTCAACCTTTAGCAACTTTAGGTGTAACTGTTTTGGCGGGAAGTACAATTACTTTAGTCCCAAAAAATGTTAGTGCAACAATCTATGTTGATGAAAGCTACGTTGCGTCTTCGGTTAGTTCAGCGGTATCTAGTGCTCTGGATGTTTTGTTTGAATTAAATGGAATTGAGTTTGGTGAAGATCTTAAAATTGGTGACGTTTACAGAGCAATACATAACGTTGAGGGTGTTCTTTACGCCACTGTTACTGTTTCTGGTAGTTCTCCTACAAATATTCAATTAATTAAAAAAGGCACGTACACCCTGACCACCTCCGGTGGCATTACTACATCGAGCTGATATGGCACGTAAATCTTTTACACTTCAAAAATTATCAGCAGAATATGGTAGCTATGTTCAGTATCCATCGGGTACTGGTGCTGCTTCCGTAGGCTTAACGGTACGTACTGATGATGACTCAAGGCTTAAGTCAGACGATTTATTAGTTGCCCCAATTCTAAATACTCCAGTTAGGTCTGGATCACTTTTACCTTACGCATCGTTTTTTTCCGCAGAGGTTAGTGACTACGAGGAAATTATCCTTACATGGGATGCCCCTCTTAACGACCTTAGTTTGGCGCCAACTAGCTCAACAGTAGTAGCTACTGCTTTGTTAATTGCTTATTCAGAAGATGGGGAGCCACCAACAGTTAGTGATGGAACTGTCATTACTTCTGATGCAACTTCAAAAATTTATTACCATAAAGTCCCTTCTGGCAAATGGGCTTATTACACAATGTTTGTAAAGTTTGAATCACGAGATGGTGATCTGTATTACGAACCAACTGCAAAACTTGCTGTTTTAACGCCAGCAAAATATAACAGTGTTGATGATCTGTATAGGAAGATTCCAGAGTATTACCGAACCCTTGATGACAATATGTCAACAGGTCTTGGTGGCCCACTTTACCGTTACTTAAGTATTTTTGGATTTGAAATTGACAAAGTTCGGACAGAGCTTGACTTCATGATTTCAATGAAAGACCCACAGCTTGCTAACAGCGAAGTGCTTGATTATCTTGCACAAGACCTTGGAGTTGACCTACGCGCACACGAACTTGGTTCAGCACGTTTACGTAGTCTCATGAACATTATTGGTTATCTTCGCCGGTCTGAAGGAACCATTGGAAGCCTTGAGTATGCAATGCAGGCAATAACTGGGTCTGATATTGAAATTGATACAGTTAATAAAGTAGTTAAAGTTTTTGCACAAAGAGTGAACCTCTTAAAAGACCCAAACCTAGAACGAATCATTGCTGGTTTGTTTGACGGTGGTTCGCCATCCTCGTCTACTTTTTCTCTTGAACTAGACGCAGGTATTGCTAGTACTTCTACTTTTACAACAACATATGAAGGTGGTACTCCTTCTGCTACTGGAGGATCAACTGTTGGAAACGAACTTTGGGGATACATCCCAGATTTAACTTCTGGTGGTTCAGTTAATGTTTTGCAAACAACCTCAAATTACATCTATGTAATTGCTAATGATGACCTTTATTTCTCTGTTCAGGCAGGAACAATTTCACCAGCACAGAACAGTATTATAAAAGTTGCTTTGTATAAAGATGCACCATATGGCAACGTTAGTCCTGCTCCAGTGCTTGTAGCACAGGCAACCACAGCAACAACGGTAGCTGGTATTAAATATTGGAGGCTAACTGTTCCTTCAACCTATACTTCTTACACACCTGTGTATTTTGCAATATTTCAAGAATCTGTTGTTGATGCACAACAACACTTTAATTACATGTTGTTAGAGCGCGCGGCAAATGGCAAATACTTTGATGGAACCACATCTTTTGGTGGTTGGCTTGTAGACGGAAATACTATTTCTGACTACAGGTGGTATAACCCAGTAGCACCAAACGGCGCTTCACCTGGACTACCAATTGAAAATTTTTCTGTGTACAACTCTAACTACCAAAAGACACGAGCAGTAGCAAATAGGTTTCTAACCAACCTGTTACCAGTAACACAACTTACAACTGGAACTGCTCCAGTGTATAGTAACGGCACTGTCCCAGATCCAGAGTGGACTATTACGTTTAACCATATACCAGGAGTAACTTACCCATAATGCTTTTCTTAATCTGTTCCCTTGCTGTTTATAAAACTGTACAAACAATTGATGCGCTCTTGCCAAAAGAACCAATGCCATGGGTAAAGCTTTTAGCAAGCATCGCACTTGGTTATGGTGCTGCTGCAATCTGCCAACTTGATGACTTAATAATTTCAGGTTTAGCTGTCACGGCGGTTGCGGGTGGGGTGCACACCCTATTAAGATTACTTACGCTAGCGGGTGATCTCGCTCAGCGTAAGAACCTACGATAGGAGAAACCATGAGAGAAGCATATGGTGTTGTTGGTGCTGGAGTTGCACCACGCAAAGTTATTGAAGCTGGATTAAATGACATTGGTGTTTCATCAGTATTTATTATCCCCTGGTATGGAAAAATGACAGACGGTTTAGAAGTTGTCTACGACTGGGTATTGGACAACGGAGCAATCTTTTCAATTGTTGCAAAAGATGAAGTTAAAGATCCCCCTAAAGTTTTAGCAAGTAAAGCAACCTCAGTAATGGTCGTTCAAGATGTTGACGCACACATTGTGCGCACACTTAAAGAGCGTGAAGTACAAGGTATGGTCCTTGTGCTATGGGACCAAGACAAAGAGAAATACTCTGTTGAGGTTGCCTCAATGGCCATTGACCTCAAGCTTCCTACTTTGGAACTTACTAATGGGCTTGTTCCTATTATCTTGAATGACTCAGAAGAAACAGTTATTGAAGATGAAATGCCAGATCTTGGCGAAGCTTCATATGATCGTGAAACTCTTGAGATGATGCCCTCAGCACTAGTTAAGCGCATGGCTAAAGATAAAGGGCTTACTCCAAAGTCAAAGGAAGAAGCAGTTGAGATGCTTTCCCCAGCTGATCAGAAGCTTGACGAAAAGAGTTTAATTGGTTCCGTTATCTTCTTGATGCGTGACGGCTCAGAGGTTGGGTTCAATGGAACTCAAGAGTTACTTCAAAAGATATTTGATGTCGTGTCAGAGCACACTAGTGCTTGGTGACCTAACCACATAAAAGAAAAAGCCCCCGCAAGGGGGCTTTTTCATTTGCAATGGTAACTACCATTTATTTAAGACTTCACTTCTTCTTGGCTGCTGCTTTCTTCGCAGGAGCTGCCTTCTTCTTTGCAGGCCCTTTGCCATACCCGGGGTCCTTTTTGTCTTTCAAACCACATCCACATGCTGTACACATATTAGTTACCTCCCTTCCTGTATTTGCTTGTCTTCTTAGCAGCCATGTCAGCAATCCCAAGCGCGCAAAGACTTGTTAATACGAGAATTAGGATCGTTGGCTGTCTTGGATGAAGTGTTCTTCTTCTTCATGCCTTCCATGCGTGCACAGAAAGAATCACGACGCGCTGCTGACTTCTCAGACTTAGCTGCCTGTTCTTTCTTTACCGGTGGCTTAAGATTGCTTCCAGGGTTTGCCTTTTCATAAGACTTGCGTCCTTTTTCATTAAGGCCACCCTTTGGGTCTTTGCCCTCAGCACGCGACCAAGCTGCTGTTTTCTTAGCCGGTGCTTTCTTTTTCTCTGCCATTATGTCCCCTTACTTGGTTGAGGCACGGAGTTGCCATGCCCATTTTTTATGCATGTCAATGCGACCTGAAATAAAGTCTGCAATACCTTGTTCGTTGGCTTTTGTTGCCTTATCAAAAGAATCATTTAAAGTTTTAATAACAGATTCATTTGCTGTTGCAAGCGCCTTTGCCATTGCTTTAGGGGATGGCTCAACATCTTTAAAAGTAACGGTAGTTAGTTCCATGTATTTTTTAAGACTGAATGGAGCGTAGTCATCAAGCTTACGAATGTTTTCTGCAATGGGGTCAATTGATCCGTAGGCATCTTCGTAGATGTCAGCAAAAAGAGAGTGGTACTGACTAAAGTCTTGGCCTTCTACGTTCCAGTGATATCCGTGGGCCATGAAATAAAAAGTTACTACATCTGAAACAAGCACCTTAAGTGACTTGATTAATTCGTTCATTAGGTCTCCTAAAAGGGCAAACGCCAGGGTAATAAGGATTGTACCCCATTAACCCCGGCGTTTGCTGACCTACAACCAGGTAGGAGAACCACCAACTTCCCGGTGCAAAGAGTGTACCAGCGTCAAATTATATTTGCAACGCCGTTGCTAAGTACCTCAAAAGTGTGTACAGTTTCCGACCCATGACCACCAACCATTTCCAGGGGCCATTCTTGGCAGTTCCGCTTTGGGCGCATGAACTGATACGTGACTCTGGGCATTCTAGGGACATGCAAGTCTTATTATCTCTTATCGCTCTTATGGAGCGCCGTACCAAAGAAGTTAGTGCTTCCGTACAACAGATTGCTGATTACTCTGTACTCTCCAAAGAGACTGTCAAGCGTTCCCTTAGGTGGCTAGAAGAGTCAGGTGTGGTTACAATTGGACGCCGTAAAAAGCCTTCAGTGAATGTTTACACAATTAACTATGCACCAGCAGATGGGGTCAGCGGTGACCCCATTAGGGCTGTGGATAAGTGGGTAGATAGGGTCACCAGTGACCCTATGATGGGGTCAGCCGTGACCCCATCAAAACCACGTTTGGCCCATACTGCTTGCGGATTACGTGACTCTTCTATAGAAGTATTAAATATAGATACTAATAAGGTAAAGAAAGCCGCAAGCGGCCTGGAGGAAGAAATGATCTTAGGTGGAGACCCAGAGGAGGCCGAAGTGAAAGTGGAAACAAAGGTTAAGAAGAAGAGTCAAAGGAACGTCAACAGTCTGGTCACCCAGTTCATAAGTGACCCACGTACGATTATGAGCCACAGTTATTCTTATAAGGAAATTATTATCTTACGTAAGACCCTTAACACCCTTAGAGACTCGGGCCTTACAGAGTTCACCGTTTCACAAATGATCAAGCGATTCCTTGACGTTGAGCACTGGCGTAATTCAGAAACACCAGTTTTAGTTTTTACCAACAAGGCAGTGCAGCAAAAACTCATGGACCAAGTTGACACTGAGGTTGTTACAGAAGACCCAGTTCTTGCTTTGATGATGAGCGACTTTGAACGTGTCGGTATTAATTTGCCGTGGGATTATACAAACGATCAATTACTAAAGCGTGAAGTTATTCGTCACGGCATTGACATCTGCTACCGCTACCCTGAAGTTGTGGCAGAACTAATTAAAACCCACAATGGTGTACCAAGTACAAACTTTACTGCAACTTTGCGTGCGCTAAACTCTCTTGTAAGGGTTTTATCTGGCGAAGAAGATGGTGACTTAACCGAACTTCACGCTGCGGTGTCTTCTGTGAGTCTTCCACCAGAACTACACAAAACTTCAAAGAAAGATCTGCGCCCTGCGGCAGAATCTCTACTTGAAGCCGTGTACAACTACAGGAGAAGTACTCATGGACGAAAGTGAACCTATGTATGTCTTTGAAAACATAAACGACATTTTGATCTTTGCTCAATGGGTGCACGAGAATTTTGAGTCCCCCGAAGAGTACGAAGGTTGGTTTGAGCATTCACTTGACTTAGCCGTCCCTTCAGAAGTTTTTTGTACTCGTCCACAAAAGAAAGTGGAAAAGATGCATGTCTGTGTAGAGTGCAAAGCCCAGTTCACAACAAAGTCAGGATTAAGCATCCATCACAATGTTGTGCACACACGCAAGTTGGATAACGCAGAATTCTGGGACATAATCAAAACCACTTACAACGACCACAACGAGGACCACAATGAGCCAAACATTTCAGACACCGACTGATTGGAAGTCAGCAGCTTGGTGGCGTAACCGTTCTCCAGAAGAACGTGTATTTCATTCTAAAATACCTCGCAGATTTGCTGACTGCGAAGATATCACTAACCCAAAGATTGCAAAATGGGTTATGGATTACAAACAAGGCGACAGCATTCTCATTCAGGGCAAGCCAGGAACTGGAAAATCAACAATGGCCCAAGCCGTACTTAGGGCGCTTGTTTTAGACAACCCTCTGTCAGGTCGCTTTGTCACATCCGATAGATACATTGAGATGCTCAAAGACCAGTTTGACAACGACAATCTTCTTCCAGAGATGTACTCAAGTCCATACCTGATTAAGTACATCCAAGGGGTCTTTGACATTGTTGTCCTTGACGGTGTTGGCCAAGAACGTGAAACAGAATTCTCAATCCATGAAATTGGTAGTTTGATTCGGCGTCGTCACGAAGACATGCGCACAACAATCATTACAACAACTCTTGGAGTCTCTGACTTTACACGTCGCTACGGTGACCGTGTTAAAAGTGCCGTGCTTGACATGGTGGAAGTCAAGGTTGTGTGATGGAGGCTGGAGACATTGGAGTTGGCTCACGCATTGGGCAAGCATGTGTTTTTGAGGGCGTACTAGCATCACCACCTGTAGGTGTTGCACTTGTTAAAGAGAAATATCACATTCGCCGTGGCTCTTGGGACGATGCATTAAAGCTTTGGACACCTAACGAACTCCCACTGAAGTCTTTAATTGATTCATCCGAAAGAATGGGGATTGCTACCGACATCATTACATTCCTTGACGCAGACGCAGTTGAACCAATGTACAGGTGGCTTGTAAGAAAAGGAATACACCTAGCGGTAGTTCACTATGACACACCCGAACTGTACGCTGAAGATCTTAAGTACAACCGTGGCGTAAAGGTTGTCTACACACCCAACAAAGAAATTGCTTACACACTTGGCATGCGAGCCACGGTAGTTAGCCCCAAATCGGCCTGGAGACTCTGATGGCATCTAGTGAACTTTACTTAGTTTCAAAAGTCATTCTTGAAAAAGAAACAAACATACCTATTCGTGCTGGGCTAAAGCCAGACCACCTAACTGGTGAGTGGCAAGGTGTATGGCAGTGGATCTTAGAGTTCCAACGTGCTCATGGTTCTGTACCTACTGAGCGTGTATTCATGCAACAGTTTGGTGGCATCACCTTACATGACGTCAAGGACGAACCATTCTCAAGATTGCTTGATGAAATCTTTGATGCTTACCGCAAGCGTTGCATGCTGGACGCATTACAACCAGCAATCAATGCACTCAACGACGATGACATTGACAAAGCAATGTCAACACTTGCGTCGGGTTTACAGAAAGCAAGTGTTGAAGCTTCTAGGTTGCGTGACGTAGACATTATTCAAAACTACGAGAACCGTCTTAACCGCTATGAAGAGATGCGCTTACAACCAAACGCACTACGCGGAATCCCTACAGGATTTCATGGTCTTGACAAGATCACGCATGGCCTACGCCCACAGCAGTTCATTGTCTTTGCAGGTGAGCCTAAGCGTGGTAAATCTTTGTTTGCCTTGATCGTTGCTAACTCAGCGCACATCTACGGCAAGCGCCCTCTCTTCGTGTCCTTTGAAATGAGCATTGAAGAACAGGAGGCTCGCTACGACGCTTTGATTGCAAAAGTACCGTATGGCCGAATCCTTGCTGGAGATCTCACGAACAAGGACATGGAGAAAATTCGTAAAGCATTATCCATCCGCAAACACATGCAACCGTTTGTGTTCAGTGAGGACACCGCTTCTCTAACAACTGTTAGCGGGCTTGCTGGAAAAGTACAAGAGTACCAACCGGACTTGCTAGTCGTGGACGGCGTGTACCTAATGGATGACGAAGAGGGCGAAGCAAAAGGTTCACCTCAAGCACTCACCAATATCACTCGTTCACTAAAACGACTTGCACAAAGGTTTGACATTCCTGTAGTTGCCACAACCCAAGTACTGTCTTGGAAACTAGGGAACAAGAAGACGCGTGCGGTAACAGCAGACGCAATTGGTTACACCTCCTCATTCGCTCAAGACGCCGACTTAATCCTTGGTGTTGAGCGCAACCCAGACATGGATGACCAAGCAATCATCAGAGTTGTACTAGCAAGGTCTTCGCCAAATGGTGAAGTACACATCAAGTGGGATTGGACAACAATGGAGTTTGAGGAGGTATACGAGAATGGCGCAGACTTCGACCCCTCTTTCGACTGATGTTGCTCTAATCCTTGAAACAGCAGGAGTAGAGATATCCAAGATTGGTGACAGGGAAATTACAGGCAAGTGCCCAGTCCACATCCACACAACTGGCCGTGCTGACAACTCTCCGTCATGGAGCATCAACTCCTCCAGTGGCTTATGGATCTGCTTCTCGTGTGGCGCTCGCGGCACCTTGTCGTCATTGCTCTACCAGCTAATTGGTGATAGCTCCATATCGGCACAGCAGTTTCTTATTAATGCTGGAATGCAGCGTTTGACGGATGGGCCAAAGCCACTTGAACTAACCCCGCTTGTAAACCCAGATGCGTTTTTAAAGTTTGATCGTGTATCCGATAAGCGTTGCCTATCTAAGAACCTAAACCCAGAACTGGTTTACAGGCATGGTGTTAGGTGGAACACATCTAATAAGACATGGGCCTTGCCGATTATCTCAGCTACTGGGCAACTTAAAGGCTGGCAGGAAAAGAAACCAGGATGGGTTCGTAACTTTCCTGTTGGTGTAGAAAAAGGCAAAACCCTGTTTGGCATTGAAAGGTTCCGTGGACGAACAGCCGTTCTGGTAGAGTCTCCTTTAGACATTGTTAGGTTTGCAGATGTCTTTTCTAAACCAAGTGCTCTAGCTTCATTTGGTGCACAAGTTAGTAGGGCTCAAATGGATTTACTTTTACATGTTGCTGATTCAGTTGTTGTTGCAATGGACAACGACCAGGCAGGTATTGAATCAAGCAAGAAGCTTTACAAGTTTATGGGTACGCCCCGCAAAGGCATCAAGTGGTGGAACTACAGCAACACCGAAGCTAAAGATATAGGCGACATGACAGACGAAGAGATTGAAGAAGGATTACTAACAGCAACAGTAGTTCCTCCCTGGATTGGCTAATGTTTAACGGAAAGCTGTACCCATATCAAGAAGAGTCAGTTGACCGCATGGTTGACCGTGGCCAGATGCTCTTAGGTCTTGTTATGGGCGCAGGTAAGACAGTCACAACTATTGCTTGCATTGAGCAGCTCATGGAAGCTAACGAAGTTGAAAAGTGCCTAGTCATAGTTCCCTCATCCCTCAAGTATCAGTGGAAACGCGAGATTGAACGTTTCACAAACTCACGAGTCATTGTCATTGACGGTACGCCCAAAACCAGGGAAAAAGCATGGAGAGCAACCCTCTCAGCTAAGTACATTATTGCTAACCCTGAGACACTTATACGAGATTCGTCTCACTGTCTTAAAGTCAACTTCCAATCAGTTGTTGTTGACGAAGCAACAATCATTAAGTCTAGGGTCAGCAAACGCTCAAAGATGATTAAAAAGATTGGCAAGAGGGTGCACTATAGGTTTGCCCTTACTGGCCAGCCAATTGAAAACAGGCCAGAAGAGTTGTTCTCAATTATGGAGTTTGTTGACCCAGATGTACTTGGTCGGTTTGACCTGTTTGACAGGACGTTTATTGTTAGGGACCACTACGGTAAAGCAACTAGGTACAGGAACTTAAAGTCTTTGCACGAGTCAATGAGCGAATGCATGGTTCGTAAAACACGCGAGGACATTGCAGACCAACTGCCAAACATTATTCATCAAACCATCCCAGTTCCTTTTGATGCGGCAGGGGCTAGTCTTTACAGAACCATATCAACTGACCTTCTTAATGAGCTTCAAAAGGTTCTTAATACCCATGGTGCTGGATTTAACTTGTGGAAACACTATAACGACCCAGCTTCTAATGAGGCCCAAGGTCAGATTATGTCTCGCCTAACCGTATTGCGGATGCTATGCGATAACCCCCATTTAGTAACAAGGTCAGCTGCAGCATACGCCGACCCCAACAGACCCAACCAAGGTAGTGCTTATGCAGACGCAATTACTAAAAAAGGTTTTGTAACCCCAAACCTCGGTTCCCCAAAACTAGATGCCGTGATGGACTACATCACTCAAGTTCTTGACGAAGACCCAAAGAACAAGGTAGTTCTTTTTTCATTCTTTAAAGAAAACTTAAAGCTTCTAAAAGCAGCTACCGCCCGCATCACTAACAGTGTTCTTTTTACAGGGGACATGTCATCAGAAGAAAAAGACCAAGCCAAGCAACAATTTTCCAACGACCCTAACACTCGGCTCTTCTTATCATCAGACGCTGGTGGTTACGGCGTTGACCTACCCATGGCTAACTATTTAATCTCTTATGACCTTCCTTGGAGTAGCGGCAAGCTTGAACAAAGAGAAGCTCGTATCATTAGGTTGTCTTCACAATTCTCTCATGTTACGATTGCCACGTTCGTCATGCAAGGTTCCATTGAAGAAAGACAATACGAGATGCTTCAGCAGAAGCGTTCAATCAATGAAGCTTTCGTTGACGGAAAACATCACGACATTCGTGGTGGATTTGACATCATGTTAGGTAGTCTTACATCCTTCCTAAGAGAATCACAGGTTTAAAATGTCAGACAAAATTGACAAAGATACTATTAGTCGGTTAATTGAGGAATACAAAAACTCAAGACACATGGCAGACAAAGTTCAAGCACGAGTTGATGAGTTTAAAAAAGAACTAACTCGCTTAGTGAAGATGCACGGCAAGCCTGATGACAGGGGACACCTATGGTTGCCTGGTTTAGAGAACCAGGTAAAGCACGAACGTCGCGTAAGCAAATCTTTTGACCTTCAGTCCGCAAAAGAATGGGCTAAAGAAATTGGAATCTGGGATGAAGTTAAAGAGGTAGTTGAAACTACCAGCGAAGACCAGATTTTAAAGTACGTGTGGTCACACCCAGAGCATGAGTCCACCCTTGCCTCTTTCTATAGCGAGAAAGAGTCATGGGCATTTAAAGTAGTTGATCAAAAGAGCTACGACGATGAGTAATTTGTACAACCCATACACAAAGCCAAAAAAAGAAGAAAACCCTCATATGCCTGCCAAAGATCAGCTTATGATTGAAAACAAGATGCTGGTAAAAAAAGTGCGTGAGTTAAGAGCAGAAGTTGAATTACTTAAAGCGGTAATCCAAGATTTAGACGAAGAGTATTTTAATGAATCGTGACCCTCTTGCTTTCTTTAATAGCCTTCCAGACTTTCCTGGAAAGACTGCACCGAAGAACCGCAAGATTGTTTCAAAAGATCCTTTAGCTGAAGATAGGCTTAATGGCGCTAAGTCAAAGATTATGAAGATCAATGGCGTTGACAGACAGTTTTTTACAGTAGGTGAATTAGCTAAGGCAGTTAACCGTAAGCCCGTTACAATCAGGTCATGGGAATTGAACGGTTGGTTGCCAAAAGCCAAGTACCGAACACCAGCACCCAAGGGAACACAAATTCCTGGAAAAGTTGCAAAAGGACGTAGGCTTTACTCGCTAGAGCAAGTAGAGTTTCTACTAACCGCGCTGTTGCGGTTTGAGATAGACAACCCAGCGAAGGCCAACTGGGACGGCTTCAGACAGCACATAAAAAACCAATGGCCCAACGATTAAGGAAAAACATTATGAGCAGATACGAAGATGACGAAAACGAGATTGTTGAGGATGCACCAGTACGTGCACCCAAGACAGCCAAGTTGGTAGTTGAAGATATTGAAGAAGAGGAAGAGCGACCCGCTTCTGCCTCTAGGGTAATCCGTCGTGGTTGGGGTGCAGCAGATTCTGTCAAGCACGCCGACTCACCATACGCACAACGGTTGCGTGTAATGGAAGATCCCATTGTCATCAAGTTCCTTGAAGACGAACCCTACGCCTCTTACCGCCAGCACTGGGTAGAGCGTTCAGGTCAGAAGTCATTCACTTGCATTGCGGACATTGACCCTAAGGGTTGTCCTCTTTGTGACGCAGGTAGCCGTCCGTCAACACGCTTTGCATTTAACGTAGTTTTGCTTAGCCCAGACAGCGACTCAACAATCAAGTCCTACGAAGTAGGCCCACGAGTAATTGACCAACTTAAGAACTTTCACAACGATCCTCGTCAGGGACCTTTGTCAAAGCACTTTTGGGCAGTCAGCCGTTCGGGTAAGGGCGCAACATCCGCTACCAATCATCAGTTGGTAAAGGACCGCGACCTTGAAGAGTGGAACCTCACTGAGCCAACTGCGGAAGAACTTAAAGACTTCCGTAACAAGTCCTACACTCCGGACATCATTCAGATTCCTTCTCGCAAGGATCTCCAGCAGATTGCTCTTGAAGATCTGGACGACTGATATCCGTGGCGCATGATGCGTTTGAGGTGGGGGGCAGAAATGCCCCCCACTTCGTATCTACAGTAGAAGAACTAGAAGAGATTGTTCGCGTAGTACAAGAGCATGGCGCTTTTGTATTTGACGTTGAAACATACGGTGCTATTGATCGCCACCCCGATGTTGAGAAGTGGATTGAAAAGGAATGGCAAGAACACCTTGCTACTCTGAAAACAACTAACGATGATGTACTGGCTCGTGCTAGGGAAATCATTGTTGGGCGTTGGAAGAACATGCTTGCACTTGACCCACTCCGCAACAGCGTCTTTTGGATTGCTATTGCCACAGAGGGACGTTCATGGGCAATCCCCATGGGCCACCCCAACGGCGAGGTAATTGTTCCAGAAGAACGAGGTGATGGCTCTACAGTACCTCCGCCCGGTTATAGGAAGTTTACGGCCAGTGGCAAAGAGTCCATGGCCAAAGCAAGATACTTTAAGCCAGCGGTGTTTAGTCCTGCCCCAAAGCAGTTGACTCCAGCAGAAGTTTTTGAAGTTCTACGTCCGTTGTTCTTTAGTGACATTGTTAAAATTGGCCACAACGTAAAGTTTGATGCACGGTCAGTTCGTAAATACTTTGGTGGGGATTTACCTGAGGGTCCTTTTCTTGACACGATGCTTATGCAGCATATTGTTAATGAGAACTTGATGGAGTACAACCTTGCGCATTTGATTTCTCATAACTTTTCGGGGTTCAGTGCTTACCATCGTGATGGCAAGCTAGGCGCATTCATCACTGAGGTGTCTTTTTCTAAAGCGTTACATTACGTGCACTTAGACGCACGTTGGACTTGGCTTTTATACAAGGTGTTATATAAAAAGGTAACACACGTCCCCGAGCTACTTAACTCTCTTCGCCAAGACATGCAGGTATTACGCGTCATCATGGAGATGGAAGACACTGGTATCCCAGTCAACCAACGTGAGATGACTGCTTTGGGCAAGCGTCTTGAGGTTAGATTAAACGAGATACTTCTTGACCTCAATGATTACGCTCCCCCAGGGTTTAACCCCGACAGTTCAAAGCACAAACAACAGTTGTTGTTTAATAAGAAGCGTGAGGGTGGCCTTGGACTTAAGTCAGTAAAGACAACCCCTGGTGGTAACGCCTCAGTAGACGAGGAAGCTTTACACAAACTTGAGACCAAGCACCCAGTAGTGCCCATGTTGCTTGAGTGGGCAGAAACAAAGAAGTTGGTTACAACTTACGTTGACGGGCTACTACCAAAACTCCACAATGGCAGACTTCACCCCTCGTTCCACCTACATAGGACTGCAACTGGTCGTCTATCTTCAAGCAACCCCAACCTGCAGAACATCCCCCGTGACAGCACGGTGCGCAACTTATTTAGGGCACCAGCAGGTTATGAACTATTAGTTGCTGACTATGACCAGATTGAACTTCGGGTTATGTGCATGTTTTCCCATGACCCTAAAATGAGTGAGTTCTTCCTTACAGGAGAAGACATCCACTCAGGAGCAGCGGCACTTGTATTAGGCAAGGACGTTAGTGAAGTTACCGCAGAAGAACGACAACTTGGTAAAGGTGTTAACTTTTTGACTGCCTATGGCGGTGGCGCACAAAAGCTTGCCCGCACGACTGGTATAGACGAAGACCATGCCAAGCACGTAATTGACCAGTACTATCGACAGTTCTCAGGTATTACCAAGTGGAAGCAAGAAGTCATTGCTGAGGGCAGGTCTAAGGGTTACGTTTCTACAATCTCAGGTAGGCGCCGGCATTTGCCAGATCTTTGCTCATCAGATAACAACTTGAAAGCACGAGCAGAACGACAAGCAGTAAACGCAGTCGTTCAAGGTTCAGCCGCTGACATCTGTAAGAAAGCAATGATTGACGTTTACGAGGCCCTATCTGGGCTTGAGGCAAACATGCTGGTACAAGTTCATGACGAATTACTAGTTATGACACGAACCGAGTTATCCGCTGATATATTCCCAGTAATGATAAATGCCATGGGGGACGGGGTTGTGTACGAAGGTATACCATTAAAGGTATCAGGCCATGCAGCATCCAGTTGGGCCGAGGCAAAAGGTAAATAGCATGCCCCATACTCCTATAGATAAGCGAAACTTCTATTTATCCCTTTCAATTGCCGAAGGGCAAAAGATTGCATCATCAGCTGGGTTTTCCGTACCTTCAACAGAAGTACAGGAAAGCGAAATCATGGACATTATTAGCAAGTGGGTAATACTTGCTAGCATGGGCATCTTTGAAACCACCCAAAACTGTGCTGAATGGATGTTAGAAGTTGTCAAAGTACACAACGACCTAACTGAGTCTGAGCTTGAAAACACAAAGAACGTAATACTTTCTTTTGGAATGGCTTTAGTTTCCCATCTTGTAGATAACGATATGTTGTTGCTTCCAGAAAGATCTGGAAGTAGCCTTGTAAAAGAAGATAGTTCTGCTATCTTTAGTTTCCTAACTTTTGCAACAGAAGACGACGAAGAGGAAGATTACGAAGATGAGTGATTGGTGGTCACGTCAGTTATCAACTCCACAGCAACGTACGGCTCCACGGCAGGAGAACCATTCTTCGCCTCCCGTTACGCCTCCTGCACGTTTTGGCTCTATCCAAATCCCAGTACAGCATCAGCCACAACCCCAACAACCACAGCAACGTGTACTTGATGAGAACCGCGCACCTACTGAGAATGTTTCTATGGGTGACGCAATCCGTTTGTGGAAGGGTGGCGAAGCCGCCAAAAAGCAACCCGATATGTACTGCCCCGAATGCGGTAGTCAAAACATATTTGTTCGTACAGCCAAAGGTGGCAACACCATGATTTCAGGTAGTAACCCAGCACCCCGTTGTTTTGAATGCGGTTGGAATGGTATTTACGATCAAGGTTCGCAGTCCTCTTGGGCTGTCTAATTAGGAGCACAAATTGAAAATTGAAGAGCATGAGACGCTTGCGTCTATTATTGCGTCCATCAACAAGAAGTACGGCGAAGACATTATTGTCCAAGGCAACCGTGTTAAAGAAGAACTTCCACGCATTACAACTGGCATCCTTGCATATGACTTGATGCTTGGTGGTGGTTGGCCTATGAACCAGTGGTCTGAAATCATTGGTGATGAGTCATCAGGCAAAACTGCAGTTGCTTACAAAACCATTGCGGCCAATCAGGCATTAGACCCTGAGTGGATTGCTATGTGGGTTGCGGCAGAAGAGTTTGTTCCCGAGTACGCCGCATCAATTGGTGTTGACTTGGAGCGTCTGTGGGTTGTTGAAACCAACATTATGGAGCATGCCTACGATCTAATCATTAGGGCTATGCAGAACCGTGCTGTTGACTGCATTGTCCTTGACTCACTCCCAGCACTTGTTCCTGGCGATGAGGATGAGAAGACCATGGCAGAGTTTCAAATGGGCCTTGGTGCACGACTTACTGGTAAGTTCTTTCGTAAGTCATCCAAAGCGCAGAAGCGTTCTATGGTTAACGAAGACCGTGGTTGCACTGGGCTTATCATTAACCAGTGGCGTGAAAAGATTGGCGTCATGTACGGCGATCCTCGTACCACACCAGGTGGCAAGGCCAAGAATTTCCACTATTTCTGCCGTGTTGAAGTTAAGCGTGATGAGTGGATCAAGGAAAAGGATGAGCCAGTAGGCCAAACTATTCGTGGTCGTACCATGAAGAACAAGACCTACCGCCCACAGCAAGTAGCGCAGGTGGACTTCTATTTCACTGACTCAAACGGTTTTTCCCTTGGGGAGTTTGACACCATAAAAGATATCGTTAACATTTGTATTGCTACAGAAATCATTACTCGTGGTGGTGCCTATTACAACTATGACGGTCAAAAGTGGCAAGGCAAAGACGCCCTGTTACAGGGTGTACGAGAAGACCTAGGTCTACAGGCAATCCTTAAACAGAAAGCCACAGAGAAGTTTCTATGATTCTTGGTCGTGAAGACCCAAAAGATAAACAACGCCAAATAATGAAAGCCTCTAAAAAGCAGGAACTACGATCTGCTAAGGCTTACAATGGCAGTCGCAATGCAGGATCAGGTTCTGGGTGGATGCGTAAGAATGACGTGCGCACCCATGACATGCTTATAGAAAACAAATTGACGTATAACGAAAAGTCTTATTCAATTAAGGCCAAAGAATTACAGGAGTTAACCCAACGTGCTGTACTTGAAGATAGGCTTCCTGTGTTGCAGTTCGATATTGGCGGGCGTAATTACGTCATCCTTAATGAAGCAGACTTTCAAATGATTATTGGAGAAGTATGAGTACCTCAGATACAGCCTCACCTAGCTATGAGTCTTTACTAGAAGAACGCAATAAATGGAAAAAGATTGCTCATGATCTATACATGGCGGCAGCCCATATAAACAACTGTAAACCATGTAGGAATAGGTCAATCCCAGCAATGTACAACTACGAAGAGGCAAACAATGACTGATTCACATGTTGAGAACGCTCATCTTGATTTAGGTATTCAAATTGAGAAATTATTAAGTGACCGTGCCCATTTGGCAAGGATCATTTCGTCAATGTACAACTGGAAAGATAAGGGCGTTGAAGACATCATCGCTGCTTTTCCAAGGGAAACTAATGACTGATACCCCATGGTACATGCAGGACTACAAAAAAGCCATGCGCTCCAAGGGTAGATTAATCCCCCTTGTAGAAGCACAGATCATGAAGTCAAATGCCGAACGCAATTCCGGCAGGGACACTCAACACTTACATCCAAGTGAAATGGCTAAAAAAGAATGGTGTCCTCGTGCATCTGTTTACAAAATTACTGGCGTAGAGGGCAAGGCAGAAAACCTAGCCTTTAGTCGTCTCAACGTTTTTGAGGAAGGGCATGCAATCCATGAGAAGTGGCAAACCTGGTTATGGAAAGCGGGAGTCCTCGCAGGTCTTTGGTGTTGCAAAGCGTGTGATCATACTTGGAATGCAACTGCTCCTAGTTCCTGCCCTAGCTGCTCTTCTGTTCGTCTTAAGTACCGTGAGGTTCCTATACATAGCGATGAATACAGAATCTTGGGCCACGCCGATGGAGAAGTGGTTGATGCGGAAGGCCGAGCACTCATTGAAATCAAGAGTGTAGGCGTAGGCACAGTTCGTTTTGAAAAACCAGGACTGTTTGCAGATTACAGTAAAGGTGTAATTACCTTAGACGAGATGTGGAAGAACATTAAAACTCCATTTGCATCTCACATACGACAAGCAACTTTGTACATGTACTGCACTGGTATTGACACCATGGTATTTATCTATGAGTGGAAACCCACACAGGAAATTAAAGAGTTCACAATCAAGTACAACGAGGAGATTGCTGCCCCCATACTTGAAAACTGTAAGGTTGTTATCAAATCCCTTGAGGAGAACACAACCCCTGAACGCCCAGATTGGGCAACGTCAACAACATGTAACGGCTGTAAGTACTGCCCATATAAGAAAGTGTGTTGGGAATGACTCGTATTATTACTAGAGAAGTACCCGACCATCCTGCTATTACTAAATTCAATAACAAGTTCTCATTGCCACAGCGCCCAGACGATCAGATACCAACAATCCCTTTTAACTTAGATGACATGTCTGACTCAGAGCTTATGGAGTCTTATGCAAAGTTTATGGCTTGGGTGTCTTACGCCAAAGCTGAATTAGTAAAATCAGAGATTGACGAAGACAAAGAATCAAATACCTGCCGTGTATTAGAAGCCCGAGTTCTTATTGAGCAATGGGGTGCTGACGCCAAGGGAGACAGGGTTACAATCGCTAAAGCTAGGCGAGATGTGGACACCCGAGTCGTAGATCAGCAAGAGAAGTATCAAGTTGCTCGCGCTTACCGGAAATTAGTTGAAACAATGTTTGAATCCTGTGAACGTGGCGCACAGTTGCTTTCACGAGAACTTAGTCGTAGGATTGGCCTACACAGCAAAGAACAACGTACATCACGATTTGGAGCATGACATGGAAACTCTACAAGAAAAATACGCACGTGTTGCAAGTCGCCTACTAGGCACAGACCTTGAACAGTACACAGTTGACCAAACTGGTTTGCCAGATATAGACAGCAATAACCCAAGTATCACTTTGTATCCCTCAAACCAAAATCCTTATTTCTGGGATAAGCCAGTTGCCCCATACATCACACCAGCTTTTGGAGAATGACATGTCAACATGGCAAGAAGAAGGCGCTAGAGCAGCTAGAGAAATGAATGAACGTGCGCGCCAAGAAAGCAATGCTAGGGCTTCTGTTGCTCCTATTAACGAAGTAAATCAGACTCTTAAAGAGATTAAAGCCTTACTAATTGAAATTAGAGAAGCTATTAAGAATGGCTAATCGCGCTAAGCAGAAGGGTACTTCGTTTGAAACCCTTATAAGAACATATCTTAATGATAACGGCTTCCCGGTAGCTCACCGTACCGTCTTAAAGGGTGGCGGCGACACTGGAGATATCAACGGCATTAGGAATAAAGAAAACCGACAGGTTGCTTTACAGTGCAAAAATCAAAAAGCGTTTTCACTTAGTCAGTGGCTAAATGATACGGTTGAACAAGCATCCAATTTAAAAGGTGCCCTTCCCGCTTTGGTTGTTAAACGGCCTGGTAAAGGGGAAAAAGCAGTTGGTGATTCATATGCTGTGCTTAGGTTATCTGACTTGGTTGAGTTACTAAAAGAAGCCGGTTACTCATAGTATTAAACAAGTACCAATTGTTTAATACGGAGTAAATCATGTCAGAAGAACAACCAGTTGACGATATCGTCAAAGTATCAGGAACCAGCAACCCCCAGAGTGTCGGGTCTATTGTTGCTCGCTCAGTAGTAGCAGGGCATTCCCCCAAGATCCGTGCCATTGGAGCTAGTGCAGTTAATCAAGCCACTAAGGCTTGTGCAATTGCTCGTGGCTTTGTAGCACCTCGTGGTATTGACTTATTATTTGTTATTGGCTTTGATGATATCCAAGGTGAAAATGGTGAAACCATTTCAGCTATCACATTCAAACCCGTAGCCCGCTGAAAATATTGCCATGCCACAAAGTGGTAATATCTATATAACTCTCTTATCCTTGTGAGGTAAATAATGGCAAGTCGTAAAGCAACCAAAGCTGAATTAGCAAAGCCAGTAAACGCTGCAAACCGTAAGAGTGGTGTAACTCAGTCAGGACTTCCACGCGCAGGTCGTATTGCTAAGCCAGCAAAAGCTGAACGAAGGACTGCCAATACCGTCGGTGGTGTAGACCTCTTAGGTGACGACAGTTATGGAACATACCGTTTAAACCAATCAAAGAAAACGACAAAAAAAGAATTAGAAGCTCCTACCCTTCCAAAAGAAGCAAGAGCAACTCAATTAGCTGGTTCTGGTCCTGGTAGATCTTCTGGTCTTTCTGATGATACTCAAACAAAAGGCACTCTTTCAAGTGTTGCTAGTGCACTTGCTAAAAGTGGTGCAAAACTCAAAGAACCCAAAGAGGTTGAAGTAGGCTTTACCGACACAGGAATTCCTGTTTTAGATCCCAAAAAAGCCGTTACCCCAGAGCAACAGGCAGAACGCAAATCTGCCGCAAAAGTTAGCCAAGGTCGTCAACGTAAGTCAGTTATTGAAGGCGTGCAATCAGGACGCATTGCAACTGACCTAAGGTCAGCAGAAGCACGTCAGCGTTTCTTTACTGATGATGTTGACACGTCCCCGGCAGCAGTTGAAGCAGCCGCAGTTACTGGTGGGGATCTTCCAGTAAAACAAGCACCTATTCGTACCGCAAACCCGCGCCAAGGTTTGGGTATTGTAGGTCGAGACAAGTCTGGTAAATTAGTACAAGGTGCTGTTTCACGTGCTAATCGTCTTGGCCCCGTACGCAGATTGGCAAAATCTGTAGATAAAGATACAACGCGAAATAGGAAAGAAGCAGAAGCTGCGTTAAAAGCAGGAGAAGCTATTCAAGGTATTGACGAAACTCGTCAAGGCCCTGGTTCAACTGGTCGTGGCGCACCTGTTGAAGGCATGACAAAAGACGCTGTTTACACCACGGGAACTGCCCCCACACCGGCAGACGTTGGTAAGCCTTACAAAATTACTGAGGTTACAGGTGGTGCAAATGCCGCATTAGGCGGAAAAGTTGAGGCTACCACCCGTATTGCACAAACAGCAGTTGGCCGTGATGAAGTTCTTAGCACCATGACTTCAGAAGATAAAAAGAGCATGGGCAACTTGGCTCAACAAGTAGTTAAAGGCGCCCCGTCTCGCACAGGTGGTTACATTGGAGGAACTGTTGGTTCTTCTGAAGTTACCCCAGAATTTAAAGCTAATGTTGCCAAAACGGTAGCTGCTGACTCAAAAACAGCGATTCCAGAAGACATTACCGACCTACAGGGTTATAGTTTTAAAGATTTGTTATCTGATCAACCAGATCTTTATAACGAAATTCGCCAATCTGTTGCTAATGCAAAAAGCCGTAGGACAGAGGTTAGTACTGGACAAGGCGGAAACCGCACAAACACTACGGCTGGAGGGGTTGAAGATGAATCTCCAATCCTTGAAGGACGAGATTGGCGTGAACGTTTAAATGTTCACTTGGCAAGTTTGCCAAATGACTCAGCACGTAAAAACCTTGAAAGCCGCTTACTTGCTGCTGGAGCGCACCCTAACTCCCCAATATCCGAAGCAGAAGAAAAGTCAACTAAAATTAATGGAACTACGGTTCGTGATAGTAGTAACGAAGCTTTTGGAAAAGTTGCAAGCGCAAATAAAGCCGTAGCAACAGAAGTTGCTTCAGTAAGCAGGCGTCGCCGTGGTTCAACAAGGACAGCTCCAGTTGAAGCAATTACGGAACAAACTGGCAAAGAAGCTGCTCGTACTTTGGCAATTAACGAAGCAACCAACAGAACTATTGCAAATGACTTCATGCAACCACAATCAACTGGTCCTAGCGCACGTGCATTAGCTGACCGAAACAAAGTTACAGATCCAACAACTGGTCAACCAGTTACTGGTAAAGGTGTTATGGCGGTAGTGGGTAAAATCCCGCTAACTGGTTCAGGGGCAGCACAGCCAACATCTGATCAATTGTCTATTATGAAAGATAAACAGCCCCGTCTTGCTCCAGTTTTTGACAGGCGCCCAGGGCAACCTGGTGCAATGAGCATTACAACTGCTTCAGGTGATGTGGGCTCAATTCCTGTCAGGGCAACTGACGGCGTAAAGAGTGAAGACAACCCCTTTGGTCGTGGAACAGCAACTGGTGAATCGGTTGCCTTTCCCACAGCAGCACGCATTCCTGGATCTATCAGTGTGCAGTTTCAAACACCTAGTGGCCCAAGCACCCGAGATGTTGCACCCATAGCTATGTCAACTGCATCCAGCATTGCTGCAATGTCAACTAGGGAAGCAAGCGGCAGAACCCCATGGAATAGCTTGGCACCTGGTACTGAAGTAGTGGTAAACGATGGGTCAACTGGCCCTACAAGCATGGTCCGAAGTAGCCAGTTTGGCAACATTCAAGGCTCTGGTGGCGTACCAGCTACACCAGAAAACATGCGACGTGCTGCTGCTCGTCCAAGGCGCGAAGCAGGAATTTCAGCAGCAAGAAAAGTTGAGGAAAGCACGCGTTATGCAAGGCTTGCTAAGATCGCAAAACCTGGTGTAGATGCTCGAAATCTTGAGGCAACAGAGCTTAATGATACTCGTAAAGCTTTGCGTACAGGAGCAAACGCAGACTACGACACAGTTGATTTTATTAAAGACTACGAAGCCCTTCCGGGTGGAAGAGGTTCCTCTAAATTCCATTCAGGTTATGACGCTAAAACTGCTGGACCTGGTTTTTATGGTAGCCAAGGCGCAATGTTTAGTGAAAAAACTGGAAAGTACGGAGAAGCGGAAGTTTCAGTGCCTAATAACAATGATTCAGGTACAAGCAGAACTGAAACAGTCTCTGGAAAAGGCATCCCAATGCTGGCAGGTTATTCAATTAATGATGACGCAGATTTAGAAGCTATGGCACCTAGCGCGTATAAGAAAAACACCAATTTAAGTAGTGGGCAGTTTAAGTAACAACACCATGTTTGCTACCATAGGTTCTACAAAAATTTATGCATAAAAAAGAATATAAAAACTGGCAAAAAATAGCCAATACACCAGATTACAATGAACACTTTGATGATTTATACGAAGAGGAAATTGTAAGAGACAGCAAGCAAAAGAAACGTGAGCAGGTGCGCTTTGGCCTCAAAGAAGACTACTGAAGACAAAAAGAAGAAGAAGAAGAAGCCTGTTAAAAAGCAGGCTGCTAACGTTATCCCTGCTATCCCACGCCCAATCCCCGCTACTGGTGGTGGACAAGGTTCAATGCTAACTGGAACTGGTGGCGCTTCAAGTGCCCGCTAGTCAGCAAGCCTTTACTCACTGGGGCGGAAGCTATGACCCTAACGCAGGTGCTGTAACCTCAGCGTCTATGGGTCCTGCCCCTGTATTCCGTAACAGCAAGGATGCCCAGTTAGCTTCATTTGGTGCTGGTCCAGACACTCAGTATCCAGACGGATACCTTGGCACTATGTCGTCTAATAGGCGCCAAGACAAGATAGTTAACGCAGTACACCGCATGAACAAAGTACCTTATACCCGTGGTGTTCATAAGGGCGAACGTATCAATCAAGGCGATTACATGTGGCCAGACGAGTTTAATCTTTACACAGGCTTACAACTTGAGTCTCAGGGGCTCAAGTTTGCGCCCCCAGGAGCAGAACCAGTACGTTTGACCAATGATGGTAAGGCTGGCCCAAGAGGCATCCCCCGTGGCTTAGACAGGCCCCAGCAAGAGATCATTGACCGTCAGCGTCAGTCAATGCTCAAAACACTAGCCCCACCCTGGAAGTGACCTTTAATAACCTGCTAGAATTATCACAATTAAACTTAAGTAAGGAGCCTATTATGGCGTTTAATGTTAGAAGTATTTTGGGTCGTAATAGTGCACAGCAATCTCCAGCGCCTCAACGCTCAGAAGACAGGCCCGCTCCTCGTCGTAAATTACCAGGAGAAATGTCAAAAGAACGACCATCTGCTTCTACTCAACGCCAATCAACTGCACCTGCTAAACCTAACATTGATCGTACTGAATCAGGTCGAGTTGCTGGCCCCCACAGTGAGATGACTCGTGACCATCTTGAAGCAATGGATGATAAGCAACTTACAGACCATTGGCAAAAAACTTCTACTGACCCAAAGGCACAATCAAAAAAGGGAAGTGGCGGAGTTGATCTAAATGACCCTAGAGTTAAAGACTCTATTAATGAAATGAGTAAGAGAAAGATCAGTCCTTTCCAAACTCAAACACAAGATCGCGCTAAAGGTAATGATGTTAAGTACGATAAAACTGGTAAAATGGATGCTAAGTTCTATCAACCCCTCACCAGCTCTACTGAAAAGGTAGCTGGCAAAGGTCGCGCTAACACCTCGCAAAACGAACGCCCACCGGGCGCATCACCAAGGAGATAATCATGGACTCTCAAGCTAAGCATCTAGGACGCAAAACGGACCGCGACTCACATACAAGACGCACTTCCGTTACCGTGCAAGACAAAGAAACTGCAGCTGGTTTTGGCATTACGTCAAAAAAAGGTATTAAAAAGAACATGGAAAGCATTCGTGGGATGCAAGGTGCAGTTTCACAAGATTGGCATGACGCAAATAACGGTAAAGATTTTGGAAATACCGCTAAACCGCATGTTGAAAAACTTACCGCTGCAGGGAAAGCAGACAAACCATCAATTGGCCAACGTGTTTCTAAGGCTGCAAAAAAAGTATCACAAGGAATGTCTGGTTATTCTCCTGAAAAAATTCAAGCAAAAGAATCAAAAACAAGTTATAACAATCTTATTGACAAAAATCAAGACCCATTCGACTGAAGGAGCCTATTATGGCATTTAATATTAGAAGCATTGCGGGCCGTAACGCTCGCCCTCAACTTACTGGTCAAGACATGCAAACTGCCAACGACCACGGTATTACCTCAAAGCGTGTAGCACGTAAAAATATTGATTCAATTAGGCAGGTACAGGAAGGTAATAAAGGAAGGACAGGTGGCATCTATGGGAATGAAGTCAATTCTGATTATGACCCCTTTTCAAATCCTAGAAGCCCAGAGCAAGATGCCGCTGGCCAAAAATTGGCAAGTTTAGGAAAACCTGCTAAAAGAGAACTTAAACGTCCTTCTTCGATGCCCTCTGTTATGGGTAACTACGGCAAAAAATCAGTTACTAAACAACCGCCTCCAGATAAAAGGATGAACCCATTTGATCCGATGACGTCTTGGAATGACTGAAGGTAGCAACTAATGGCTGCTCCCCGTAATCGTGGCTTATGGGCTAATGGTCAACCCATTGCCCCAGGTTCTCGTATTCCCGTAAGTCGTGAAGCTTTAGCTGGCAATCAAGCTGGTGAGGATATCAGTACCATTACAAACGCCATCTCTGACCGTGTGCACCAGCTCTTTGGCCCAAAGCCAGAACGTCCACGTTTAACTACTAAGGACGTCTAACTAATGGCCAGACCCTGGCAAACACGTCAAGAGATGATGGTTGACCAAGCATTACAGGCGGCCATTAGCGATCCTGAGACCATTAGGCAAACACGCCCAGCGGTACCTCAGCAACTCTTCCCTGAGCGCATGGGATTTGCTAGGCAAGAACATACTATAATGTCTGTTATGAACATTGACCGTTATGTACCTTCACGCCGCTCATGGGTGTCTGGCATGCCGGTTATGAGCTCGTCATTCAATGACGGCTCATTCTCTAGTTCAGGTCGCTACTCCATGGGTAGCCTATGGGGAGGTAGCGCCTAATGGCTAACCAAGAACCAGGCTGGTCATCTAGCCCTTTAGCTAGCGGACTTACACCAGCGGATGCTTGGACTCGCGGCATGCGACAAAGGTATGGTACTGGCAGAACAGACGACATTATTGCATATGGTATGCAAAGCGAAGGGGTAATGAACCCATCTAGTGGGTTTGGCTCAAGTGGTCGGTCTGGTGGCGGTTCAGACTGGCTGGGATCAGGCAGTGTAAACATGCGTTTTGGTGGAGGTAACACCCCATCAAACCCAGGTGCCTACAACTACGGCACACTTAGCAGATCTGTTGGTAACGCTGTTGAAGCTGTTAAATGGGGGTTTGACACCCGCAGTAAACTTCGTAACAACCAAGAGAAGCAGGACAGGGTTAAAAAAGTTCAAGAAGCAAATGACTGGAACTCTCGCGTTCTCCCCTATGGTCTTGAACAGCACGACAAAAAACAAAAAGACTTTAACCAACCACGAAGCCCTGTAACTGGCAGGCCTTCAAAAGCAAAAAATGCTAAACCAATGCAAGGCCCTGTTCCAACTCCAATGAACATGGACTTAAACCCTAAAACACCCTAAGGAATTACCATGGCAGTTAACTCAGCACGCTCAATGAATGCAGATCTACACTCAGGTGTTAACGACGGGCGCCTAAAGAGCCTTACCCCTGATCGTGGTGGGGTATTGGATAGCGACCCTAAGGTTTCAATTCGCGCAGGCCAGCTTCAAGCACAGTACAACGTAACTGACTTTATTAAAGATGTTACCCCTAAGGTACTTGACCACGAGTACGAAACCGGATACGCTGAAGACTAATATCTATAATTAGGAGCACAAAATGCCTAGACTACTTGCGTGTAAGTCTTGTGGAACCATGTACAAAATGCGAGACTATGAAGGTTCCGCTGATTACGACATGGAGTTGCAGGAGCTAATTAAGCGTCACCTTGGCGAAGCCCGTGACCCAGATCCAGCAAGCCATATTTCCCTTGTATTTCGTGTTGACGAAGCTACTTGGGAAAAACTTGGTAACGAAACACCCATTCAAAAAGAACTAATGAAGAACGAATGGGAAGTACGTGCTTTGCGTGACGACCTTAAGGTTGATGCTCTTAAATGTTTTAACCGTCATAACCGACCCGCCGCAGGCTGTATTGACTACGAGGACGCTTCTAAAACAATTGGTCGCACCATTGGTGTCCCCAAGGAGAATCGTCAGTATTTGTGCCACTACTGCCCTGCGCAGGAATACGTGACACACAAGAATCGCATCGCTAAAGGGATGTATGGGTGATCGTATTTAACTTTGACGTCATAGCACGTCCGGCAGATTCTCTAGCGACTCGCCAACCTGACTCAGATGGTAGGGCCATTTGGGGAGCGTTATTTGAAAAGTACATGGGTCGTATAATCCTTGTGTGTAATGACGTATATGACCGTCCACAATTCATGGACTGGCTTAAACGTGAACAGTTCAAAGCATCCATGTTGGACTTTATTGACCAAACAGATCCTGTACTTAAGGCAGAAGCAGTGCACAGGGTTGGGTCAGCAGCAGGTCGTATCAACTGGTATGTAGATAACGATCCCAGGACATGCCAAGAAACCCTAAAACTAGGTATACCAACTCTTGTTGTTGCCTCCCCTTATATTGTGCGCCCCGAGTGGGATAGTGGGCGCAAGATTAAAGAGTGGGGAAACCTCGTTGATGAGATGGACAGTCAAGCATTGAAGTCTGCTGAAAGAACATGGAGAGATGAATGAGGGTTTTCCTTGGTGGTGCTGAGAAGGGTTCCCATAGGAGCCTGCTATTAGCAAATGACGTCCAAAGCATGGCGGTAAACCTAACTCATTTGCCTATCCCAAAGACAAAAGAGTTTCACATCCCAACAGTGTTTGGTGGTGCTGATGTTATTTTGTACACATCAGAAAATGATGAGGACGAGAACCGTTACACGGATTTTGTGCGCACGCACATTGAAGATCTTGCTTTTGTAATTGGTCGCCCAGGCTATGACGGTGACTGGATGGGGGAGAAGTACATCCCAGTTTGGTCAGACAATGATGACCTTGAACGCTTAGCCTGGCTATGCCAACGTTATGGGCGAGCAGCTATATCAGACAAGGCTATTACAGGTAAGACCATCCCTCGAATTCGCTCGCTTTCGCAGCGTTGGAATGCCGAATTAGTTGGGTTGACAAGTAAGCCAGACATCATTGAAGCACTCCCATGGGCCGCAGTTGTTGTTGGCTCGTGGACCTCTGCCATTCGTTATGGTGAAACTCAAGTATGGGATGGTCACGGTTTACGACGATACCCCGCTCAACAAAAAGAGTCGTCTAGACGGAAGCACAGGCCGGATATTATCCGTCTAGGAATTGACTTTGAAGCCGTTATGGAAGACGACGTATCGGCAGTTGGCAACCTTGCTATTCGTTCTTGGATGGAATGGGAGAACCATTCTTTTGGGGCCTATGACCCTCAAGAAGTACCTGACGAAGAAGAGTTTGTAAACAACGAAAGTGATGAGATAGTTGCTATACCCCCTGAAACGCATACTGGGGTGAAACCGGTTTCTAGGGGTACAGGTATTGCTAGCGGACCTGTTGAGAAGCGGCACGAGAGTGATCGTGTATTGCTACCGGTTATAGGTATAGAGCACATTGTATCCATGGGTACGCAAAGTGCTTCTGACCAGGGTGAACACATTGAAATCAGCCCTGAAGAGACTGCTGTAATTAAGTATCAATCTAATCCTTTACGACAGTGCGATAGTTGCTATCTAGCGGCACGTTGTCCTGCATTCCGTGAACATTCAGATTGTGGCTTTAAACTTCCTGTAGAGATACGTACCAAAGACCAGTTACAGGCCATACTTCAAGCCATGTTAGAGATGCAAGCAAGCCGAGTTTTGTTTGCACGCTTTGCTGAAGAACTGGAAGGCCAAGGTCTTGACCCAGCCTTGTCATCCGAAATGGATCGCTTGTTTTCTCTTGTTGACAAGTTTAAAAACATCTCTGATAGTCGTGACATGATGCGTATTGAAGTTGAAGCACGTGGTGGAGCCGGCGTCTTATCCCGCCTGTTTGGTAACAAAGCTGGGGACGTCGCTCGACAACTTCCTGGTGGAGGCTTTGACCAATCTATGACTGACCGTTTTATATCTGATGTAATAAACATTGACGGACAGGGTTAGAGGTTACAAATGGACATTGACGCCTCAAAGCAAGCACTCATAAACGTTTACAAACACCAAATTGCTTGTCTTGAAAAAACAATTGAAGAACTACTACCTCTAGCTATGGGCTACTACTCCGAGCATTACTGGGCGGCTGGGTGGCTAGTGGGCCTAGAAGAAGAGCTTCCACTGATGGAGCCAGCAATTGATACTGCCGCCCGTCTCATAGGCAAGATCCCCACAACATATGAACCAAAAGGAGAACAAGATTGGACGCCTTACCCGAGCACGTATATCAAGACCGTAGAAGGACAGCAATAGCACTGTCGCTATCACTCGTAGCATCTGTAACAGATGCTTTTTCTAAGCATGGAACTGGCTGGCCAATTTTGGCTTCATTTGGGTTCTTTACAGTTCTAACAACCGCACCCCTGACTCTTGGGAAACTCGTAGACAAATTGTCACCACGGGAGTCAAAGTAATCATTTCAATGGACTGGCTACAAGACGCATCATGCAGGGGTAAACACCCTGACATTTGGTATCCACCCATGGATTCACCAACACCTAGTGACTATTACACAGTAGGTAAACTAGTGTGTGCTAATTGTGCTGTCTGGGAGGAATGCATGAATTTTGGTGCAGATGAGACATGGGGTATGTGGGGTGGTTTAACTCCACAAGAACGACGCGGTACTGTGCGTCCTCTTCATGGTTCCATTGAGCAATTCCGTAAAGGATGTCGTTGTAGTGAGTGTATGAATCATGTACTCCCACAACCACTTCAACTGTCAAAACTCCCACAAAAGAATACCCCCATCGATATAAAAGCCCTGCTCTTTGACCTAATTGGTAGATAATGTAGGAAGTCCTCGTAACATGATGGTAATATATGTGTATGGCCCTACCCCAAAAGTAGGGCCTTTCCATATCCCCTATCAAGGAGAAGACTATTGCGTAAACTTACCCTAACGAGTGCAGCCATTGTGGGCGCTCTACTACTCACAAACTGTAACGGACCAGTAAGCACACAAGAAGTTCAAACCACAGCAGAAACTTCAACTACAACAACTACCCCACCCCCAACAACTACAACCACAACCACAACTGTTGCCCCAACCACCACTACCACAACAACACTTGTACCCCTTGGGTCAAAGTGTGAAGAATTAGCACCAATTGCCGTAGCGGCGGGTTGGCCCCAAGAACTATTAGTAGATGTTCTTGAAGAGGCATGGTCAGAATCCCGTTGTCAAAATGTAATTCCTGGTCATCCCCAATGGAACGGTTCAGATTATGGGCCTCTTCAGATCAACGGAGTTTGGTCTAACGAAGTTGAAGACTTCTTTGGAAGTTGGGACATGGTTCAAGACCCCCTTGTGAACTTCACATGGGCTTGGGAAATGTACAAATGGTTTGATGATCACAAAGGTTGCGGATTTATTCCGTGGACTCGCAAGTGCAAGTAATTGCTACACCTGGTGCTAGTGTGTAATATGTAACAAATAGAACGTGTACAACATAAGGAGAAATTATGGACGTAAACAATATCGGTGGCACAGCGGAAATTGCGGAACTACTAGGTTGCCCAAAGCAACAGATCTTTGCTCTTCGTAAGCGCAAAGATTTCCCCAAGCCAATTCGCACACTCGCCGCAACTCCTTTGTGGGACCTTGAAGACATTCGGGTATTCGCTACTACATGGACACGACGAAAGTCCACGAACGGAATGCAGTGAGTAAAGAATACCTGCCTGCAGGGTTCTACCAATGCCCCAAATGCAACAGTGAGATTAGGGTGTATGTTCCTTTACTGGAAGCCCCTACTCACCGTTGTGGGGTAGGAAACAAGAAAAGCGTGATGGAGTTTAAAGGGGAGAAAGATGCTTCTAGGCATAGCATCGGGTGACTGGTTAAGTCCCGATAAAGCAAACGATGGTCAAGAACACTGGGGTGGCTCAGGTTGGGCTCGTATTGGTCAATATGTCCCAAGCCTCCCTATGGCCGCCGCTATTGGGATCTTGGTGTGGAACCGCGATCACTTCTCAATTGCAGATCAGTGGGGCAATCACTACGACCCTGACGTAATCATCATGCAACGGTTGATGCACAAAGGCATTGCCGAAAACATTGTTGAGGCACAAAAGTACGGCCAAAAGATTATCAACGATGTAGACGACTGGTACTGGGGCTTATCACCTCAGAACTATGCTTTTCACGTTAACCACCCTAAGAAGAACCTAACCGAAAACATTGAGTTCTACAAAGCTTCATTAGCCAAGTCTGATCTAATCATTACTAGTACCCCATACCTGGCTGAGAGGCTTAGCGCCCTAACCAAGTGCCCCATTGAAGTATCAAAGAACACCGTTGACATTGCTAGGTTCCAAACAAAAGAACATACCGACTCGGATGTTCCAGTAGTTGGTTGGGTTGGTAGCACAATCCATAGGAGTGGGGACTTAGAAACTATGAAGGGAATCCTTGGCCCAATGGTCAAAGACAACCGCATAAGCCTGTACCACGGTGGTGCTATGCCTGGCGGGCCTACGTTTGCTGGCAAGATTGGCGTATCAGATAGTGACGTTACAACTGCTTCCTTATGCCCATCAGATGAGTACCCAAAGCTAATCACAATGGATGTAGGTATCGTTCCGTTAAATAGCACACCTTTTAACCGCGCCAAGTCAGACATCAAAGGTTTAGAGTACGCGGCTTCAGGTATTCCGTTTATTGCACAGAATCTTGATGCGTACATTGAACTACAACAATCACTAGGCGTTGGTCGTGTGGCTAAGAACGCATCTAAATGGATTAGGCACCTTAACGAATTACGTGATCCTAACGTTCGAGCCGAAGAAGGTGCTCGCGTTAAGGAAGCTATTGAACCACGTGACATTAAATATGGTGCGCAGAGGTTGGTTGACATCATCACCAATCTGTAGAATCGCCCGTATGAATCTCACAGACGAACCACATCTATATGTTGAACTTCCCATGCTTAAAGATTGGGGCAACGGTACGTGGCGTGTAAAAGCGGCATGCGCTAATAGTGATACTGAAAAGTTCTTTCCCAATAGAGATGGTGTTGACGCTGCCATGATTGTTGCACAGGCTCAGTTATGTTGTGCAACATGCACAGTACGTAAAGAGTGCTTAGAGTTTGCGCTAACCAACAAACTTAAATATGGCATTTGGGGTGGGGTAACCCCCAGGAATCGCCGTGGGCTGGAATTAGAAGATGCTGAAGAAGCATCAAAATTAACAGCTACTAGTCTTATTAAAGTATTGCGTAAAGTAAAAGACGCAACTCCTTTGAAAACCTCAGCAAAGATGATGAACTTAGATTTAGAAGAATTTCGTAGTCTATTAGCTCAAAACAAATGATTACATTTCTTTTGTAAGACTGTCAGGGTTGTACCCAATATCTTCAAGGAAGTCACGCAACCTTTTAATCTCTGCTTTAAGAGCATGGTAAAGGTGTTGGCGCTCAATGTTCTCAATGAGTGACACCTTCTCTAAGTGATCAGGGTTACAACAAAGGGTGTTACGACACAAGTGGTCGAGAGTTTCTACCTTCGTTAAAGACACATGTCGGTGCTGTTCATATGACCAACGATGCGCTTGAAACGCTTTGTTACCCACGTACATACGGCCATACCCTTTATCAACAGGGCCAGTCCATGTCCAACACTCATTAGCGTCTTTACGTATGTTCTTCCAAAACTTATCTTCAGGTAGTTTTGATTTCTCAATAGCGTGGAGTACTCCATCGCGTTGTAGTTGTTTATAGTGAGCAGAACATAAGCCTTTGGCTACGACTTTTTCGCTACACACCGGACCACGGCACAGACTCATACTTACCTCCTTGGACAACGCCACAATTGCGTTGAGGTAAAGTCTAGCCGGGCTTCACCCCCCTGCCTTACTTTGTTACCTATAACAACCGAGAGTAACGGGGGAGGGTTACCAGGGCTGTACAGGCATAAGACAGGGGGGAGAGGATATCCCGAAGACAGAAAGGGTTTTCTTCAGGCGCCAGCGTTATCCCCTTAGGCTTAGTTGACTCGCAGTTGCGAGTAAGGCTTCTTGCTTGTTACCTGCTCTACAACCTCTGTCTTGATCTTGCCAAGACTTACAGCGGCGTCAAACAACTTGGACTTGACGGCAGGCTCAGTAACTTGCTTGAACACTGAGGCAGAGATCAACTTCTGCAACTCCTCAGCATTGAATGAGCGTTGCTCAGCCTGTACAAGCGTTACTGACTTGCCTTCAATCTCAATCTTCTTGATGTCTTGGGCAATCATCTCATCTTTGATGGATTGCTCAAGGCTCTTCAAAGTCTCTGTGCTTGCCTCAATGGCCTGCTTCAGTGAGATGAATTCTTTAAGTGTGGTCTCTAATAATTTGTTCATAGTGGTTAATATACCTTTCATTTGTTAGTTAACAACGTACTTATGCAAAATAATCAATCAACGCCCCAGTGACTAGGGCGGGTAACTCATTTACTTCTCTTACTACGACTACTTGGTTAGCACCTTTATTCATTAAGGATGTCTTATCCATATTGAAGCCAACCAATAAGAAGTACCGACCAGGGTCGCCCCATGGTCGCATGTCCTCAACGTCAAACCACTCACCATCGGTAAGGACAACTGCCAGGTGATGTCTCTTGTCATAACGTTGATCTCCTAATGCTCTGAAAGCATTAAGGACACTAGTACCACCCGTGGCTCTAACACATGGGTAACCAATCTCCTCATCAGCTTTAGCTACCATGAACACATCATCGTTGAATGACGTAACCGTACATGGTATTCCTAATGCGTCACAAGCCTTACGGATACCTATGGCGGCAATAGAAACATTAGAAGTGTCATTCATCATTGAGCCAGACGTATCGAGCAGAATAGATACCGCTAGATCATGGCCAGTAGCACCTACACCATTGAGGCCAGACCAGTAGTCAGTATCACCAGGCCGTCTCATAACAAATGCACTTGGGTCAAGCACACCCTCTTCTTGGTAGTGTACCCAGTTGGGTTCATTCTGTACAATGATGTTCTCTAACACATTACGCATACCATTTGTTACTTCATTAGTAGCGTTGACTTGATCAGAGTTCATCTCCATAACGGATAGGTCAGGCTTAATAGAACTGTTTGTTGCTTCGTTAACTTCACTGACGAATGACAGTACCTCGTTTTCGGTGACTGCATCTCGTATGTCCTGCTTAGCTTTCTTTATCTCTTCCCTGAAGTCAGTACTTGGGGTAGATTTAGGTGCACCTGCAGCGGCCCCAGGCGTATCAGTTTGCTTATCTTCTGCCTTAGGTTCATCAGGCTTAACCTTGCTATCGGTAAGGGACTCATTAGGAACCTCAGATTCCGGGACATCTTTCCCAGAAGATTCCTTTGATGCAACTACAACTTCCTTACCACCCTTAGGCTCTTCTAACTCATTGCTATCAGGCTTAGGGACAATAGGTAACTCACTTACTCCAGGTTGATAGAAGTCCCCATCAAAGCTATGCCCGTCAACTGTATTGTTACGACCAGTACCTAAGTGCCAAACTTCTAAGCACTCGGCAAACAACAAGACGCATTCATACATCTCAAAGACGTCATTAGATTCCCTGTACCGCATGATGATGTCATTCATCTCAGGAATAATTGATGCGTGTGGATGTTCCTCTGCTAGATCACGAATGTGTTGTCTGATTGCCTTAGGCAAGTAAGTCCTGCCTGCCATGTAAGGCCACACTGTTTGAGGATTGTCATTGATAACAATGTTGATAACAATGTTTGTAAAGTACTTAGCCATAACAGGAGACGTAACACACATTGCTGTTTCCATGCGTTGATCTTCAAGTATGTTCCACGCCTCATGTAGTTTCCATATGTTGGTACGAACATCTTTATCTATAACATTGATTAAGTCAGGCGCATACTTAATGATTAACTCACCAAAGGTTGTTGCAATGCCTGGCCTGCCAACTGTTTCGTTAGGCCAAACATCACGGGCAACTGTACCCATCGCAGGTTTTGCTTGCTCTTGCAATTTAGGAAAGGGCAATGTCCACATGTTGTGACCACCCTCGTGGTACACCAATCCCTTGACCATATACATAAGGTCAATGATGCTGTCCTTATTCTGCATGTCAAACGATCTAGTGTTAACAGTCAACGTGATTGACTTGAAGTCAGTACGTGCATTTGCGCGGTGGCCACTACCGTATGTTTGCTTAAGGAACATGGGGATATTAATCTTAAGGCTTGCTAATACCTTAGAAGCTAGATTGCTAATGCCATAAGCAAGTGCTTGTGATCTATCTTCGTCTGGATCTTTCTTTTCATCCCTACGACCTGCTTCAATGATTGCCCGTGCCATATATGACGCACGTTTGTTTGCTGATTCTTGATCACGATTGATTTGACTACGCAACCTTGCACGTGAGTTAACAAGATCCTTACGTGAAAAGATCTTGCTACCCGCGTTGTCGTCATCGTCGTAATATTCCATTACTTATCCTTCCTATCTGACTTCTCAGCCAGTTCAGTGTTAAGCATTACTCGGATACTTCTGTCCTCAATGAGTGTGTCAACGACTGTGCGCTCGGACTTGCCAGTGAACTGCCCACAGAATCCCCATAAGGCATAGTCAACACCGAACAGTGCAACGCTTTGTTCTAATCGTTGTAACGCACTAGTGCCTACAGGTGTAGTGATTGCCCGTGAGTCACGAGCATTACGTAAGGCTTGACCAAGCAACCTGATAGCAGGTGACTTGATCAACTTCTTCTCTACCTCTTCGTCGTAGTCCCAAGGTAACCAAGTGAACCTGGCCGCAAAGGCTTCGTTAGTCTTGCTCATACCCGCATACCCTGGGTTATAGGTTGACAATATCCACAGGTTGGTAGAGGCATTGACTACTTCCGCCATCTTGCCACCGTGACCGTCATCCACAGGCTTACGGATGTTGATGAACTGATGCCTATCATCTAGTAGTGGGTGTAATGCCGCCGTAACGTTACCAGGCATAGCGTTAACCTCATCTAAGTAAAGGATGCCACCGACTCTTGCGGCCAGTGCAACTACACCTTCCATCCACACAAGTTCACCTGTGTCGTCAGGACGGTACTGACCAAACATATCGTGGTCAGTGATAGCACTACTACCAGCGAGTAGGAAGATTGGCAGTGGCTTACTGAGCCCCATTGCTTCCGCAACCTTATAAGCCAACACTTCAACAAGCATTGTCTTACCTGTCTGCGTGTCACCGACTAGCCCGATGTTAGGTGCGTAACCATTGTTCCTGGCACTAGACCAATACGACATGAGCGCATTGATATCTTTGATACCGCCAGGCAGTTCACGAGACACATACTCTTTGAGTACATCCTTACGAGTAGGACGCCAACGATCCAAGCAAGGATCATCAAGCGACTCAATCTCTGTCTTGCTAATGATTAGACGCTCAGTGCTAACAGTAACTACCGGCTTAGCGATAGGTGCCATACCAATGAGATCAAGTTGCTTAGGGATGATGAGCGTGTCACCTACACCAGAGATCTCAACGTGCATCTTACGTTGGTTAGGGTGCCCATCAGGGTACACAACAGCGTTAGTAACTTTCGCTGAGAGTCCCTTGTATGGACCTGAGTTGATAACGACTTCCATGCCCTGTCGTAGGGCCTTTGCTGCAACCATTACGGTTCCTTTCGTTGGTGGTTCTTGCGTACCTTATCCATTAGATAAGTATGTTGTTGGTTTTAATATATGACTTATGTCACGTTATACGTCTAAGCGAACGCCTAACCCGTAAACGAGTTCATCAAGTATGTCCAACGCATTAGCTACGTTGGCATCCTCAATGTTGTATTGACCAGCCTCTAATAGAAGAACAAGTGCGGCGACTTCTTCGCTACTAAAGATAACCGTGGTGATGTGTTCACCACGTTCTGATGATTTGATAATTGGCATACCTCTCCTTATCTGTAACTGTCGATGATGTTGTCTTGAATTTCCTCAAGAAGAAACTCTCCCTTGCCGTCAATGATCTCTCCAGCAGAGAATGCTTTTACTTCTAACAACGCCCATAGGCGCTCGTCAATTGTCCACACATTGTCAATGCTCGCTAGGCATATCTCAATGTTGACGTCTGACGTCTGACCAATCCGATGAACTCTGTCCTCGGCCTGTTGTATATCAGCAGGGGACCAAGGTAACTGACAGATGATTACGTGATGGTTGCGACCATCACCATGCAATGTCAACCCAACACCTGCTGATTTGATTTGCCCAACAAACACCCTTGCTTTACCTGAGTTGAAGTCTTTTACTGCTTCGGCCTTCTCGTCATCATTCATTGTTCCGTTGTACGCAACTACCCCGTACTTCTCAAGCCCTGTGACTAACGGTCCCATGACACTGTGGTGCTCAGCAATGATTAGCAATCCAGGAACTACGTCGTAATCCTTAGTCTCCCTAAGGAACTCCTTAGCCCTTTCTATTACGCCCTTAACCTTGCACTCTCCCGCTAACTTACGCATGGTAGTTAGTTTGACTAGTGCTTCGTTACGAACGGCGGCTCGCCACTCTTTACCCTCACCAGCCAAGTATGCGATCAGGTCATCTTCGGCTAACTTGTAATCGCTAACCGCCTTACCTAATCCTTCTATATGGACAGCGCCCCGACCCTTGGTGGGTAGGTCTAGTACGTCACCACGCTTACGCCTCAGCATGAATGATGAGAGCATGGCTTCATTAAGCCCAAGAGAATCAATGTTGGCACGCTTACCAAACTTATTAAGTTTGCCATTGGGGTCACGCTCTACAGGACAGTGGTAACTCCAAAACTTTCCCTTACCACCTACACCTGCCCAAGCAGTACTACCCAACGATTCAATCTGTGGCCCCATCTCTTGGTTACGCCCGTTAGGTGTAGGCGTACCTGACATAAGTATTCGTATGGTGTCGCAAGTGTTAGCCAACTTAATGATTGCCCTAGTGCGTGATGCCGACATGTTCTTACTGCGATGAGCCTCATCAACAACGATCACCCGAAACTTACCGAGCAATGTGTTGGGATCTTCTGTTGCGTCATCAACCCAGCAAGAGATGATGGAGTCACCAATGATGTAAACATCAGCAGGTTCAAGGGGCTTACTTGCTTGACCACGTAACTCTCTAACCGTTAGATGTGGCGCAAACTTCTTGAACTCCTCAAGCCATGTCCTCCTCAGTGAGGGGGGCACGATTATAATTGCTGGGGTGGCTGACGCTTGGTGTGCCGAAGCGATGACCGCAATAGCACATGCCGTCTTCCCTAATCCCATGTCTAGGGCTAGGTAGGTCTGCTGTTTCGCTATCGCAAACTTCACTGCTTCCTCCTGATGAGGTAACAGGTCTATCGCTAACGCTGGTATCGACCAACCTGAGGTGTCGGGCTTTGCCGGACCGAATAGTAGTTCGTCTATCTCCATGTGGTTCTCCTGTACTCATTCGGGTAGTTCAACTTCCATCGCCCAACCCCTGTTTGAACGCCACTGAGCGTACAGGATCATGATCATTGATTTGTACAGACTGACAACAAACCCACATAAACCAAGTGACCTGTAGAACATGTTGGAATCTGTGAACATCAATCTTCCACTAATCATTAGACTCACTAACGCCGTAACAATCTGAAAGACTACTGTTCGCTTACTTGATACTCGTACCTTGTTCATGCCCTACACCTACTTTGGGTAGTGATAACAAAGCGTTAATCAAACTACCAGCCCTATACCTGTTGTCTACGGGAAGCAAGGCCATGATGTAGTCGTACTCCCCGCTGTTTAGTTGCTCGTGATGCTCATCCCACAACTTACGTATGAGTTCTTTCTGAGCCTCTGTTACATCTGCCATTACCTATCCTCCCAACGCGCTACTGCGTTTCTCATAGATGATTCATACAACTCGTTAGTCCACTCGTCATAACACTCAGGACACTGTGTGCTATGGCCAGCAACCATCTCTTCCGTGATTTCAAATAGGTCATCCATACCCTTATGACGGGCTAATACCCAATCAAGTATTTCCTTAGGAGCGTACACAGGATGATCCTCTTGGTATTCTTCAACCAACTCTTGGAACTCCGCAAGGATGCGATCTTTTGTGTGTGTATCACAGGTGACCCATCCTTCTGATTCATCGTATGCTTGCTGAGGAGTTTCGTACTCCCCAGCATTTACATACCCAATGATCTTGTCAGTCATCCCCATCCCCTTGTGTTGTACGGGTAGTCGTCAGGCATTGGTTCGGGCTCGGTATACCTTGCCCAAAAAGATCCAACAGATTGCTCATAGTCAGCAGTACCTTCCCAAACTTCAGTACTGCAATGAATGTCTGCCTTTAGCAAAGGGCTAGCCCACTCTTCGTAGGCTTCCCAATATGAATCGCTGTTTGCGAATAACTCACAAGCGTTGTCGTATTCATCAGCCAAACTACAAGCGTCTTGGAATGGCTTTTCTAACCATGCATCGTAATCAATACCCATTACGCCTCCTTATTTTCGGGGTCCCACATGACATAGATGTCATACATACCAATACCTTTGTCGTTAGTACCAACCTTATGGGTTGTTGCTTTAAGACCTGGGTAATACTTTGTGATTTCATAACCAACAGAGGCGTATGTAGCTGACTTCCACAACGCCCAAGTCTTTGGGCGTTGCTTCAACTCATTAACAAACTCTTTGCGAGTTGACTTTTTTACTGGAGGTTCACACCAATTGATTTCCATAATCATTGATCTACTTTCGTTGATAGTTCGTTAATGGCATTGACCCATGCAGTACTGTTCAGTTCTTCCAACTGCGCAGTAGCTGACTCAATGATGTGTTGCAAAGTTTCAGGAAGGCTTGGCCCATCGTGATGCATAAAGAACACGTTGAGGGTATGGTCACCTGCCTCTAACTTGAGAGTATGAAAAGGAACGGCAGAATCACTGTGATCAGTAAATCCCAAGTTAATCCTGTGTCCCCCCCTCACATGAACGTTGGTTGATGTGGCTGTTGCATCTTGTCTGTAAGACATAATGGTTCTCCTAATCATTAGATTCTTCGGCGCTTAACTTCATAGCCTGCTCTAGTAACTCAGCAGTATGTTTTGCATTCTCGAACAGTTGCTTGGTCACCCTTGCAAGTTCGCTTGTCTCCACATCGTTGTCAATGTCCCACTTAAAACTTAGGGCACCGAGTGCGATTGGTAGTTCGCCAGTGTAACCATCTGCGTCTCCCTCTTGAAACGCATCACCCACACTGTTATCTTCAAGATCCCAAAGCATGTACTCAATGGTGGTTGGGTCATGTACCAATGCGAATGAAATCATTTTGCCGATGCGCTCTTTGGTATCAGGGTCTTTCTTATACCCAGGTGAAAAGAAACCATAGGTGTGTGTTGGAAGTACTTCAGTGTTGAAGCACAGATGCTTGATGAGGGTGTAGATGTCGCCCTCATACTCTTCCTTATCCATTGACGAGATTGGCTCACAGAAGTTACCGTCTGCATCAATTGGGATGATGGTTGCCCACAGGTCATTCCAAGGGTCACTAACTTTGTTAGCGATCTTGTTAGCCACGTGTTTGTATAGGTCTTGGATGGTTGTCATGGTCATACCTCTTCCTTGGTTTTGCTAAGTTGATCCTTAACATTTGCTACGGCCTCAGCGATTGCGTCAGCCATTGGGCCGATGCCTGCCTCGTTCAAAATCATTAGATCCTTACCCTCCTGGCTAACAGCCACGGTAAGTGTGTCACCGCCATCCTTAAGATGGAGGTACATAACAACCCTCATCTTCTTGGGGTGCAACGATGGCCGTGTGTCGTTTTCCTTATCTTCATCGTCAAGCGGTGCGGCCCATCCACGAACAGCAAGGATTGCTTCTCGGGTAACACCGAGTGAAGCAAACTCATGCATGAGTTCATAAGGGTTGTCATTCACATACATCAACTCAGGTGGAACTACTGATCCGTCTGTTTGTGTATCCCACACTGTGGCAGGGGCTTTGTCCCAGCCTTCGTATGTCTGAAAGTAGAGGTCGTTAAAGTTAACGAAGTCTTGTAATTGCATGGTGGTTCTCCTAATGATTAGATTGTTTAACGCGTGGCTAATGATTACCAGCCGTAAGCTGGGTCACCACGATGTTCAAATTGCTCTTGCTCCCAGGCCAAAGACCCGTATGAATGGTGGACATGGCCTGAGGCGCATGACCAACCGCTGGCATTGTATGTTACTGGCGCACCACATTCAAACACTGTGGAATAACCAAACTCGTCTTGACCACTTTCTATTAGCCAAATACAAGTGTCTTCTGTTTCATCCATGAGATGGTTCTCCTTGATTGGACGTACGCACGATTGCGTTGTGTGCTCGTCTCTCCGAGCCGTCAAGTCTAGCGACGGAAGGTCACTTCCTCCGACTTTCAAGTACTGCATGAAGGGTAAACAACAAGCAAACCCCCTACCTTCCTCGTAGATCTAATGGTTAGTTATTTGTATTCAGGGGAGTCAATCCCGCAATCAGGACAGTATGACTCGTACTCATGATCGCATGGGTCAGCCCACTTCCTACTCTCTTGCTCAGTAAGTACTGCATCAATCAAACTTTCGTAGTCAAACTCATACATCTTGAGTTTCTGTTCTAATTGATCAATGCTACGGCGGATACTACGGTTACGCAATACCCTCCACCAAGGTGTGGAGATTAGGTCATCTTCCAGCACACAGATGTCAAGATTGAGGTTCATCATCTTTGTACGAATCCATCTGTCATTCATCGTTGTACCTCTTAATGGTTAGGGACATGCGTGACCTGATATCCAACAGGACGTCACACATATCAGACACGGGCATCATTTGATGACCCGAATGTTTGGCCATGGACTTGTCAACGATCTCAATTACATCGACTGCTGACTCAACTGCCTGAGCATCTCTTACGTCCTGTCTAATCATTAGATGACCCCTTTGAGGATAAGAGTTTGGTGCTTACTTGTGGTAACAGAAAACTTACTGCGCACGATGTGCCAACAGTCAGCTGACTTGTAGTGCCAAGCAATTGGTGTTTGGTATGACATAACAACGAAGTCAATGTCTTCATATTTGTTTCGGTACTCAGACATGTCATACCCGTCAAGCATACCCGTATATAAAGAGGGACGATTTGTACCCCATAACGAACCATGGGTTTTGAAGTCCTGGCGATTCTGTATTGGTTTCCAGGCATCTCGTGAACTAACTCTCATGAGGTTTCCCCTTTTTCTTTGTTGATTACGCCCATAATTGCGGCGACTAACTTGGCTTGCTCTTCAGCAGAGAGGGGTTCATTGTGATCTTCCCAATCTGCATCAAAGGCTTCACTGCCAATGAGGGTTTCATAGCGACCGAGCAACTCACAACGTAAGCACTCTTCGGCTATGGTTTCTTCA
>Ga0049080_10000004_pt1 | contig 76246 bp, 76 predicted proteins | sample GreLakmeER15MSRF_FD_66716 | JGI IMG/M metagenome (GOLD analysis project Ga0049080, IMG submission 66716) | Freshwater lentic microbial communities from great Laurentian Lakes, MI, USA - Great Lakes metaG ER15MSRF | ecosystem: Environmental > Aquatic > Freshwater > Lake | place: Great Lakes... | reverse complement strand
CTAGCTTTGACGATCAATTTGACAAAACTATAGTTCCTCACTAGCTATGTCGCAAAATATTTGAACTACGCTCTTCTCTATAAAGCCAAATGAGTTTAAGTGACCAACATCTTTTCCAACTATTAGGGTTATTTCCATAAATTCAGATTCAGATATATATCCAGTTGAATAAGCCTTTCTTATTATCTCTTTAAATAAAATAAATTCAGACTTATTAAAATTTACAGTATTTAAATTAAGAAAATCAATCTTGCCTTTAAAATAAGCCTTGAGTGTTTGTTGACTTTCCTTTATTCTATTTTTCATACTAACCTCTTATATCGAGAACATTATGGCAAAGAAAAACGAACCAGAGATAAATGTAAAGTTATTAATAAAAAGAAATCTCCTAGATGTAGTAGAAATAGAAAAGGCATCATGTTACACAAATGATCCAGACTTTGGCAAAATTCAAAATGATTCTGCTTGGTCTTCATCTTCTTTTACAAGTTTTGTCAGAAAAAAGAATACATTTTCTTATGTTATTTATGAGAATTCTAAAATAGTTGGGTTCATTTTGATTGAAAATGGAGCTAATGAAACAATAATAGAAAAATTAGTTGTTCATCCAAAGAACAGAAGAAATGGTTATGGAACTGCTATGATTGAGTTTTTAATTCAAAAAAAGTTTAAGCCAATAATTTCTGCATATTGTAGGGAAGATGACAATGATAGCATTAAATTCTATAGCAGCAAAAAGTTTAAATCAAAACTAGAGAAAAAACATTTTCCTAATGATATTGATGCTGTAAAATTCACTGTGGAGATTGGCAATGAAAAATAAGGTGTCTGTAAGTTGCCTAGGTTGGTGCAATAAAAATTTTATGAGCGTTGACCCAAAAACAAATAGATTGTGTAAAAAATGCAGTGAAAAATTAAAAAATATGACTAATGAATTTGGAAAATGGGGAACAAGAATAACAAGAGAAATTAGTAATGATTAGTTTTTTATTTAAAGTTTTTGGATCTGATCGTTCTGGTAAATGGTGGACTGTTCGCTGCGAACACATCAAGGATAATCCATCATGCATAGGTTGTGGAACAAAAAAAGATGTTCAAGCTCATCATATTATACCAGTTAGCCTTGATCCATCTAAAGAGTTGGTACGAAACAACTTATGTACACTTTGCAAATATTGTCATTTTGTTTTTGGGCATTTGCATAATTACAAAAATTATAATCCAGAAGTGATTAGGGATTGCCAAGAGCATTATAAAAGAGTAAAACAATTTAAAGTTAAGACTTTTCAAAGACCTATTTCTTTATGGAGGACTATTATGGCTAAGTTTTTTGGTTCTATTGCCTTGGTTTTTTTGGGTTATTCAATTTATGTTAGTCATATGTATGTAGTAGAAACTAACAAAAACACGACAGTTAAAGAGCTTTTTGCTGCTGAAAATAGGATTTTGAAAGATGAAATTTATGCAGAGAGAAGCAAGCCAACTTATGAAAATGGTTATAGGGATGCTATTTTAAGGGCTGGCTCACCGAGTGGATCTGGTGCATATCGTGATGGTTGGGAGGCTTGTGCAAAGCTTTATACAGATGGATCATGGACAAGTGGCTATCATACAGCATTAGAACAGTTTGGTTGGAAGAATGAATCTACAGCATTCAAAAATTCAAATCCACAAGCTGTTTCTATGAAATAATCTTTAATGATTTGCCCTCATACTGTGTATTAGTATGGGGGTAATCATGAAAAAGAAATCACACAACAGCAAAGCTTTTGGCGAAATTTCTGGAAAGTATTGGGCTTCATTAAGAAAAAACGCAAAAAAAAGAAACATACAAATAAAAGTAACAATAGAAGAAGCTTGGGAAATTTTCCTAAAACAAAACAAAAGATGTTTTTATACTGGCTTAAAAATAACCCATAAAAAATATTTAAAAAGAATTAACAATAAAGATATTTATTCTTTAGGAACAGCATCGTTAGATAGGAAAAACAGCAATCTTGACTACACTAAAGGAAATATACAGTGGGTCCATAAAGATGTTAACTATATGAAGATGAGCTTAAACGAAAAGTATTTTATAAAACTTTGTAAACTTATATCTAGGAGATTCTAATGCCCTCAGAAAATTTTTTCAAGACAATGAAGTCTCAATCAGACGAACAGCTTTATTCACAGCTTTCAAGTGATGAAAAAAAATTAGCAGATTTATTATTGTCTTTAGCAGAGAACATTGGACCAATTGATAAAAGCGATGGTATTTGGGTTGGTTATGAAAACGCAGACAAGAACGAAGTAAAAGACATTGGAGTTAAGTGTGGTAACTGTGCATTGCATAAATCAGAAAATTCATGCAAGATACTTAGTCAAACAATAGAGCTTGATGGTGCTTGTAGATTTGCAGTAATTCCAGATGGATATGTAAATGCTGCCAAAGTAAAAAAACATATAGAAGAGTACTTAAATGAAAATAATTCTAAACAATAATGATTTTTTAAAAAAAAAGTGTTTAAATGTAGATTTGAAAACTGGATTTAAAATTGCCAAAAGAATGGGCATGTTTTTAAATACGCTAAAGAAAAAAACAAACACTAAAATAGTTGGTTTAGCAGCAAATCAAGTCGGCATAGATGCTTGTGTATGCATAGCTTTTAAAAATAACAAGCCTTTTGTTTTAATAAATCCAAAAATTATTTCTTTTTCTAATATTAGAATTAGAAACAAAGAGCAATGTTTGAGTTATCCAGATGTTGAACTAGATATATATAGGCATATGTGGGTTGAAGTTTCTTGCGATAATCATAAAGAAACAATCTTTTTTGGTAATGTTTCTCTTGAAAGTGATACTGTTAAAAATCTTGAGAGTGCAGTTGTTCAACATGAGATAGCACACTTGCATGGTTTAACTTTTCATGATTTTCAATGGAATAATGCACCAACACCAGCGGAGTGGAATTAACATGCAAACTCATTACACAAAAAGCAAATTAATTGGAAATGAAAGATTCTCTAGTGAGTTAGACAGTCTTATATATCAGAACATACCTTCTGACTATTTAATACCAGAAGAGATGCTTTTTGAAAAAATACACAAGGATATACTTAAAGAATTTTCTCATAATAAATATTCATCTAGAGAAATAAATGACAGTTTAAAAAACATGATTCAAAAAAAACAAATAAAAGAATTATATGGAACAAAACTATCGAAATACATTTCTATACAGTAAAGCCATACGGAATATAATCATAATAATATTCTCATTTTTGTTAATGTATTTAACATTAAGCTACATATTAGCAGATTTAATCCATAGCAGTGACTGTAAGTGTATTGATACTACTGATTAAGGGGTATTTAAGTATGGGTTAATATTTCTCTTTGGAGATTTCCCATGACAACTTACTTTGAGGTTTGGGGAGTAGTTCCAGGAGGAAAGAATAGGATTAAAATAGCTGAGTACGAAGAAAAATATTGGCAAAGAGCAGAGAAAAAAGCTGCTTTTCTAGAAGAGAACGAATATACAAAAATTGTAATTTATGAAAAAACAAGATCAAATGTCATTGATAAAGATAATCGTTTTCTGTAGTATGACTTAGGAACAAAAGGAGGACATAATGAATATCAATTTTTCTGCCCCAATCAATCAGCTTGGATATGGTGTTGTTGGAACAAATCTTCTTGTTGAACTTTCAAAATCACACAATCTTTCTTTGTGGCCAATTGGTCCAATTGATTGTGAAGAAAAAATAATTCCAATTGCTAAAGCTAGTTTGAAAAATGCTTTATCATTTGATTACGATGCACCAAGCTTTAGGTTGTGGCATCAATGGGATATGGCATTAGGTGCTGGTCGTGGTAAAAAATATGGAATGACTTTTTTTGAAATGGATAACATAAAAGATAATGAAAGACATAACCTTAATTTTTTAGATAAAATTTTTGTTTGTTCTGATTGGGCAAAACAAATAATTGTTAAATCTGGAATACATGAATCTAAAGTAAAAGTAATTAGGCTTGGTGTCGATAAATCAATTTTTAAACAATGTGAACCAGACAATGTTAAAACAACAAGAATATTGAGCATAGGCAAATGGGAAATAAGAAAGGGTCATGATTTAATACTTGATATACTAGAAAGAACATTTGATGTTGATGACGATTTTAAATTAATAATGTGTTGTTCTAATCCATTTCTTTCGCAAGAAGAACAAGATCAATGGATTTCATATTATGAAAAAAGTAAGTTTTTTGACAAAATAGTTGTATTAAAAAACAGGTTAAAAACACAGAACGAAGTTTATGATCTTATGAAAAAAAGTGATATAGGCATATTTCCTTATCGTGCAGAAGCTTGGAATTTAGAGTTGGCAGAAATGCTATCTATAGGCAAAAATTGTATAGCTACAAATTACTCAGGACCAACTGAGTATGCTGTTGAATCTGGTTGTTATTTAATTAATCCAGATGGAATAGAAACAGCGAATGATTCAAAATGGTTTGATGGTAGTGGCTCTTGGGCAAAACTTGAAGAGAACTACATAAATAATTTTTCTAATCAATTAAAAGAATTGCATATTAAAAAACAAAATGATAATTTAAAAACAAACATTTCTGGAATAGAATTTTTTAAACAGAATACATGGGAAAGTTCTTGCAAAGAAATAATTCGGGAAATTTTATAATGAAAATAAAAGTATCATTTCTTGTATGTGCAAGAGAAATAAACAAAGAGCCAGTCATTGCAATACAAAAAAATAAAAACAATAATGAATTACCAACATTTGATTTCGATAGAGAAGATTCAAACATAGATTTATTTGTTATAGATAAATTTAAAGAATTGACTTCTTTTGATGCAAAATTTAAAGATATTGAAGGATGGGTAAATTTATTTATTTGCGGAACAATGATTGATTTAAATTCTTCATCTATAGTTTATGCTTGTTATTTACAAGATTCATTTGAAAAAGAAAACATTGAGTGGAAAACTATTTCTTCTGTTTTAGAAAACAAAATATTTGAAAGTAAATACACTCAAGAAGTTATATCTTGCTTTAACTATTTTTCGAGATAACATGATAAACGCAAAAATATATTTTGAATTAATTGACAATGAAATAAACTCAATAGTTCAAATTCCAGAAAATCTTACTTCTGAAGAACAAATGATATTTGCAGAAAGATTTTCAGTCTTAATTGGTATGATACAAAGCGGAAGTTTATTCCCATCTATATTTCAGTCAGTTGTAGAAGCTGGCATATTAACAGAACAAAAAGCATTGTCTGAATTAATAATAAAAAAAGTACTTGAAAGTTTTTCTGTTGATTCTGAAAAAATCCCCCTTGTTTTGCCTAGTGAAGCTTTTCTATTTAGAGAGACAAAATGATTGATTGCAGAATAATTGCTGATTCTATAAGTGAATCTAAAAAAAGAATAACCACTTTTGTTTGTACTTTCCCAAGGTTTATACTTGCTGAGTTTAATACGCATAGAGTTTTTTCTAGAAATGCTGCTAGTTCTAGAGCCATACCTTCTAAAAAGTTTATTGATCAAATAAATAATCATCCAGCAATGCCAATTCATTGGGGCAAAGAACAATCTGGAATGCAAGCTAGATCTGAACTTTCACCTTCAGACATTCCTGTTGCTCAAGAAATTTGGCTTCAAGCCAGAGATAAAATGATACATTGTGCTAAAGAAATGATGTCTATAGGTGTTCATAAGCAAATAGTTAACAGGCTTCTTGAGCCTTGGTTTAATGTTACTGTAATTCTCACAGCTACAGAATTTGACAATTTTTTTAAATTAAGAAGTCATAAAGATGCACAACCAGAAATACAAGATCTTGCATTAAAAATGAAAGATTGTTTAAAAGAATCAACTCCAAAAGCTATAAACTTTGGCGATTGGCATATACCATTTGGAGATAGGTTTATTGACGAAAAACTTTCTATCGAACAAAAGCTTAAAATTTGTGTAGCAAGATGTGCTAGGGTTAGCTATTTAAATTTTGATGGAGTAATAGATCACCAAAAAGATTACGATCTTCATGATGTTCTTGCAAAAGAAGGTCATTGGAGTCCATTTGAGCATTGTGCTTCTCCATCTGTAAATCCTTGGGAATATTCTGGAAATTTTATGGGTTGGCATCAGTATAGGAAGTCATTTGAAAATGAACAAAAAAATATCTTGGCTTAAATGGGAAGATCCATTTTTCCCCAAGCAAGACTCATATTCTGCTGATGACAATGAAATACAATCACAGAAAGATAGTTTCTTTGACAAAGATAAAGACGAAGAACCAGACAGGCACATGAGAGTTATCCTTGGGCCTTATGGCACAATACCAATAAACGAAAACGCAATAACTAGTAAGCTTTATAAAATGTGGGTTGGTCATTGTAATTTTGATATAACTAGAAACATTATGAGAACAATCGAGGAAGTTGAAGGGGTAGAAATACTCAGAGTATGGACAAGATATAGATTCTGGATAGGTTTTGGTAATCTTTTTGATGATATTGAAATTCAAAAAAATATAGAAGAAGCAATAAGTCCAACCAAGAAAAAACCTAAAAATGTTTCTATCAATGCACTTTCTAAAGTTTTAAATAAAAAATACAAAAATTGGATTATATATTCTTTAAAAAACGGAGAAATAAAAACATTCGGAAGCGAACAACTTGACGATGTTTTAAATATTGAAATTCAAAATAAAGACTCTATAATACTTGCTTCTAGTTGGAGCAGTGACTACAATTGAACAATCGGACCTTTTTTAAACAGGAGATTATTATGAGCGATGTTAGAACCGCAGTTAGTCCAGAACAAGTTCAAAAAACAATGTCTATTGTTATTTCAACTTTAAAGTTTGTTTCAACAATTATTCCAGGCGAAGCAGACGATAAAATTGTTGATGTTGTTTCTTCACTAGCACAAGAGCCTTGGGTTATTCCAGCTATTACATTTTTAATTAATAAGTTCGATAATACAAAACCAATTACTTCTGAAGATTTTTTACTTGCTATAAAAGTAGCAAAAAATGAGGCTTAATCATGTTTAAAAAAGCATTGTTCTTTTTTTTAGTGTTTTGCAATCTTGCGTTTGCAGAAAACTTTATTGTTCCAGAACAAAAAATTGTTGGAGCAGAACTTCCAATTCCATTAGGTGAGCTTGTAGACTTGTCTATAAGCCCAATTCAATCTGCTCCAAAGTTTTTAGTTTCAACTACATATTCATGGAAAGTTTTTGATGGCTATACAGAAAAACGAATTCGTAATTATGAAAATGGTGTTTTCTTTGGTTCGGGCATACAAGCAAAAAAGCTTAAGGTCATTGTTTCTGTAACTCATTTGTACATAGTTAAAGACAATGAAAAACTTTTAGAAGCAGCTATTAGAACCAATTTTATTTCAGCAGATGTTTTTATTGGTGAAGAAGAACCTAGCACTCCAGTAGAACCAGAATCTGAACCAGAATTTGGAGAATCAAAGTATCAACTTTCTAAGTTTGTTTATGATGGCGTTAAGAATATCAAGCTGTCAAAATCAGATAGGGTAAAGCAATGTGCTGCTATTGCATCATCCTTTGATGGTATTGCTGCTGCTATTGCTGCTGGAACAATAGCGACACTTGAAGATATACTAAAGAAAACAGCAGAATCAAATAAATTTGCACTAACTAAATCTGGTGGAGATAGAGCAAAATGGGAATCTTTATTTACAGAAATACAAGAAAAACTTTTTGATCTATATAAAACTAATAAGATGCAAACTAAAGAAGATTTTGCTATTGCGTGGAGAGAAATATCTTCTGGACTTAAACTAGTAAAATAGGTGAAACATGTCTGAATTATCAAAACTTAATGGTTGGGCAGGAAAAGACAATCCTTCGCTTGTTGAAAGTGAATTTAATTTAATTAAAGATGGTGGATCATTTAAAGACTTTAATGTTTATGGCAAAAGCCAAGACACTAAAGGCAAAAAAATGATGCTGTACGAAGTTGTTCGTAAAGTTCTTGGTAAAGATACTCCTAATTACGGACAAGAAATTGGTGACTGCGTAAGTTTTGGTGCTAAAAATGCAGTCGAATATTTAATGGCTACTGAAAAGCTTATGAAGGGCGATAACGAAAAGTTTGAATTTGTATTTCCACCATATCTTTATGGAACAGGAAGAGTTCTTATTGGTCGTGGAAGACTTAATGGTGAAGATGGTTCTCTTGGTAGCTGGATGGCAGATGCTGTTATTAAGTATGGGGTTCTTCGTAGTAGTTTTGATGGTCTTCCTAAGTATGCTGGAAGCGTAGCTAAAAAATGGGGTGATACGCCAGGACCAGATAAAAAGTTTATTGAAGAAGGAACTAAGCACCCAGTAAAATCTGCTGCCCAAATTAAAAGTTGGGATCAATTAGTAGAGGCTATTGTCAATGGCTATCCTTGCACAACTGCTAGCGATGTTGGCTATACCATGACACCAGCAAACGATGGTTTTCATCGTCAAACAGACAATTGGGGGCATCAAATGTGTTTTGTAGGTGTTGATGATAGGGCTAATGATCCATATGCTATTATTGTTAATAGTTGGGGCGATGCTCACGGAGAACTTAAGGACTTTGATACTGGTGAAGCCCTTCCTATTGGCACTCTTAGGGTTAGAAAGAAAGATGCTGAAAAACATATTAGGCAAGGTGAAACATTTGCTTATAGTAATTTTGATGGATTTCCAGAACAGTTGATAGACAAAAAATTATTCATGCTTATTTAGAAGGATTTAATATGACAGATAAAACTGAAGGTTTGCAATATGGAAAACCTGACAAGGATGATCCAAGAAAAACTCCAGCAAAACCAGAAGAAAAAAAAAGGGGTTCTAAAAAAAACCCAAAAGACTCTGCAAATAAACCAAATAAAAGCATAGAGCTATCTTCAGAAACAGAAGATAAAATTAAAGTTTTAATGCAGAAACACAATGAAAAAGATCCAGAATTTAAAGCCAATATGGGTCAATTGAAATCTGTTTTTAGAAGAGGTGCTGGAGCATTCTCTACTAGTCATGCACCAAACATGAATAGAACAGGATGGGGATTGGCTAGAGTTAGAGCTTTTTTATATTTGCTTCGCAATAAAAGACCATCTAATCCTAATTACAAGCAAGACAATGACTTGTTGCCAAGCGGTCATCCAAAAAGTTCAAAAAAAACTTCATCTTCTTATCTGTACGAAAAAATTGATTATTCAGAATTTTTAGATTCTATTAAAGATATAATAATTAAAAGTAAAGCTTCTTCAGACATTGAAAATTATTTTAGTAAATCTGCTGAAACTTATGATGCTCCACAATCAGCAAGAAATAATGCAAGAAAAGTTTTAGAATGGAAAGAAAAGTACGGAAAAGAATGCAAAGGAATGACTGCTGTTGGTTGGGCAAGAGCAAGAGACTTAGCTGGCAATGCCATGTTATCTGCTGATACAGTTAAAAGAATGTCTCAATTCAATAGACACGGATCTAATTATGAAAAAGCAAAATCTAAACCAGAATATAAAACTAAACCTTGGAGTATTCCAGCGGTGGTTGCATGGTTAGGTTGGGGTGGAACATCTGGCATTGAATGGGCAATGAGAACAAGCGAATCAATTCAAAAAAAGAAAAAATAATTATGTTAAGCCTAACTCTTCTTTTATTGTTTAATCAAAATATAACCAAAGAACATTTTGTGCTAATAGAAAAAGATTCGATTTCATTTTCTAAATTAATAAATGAAGTTAAAAAAAATACAAAACAAGAAGAATGTTTTACATGACGGAGAAAAAAATAATGCGGTCGCATAAAAAAATACAAGAAATATTAGAAAAATCAGAAACAATTAAAAAGTATGATGCTGTTGGTATCCTAACAATAATTATGATTGTTAGTCTTATATTTGAAGGAATAAAAATAATACAGTATTGCAAATCATCTAAAGTAACAGCATTAATAATAAAAAAAGGTGGTCCAATTGTAAGAATGTTTATTAGAAAAAATCTATACAATAAAATAATCAAAGCAAATGTTCCAGAGAACGATGCTAAAATAATATCTGATACAATAGTTCAGCTTATACAATCTTTGTCTGTAAGCGAAATAGTAAATCTTTTAGAGTTAGTTTATGCCGAATCCAAAAGTTAGTTGTTATTGCCCAACTTATGGAAGAACAAGTTTTTTAGAAGAAGCTATTTATAGTTTTTTAAATCAAGATTATGATGGTGAAAAAGAATTAATAATATTAAATGATCTTAAAGATCAAACACTTTTTTTCGATCATCCAGAAGTAAAAATAATAAATTCTAAAGAGAGAATAATCCCTCTTGGTAAAAAATTTAACGAATGCATTTCACATTGTTCTGGAGAATATATTTTTGTTTGGGATGACGATGATATATTTCTTCCTTGGAAAATATCTTTTACAATTAAAAACATAAATCAGAATAAAATGTTCCATACTGGACAAGGTTTTTTTGAAGAACAAATAGAAAAACTTTCTTTATCTGCAAATTTATTTCATTCAAATTTATGTATGCATAAAGATTGTTGGAAAAATACTGGTGGCTATACTGAAACAGATGCATCAGATGTAGACACTTATATTTTTAAAAAAATAAATAATTTATATGGACAAATCTCAAAAAAAATAAACGATGAAGAAATATTTTACATATATAGATGGGGAACTATAAAAAGTTACCATAGTTCATTTTATAAAGAAAATATAAGTTTAAATACAGAACAAGCAATAAAACAAAAAATATTAAATAAGCTAGAACCAATTGGTGATATTATACTTAAACCTCATTGGAAATACGACTATTTAGAAGCAAGAAACATTTGTTTGAAAAATAAAAAATAGACTATTGTCATATCAAAAAAAATAAGTAAGAATCTCTTCTGTCTTATCATTGTTGTGGGTGTATTTATATCCGCTGGTAATCGCCAGTATTACATACCTTTAGAGTTCTGCTTATCCTTGCGGTCAGCATGGAAGATGGAGTTTTTATGTCTATTAAAGAATTGCAAAAATATACTGCTATTTCTAAGTACGCTAGATGGATAGAGTCTGAAAAAAGAAGAGAAACTTGGGAAGAAAGCGTAGATAGAATAAAAGATATGATGATTGAAGTTAATCCTTCTTTGCGTGAAGATATTGAAAAAAATTATGGAATGATTAAAGATCAAAAAATATTAGGTTCACAAAGAGCATTGCAGTTTGGTGGTAAGCCAATCCTTAAGCATAATGCAAGGATATTTAATTGTTCTGCTAGTTATTGCGATAGATTAAGGTTTTTCCAAGAGTGTTTTTACCTACTGCTTTGTGGCTCTGGAACTGGCTTCAGTGTACAAAAACACCATGTCGAATTATTACCAAAATTTTCATCTGCTAGACTAGATCCAGAAACATGTTGTTATCAACATCTTGTTCATAGAGTTGAAGATTCAATTGAAGGTTGGGCAGATGCTCTTGGTGTTCTTCTTTCTTCATATTTTGAAACTCCAATAAAAGGGTTTGAAAAATACAAAGATATTGAAGTTGCATTTAGTTATGCAGATATAAGAGAAAAAGGTTCTCCTTTAGGTTGTGGCATAGGCAATGCTCCCGGCCATGAACCACTAGAAAAAGCTTTAGAAAACACTAGGGCTTTACTTGATAGATGTCTTGCAAATGGTCAAACACAATTAAAAACAATAGATGCATTTGATGTGGTTATGTTTGCTGCTGATGCTGTTATCTCTGGCGGTGTTCGTAGATCTGCAACTATAGCTTTATTTTCTGCTGATGACGAACTAATGATTAATGCAAAGACTGGTGATTGGTATTTTACTAATCCACAAAGAGCTAGGGCAAATATCTCTGCATTACTTCATAGAAAACACACTTCCAAAAAAGTATTTGAAAATCTATTTAAAGCAACAAAAGAGTTTGGTGAGCCAGGATTTTTCTTTGCTGATTTTTACGATGTCTTATGCAATCCATGCTGTGAAATATCATGGATAACTAGGCACTTTTACAAGAAGGGCAGTTCAGAACTGGCCGAAGCTTTGTCATTATATGAAGGACCAATAACAACAAAAGAGTCATGCAAAGATGATATGCCAGAAGATGAGGTCGGTCTTTCTGGTTGGGGATTCTGCAATTTATCAACCATTAATGGAAAAACAATAACTTCAGAAGAAGACTTCTACGAAAGATGTGCTGCTGCTGCGTTTATTGGTACATTACAAGCATCTTTTACCAATTTTCCATACTTGGGTCATGTTACAGAACTTATCGCTCGTAAAGAGGCATTATTGGGCGTTTCAATTAATGGTATGCAGCATCATCCAAAAATATTACTAAATCCAGAAATTCAGCAGAAAGGTGCTGAAATAGTAAAAAACATAAATAAAAAGTACGCATCTATTTTAAACATAAACCCTGCTGCTAGAACGACTTGTGTCAAACCAGAAGGTAATTCTGCTGCACTATTAGGTTCAACATCAGGCATTCATCCAGATCATAGCAAGAGGTATTTCCGTATTGTCCAAGCTAATCAGCTTGAATCTCCTTATCAATATTTTAAAACCATTAACCCTCAAGCTTGCGAAGAGTCTGTATGGTCATCTAACAAGACAGATGATTGTATAAGGTTTTGTGTGCAAACCCAAGAGGGAACAGTACTTAAGGAAGAAATAGATGCCATATCTATGCTAGACAATGTTGTGTCAACCTATAAGAATTGGGTAGTGTCTGGTAAAAATCCAGAGCTTTGCATTAGAAAAGAATTAAATCATAATGTATCTAATACAATACATGTTCAAGATGATGAGTGGGATAAGGTAAAAGACTACATCTATGATCATCGTGCAGATCTTGCTGGAATATCGCTTATAGCTGCTACTGGGGATAAAGATTACAATCAAGCTCCATTTACAGCAGTTTATTCAATTGAAGAACAAATAAAAAATTGGGGTTTTGAAGCCACATCTAGTGCTTATGAAATTTATCCAAAATTTTCTGAGTATAACTTTAAATCTTTGTGGGATGCGTGTTCTTGTGTTCTTGGTTATTTTGAACCAAAAGATGAAAAACAAGAAGAGTGGAAAAAATTAATCAAAACATACTCTGATCAGTGTTTTAGTTCCAATATAAAGTATGCCACTTATGCACTTAAGGATGCGTACAATTTAGACTTATGGAATAAGCTAATAGATAGTTATTCAGAAGTAAACTATTTAAATGTATTAGAAGAAAAGTCTACAATAAATATACAAGGCGAACTAGCTTGTGCTGGCGGTGCGTGTTTAATATGATAAGAACCAGCTTGAAAAGATCAAAAAGATGTTCTTGTAGGATTAAAAAACTTAAAAAGAAAAAAATAAAAAGTGCTAAAAAGAGAAACCTTTAAAGTATGCGGGTTTAATATTGGTACTTTAAACGAAGAATTGTATAATATGTTTTATGACTACCTATATTAACAATCCACTAATATATATAGAGGTAATTATGAATGAGTCATTTCAAAATGGTGATGTTGTTTGTTTAAAATCTGGAAGTATGCCAATGACTGTTGTTAACACAAATAAAGAGACTAATGAAATTTTAGTTGCTTATTTTGATTTAGATGCCAATGTTATGCGTGATGGCTTTCCACCAGAAGCACTTGAGTTTACTCATGATTCTTGGAAAATGAAATATTGTGTTGATTTACATGATGACGAAGATGAAGAAGAAGAGAATGGATTTTAATATGCCAACCTATGAATACACATGTGAAAATTGCAACGCTTCAACAGAACAATTTCGTACCTTTGCAGAAGGTCATTTGGAAAAATGTCCTAGTTGTAAAAAAAATAAATTGGTTCAAGTGTTTTCTGGTGGCATAATTAGTTATGTTAAGGGTGGAGAAACACTAGGCCAGATAAGCGAACAAAATTTTAAAAGAGAAGGTGGAAAAATAAAAGAAAAGATTGCAAAAGAAAAAGAAGAAGCAGATAATAAGCTTCCTTGGTGGAGGTCTGGAAAAGTAAAAGGTCTTGAAAAACAAGACAAAATATTAAATGTTGATAAGATTAAGAACATTAGGAAATATATAGACAAAGGAGAAAAAAAATGAGCAAGTTAAAACAAGAAGATGAAAAAGAAAAACCAAAAGAAGGTTTGGTAGATGGTGGGCATGTAATTATAAAGTGCAGCAATTGCAATAAGCCATTAGTAGATGTTCTGATTGTAAAACCAAACGAAAAGAAAAGTGATGGAACGCCATTTATTTGGAAGTGTGTAGCAGAATGTTGTTACTGTAGCGATAAAAGTTTTATTACAGAAATAAAAGGAATATTTCGTGCTGCTGGATTCATTGTTGAAGATAAAGAAAATTCAGAACATTATACTGAAATTACAAATTTAGATGATATTGTAATTGATGAAGATAATATTTTATTTAAAACATCTAGGAGAAAATAATGGAAATTTATGACGATCCAGAAATAAAGTCATACGGATATGACAAAGATGCAAATGATATAGATCCAAATGAGCCTTTTTGTTTGGCTAAAAAATCATTATATATAACTAATAACACCTATTCTTATTGGGTTAAAATGTGTCTTTCATCTTTTAGTTCAAGCAAGTTATTTGATCCAGAAACAGATCTTGTTGAAGAACTAAGAAGGTTTGATAATTATACTGGCAAAAACAAATACCACTATAGAAAAGTTAGTGAAGAATGTTTTAATCATTATATCTCATATCTTACCACAAAAAAAACATCTTTTATTAGAAACGCAGATAGGAGTGCTATAGCATGAAAAATAAAAAGTTTGTTATTGACGAAGTTAAAGAGTTTTATATAAAGTCAAACTCACACTTACAAACAATTGAATCTATAGCAGAAAAAGTTGGTGCTAAGATTGAAGACATTCAAGAACTATATAATGCTTCAAAAACTAAAGCATCTAATGCGTTTCAAATCTATAGCGGAACAGTTTCTATGACTGAAAAACAAGGCGTTGCAGATGACAATAATTCTAAAAAAGATAATATTAACCATGAATTCTTAGATAGGTATAAGAATACAAGGCATAAAATATGATTTGCACTAAAGAAGACGATTTTATTTTTGAAAAGCCTAGATGGATAGCTGTACTATCTGATGGTACAAAAGTTTATCAAGATGATGATAGGCCAAATTTAGAAATAAACTCTGCTTGGATTAGATTAAAAAAACACATAACTACTACTGGATTAAAGATTACAAAGCTTTACTTTCAGTTTAGGTCTAATTTTTTTGAACCTTTTCCAGAGAACGCACAAGGTTATTATTTTTCAAATGGGGTAATTGGACAGTTATCATCTGATTATTCCATAAATCTTTTTGTTTCTGGCGAAATAATTGGCAATGTTGCACGAATAAAGAGTATAAAAGTTCCTGAGTTAATTGTAATAAATGAAGAAGATAGGATCTTAGAAAATCTTTCTATAGATCCAGTAATAATGAATGATTAATTATGGCAAAACAACGAAGTGATGATAGCAAATACGAATCCAGACATGGTGGTGGTTGGATTACTCCAGCACAATTCTTAGCTGAAGTTATGTGTGAAAGAACAGCCAAAGAAAATTTAGAAGAATTACCTATTAAATTTTGGAACAAACCAAGATGGAAAAAGGAATTTTTTAAACAATTGAATTTGGCTAATATAATCTTAAAAGATCATGATGCAGCAGTTGTATCTAAAGCACTTAGATCTAAAGAAGGCAAAAAGATATTTTCATTAGGTGCTCCTTGGCTTAAGAAGTTAATTATTTTGGAAGAAAAAAGCTTTAAAGAAATTTCAAGCTTGACTGAATCAAAAGAAGCTGTAGAACTTCCAATTAGAAAAACCTTTCAACAATCTAAATCTTTAATTAAAAGAATAAAGGAACTAGACAATGAGTGACAATCTTGAAAAAATTCTAAAAGAAGTAGATAAACAATATGGCAAAGGAATTGCTATAAATGCTAATGACTTATTAGATGAAGAAAAACATGTAATACCTTTATCTCCAGCACTAAACTTGGGTTTGCATGGTGGAATACCAGAAGGTTCTTGGATCACATGCTCTGGACACCCAAAAAGTGGGAAAGAACAACCTGTCTCTGCCATAGTTTATACAGCTAATGGTCCAAAAAGAATTGGCGATATTACATATGGAGAAATGGTTTGTTGCCCAAATGGAACAACATCTATGGTTTGTGGTATTTATCCACAAGGGGTAAAAGATGTTTATACAGTAACATTTTCAGATGGTTCAACAGCAGAGTGTGGCGAAAATCATCTATGGAATATAAAAACTAGAGAACAAAAATCTTATAAAACTGTAATGTTAAAAGATTTTATGAACAAAATATATATAGGTAAAAGCACTAAAGCTAAGTATTCAATACCAATAACAGCACCAGCAAAATTTAATCCGATTAAGATTCCAATAAACCCATTTGTATTTGGTGCTTTGCTTACTGTTGGATTTTTTAATAAAAAAATTACTGCATTGATTGAAGATGAAAAGCTTCGTGATCGCATTTGCGATTTAATGAATGAAGCCAAGACACCTTACACAAAACAAGAAAATCAATTAACAATAAACATACATGATGAGTTAAGAGAGCTAGGTCTTCTTGGTAAAAAAACATCTCAAAAATTTATACCACCAAATTATTTGTATAATTCAGTAGAAAATAGAATGTCTCTACTGCAAGGAATACTCAGCTTTGCACATATAACAAAAACGGAAACTCCAATTATTACAGTTTCATCAAAGCGATTCGCTGAAGACTTTAGACTATTAGTTCAGTCTCTAGGTGGAATATGTTTAATATCTAGACATCAAAACAATGAAGACAACTTTATTTATTATTGTTCTATTATCATTAAAAATAAAAAGAAGTTGTTTGAATTTAAAAAAGAAAAGTTTAAAAAGAAAGATGTAAAAAATAATTTATCCAGAAAAATAATATCTGTAGTGAAAACAAGAAGAGAACAAAGTGTTTGTATCTCAGTTAGAGATAAAAGCGGTTTGTATTTAACAGACAATTTTGTTGTAACTCATAACACGCTTACCTCACTATCTTTTGCTGCTCAATGTCAAAAACCAGAGAATGGTTCTAGACATGTGTATTATCTAAACATTGAGGGCCGATTAAAGCCTATGAATCTAAGGGGCATAGCTGGCTTAGATTTGAATAAGATGACAATCTATAGATCTACTCAAGAAAAGATTCTTACCGCAAAAGACTATCTAAATTTAGCTTTTAAAGCCATCAATACTCATCCAGGCAGTTTAATCATCATAGATAGCGTTTCTGCTCTATGTGATGAGAAGGAAATGGATCAAGGTATTGGCTATGAGAATAGAGGGGCTGGCAATAAGCTTTTTGCTGGATTTTGTAGGCAAGCAGCAAATATAGTACCTGTTCAAAACTGTATGGTGTGGGCGATTATGCACTTAACTCAATCTCAAGGTATGTATGGTGGTTATACAGAAAAAGGTTCTAGAACATTGCAATATCAAGCAGATGTTCAAATGAGAGTAAAGTCTGATAAACCTTGGACTGTTGGCGGGGAAGGAAAAGACAAGCAGATTGGCCAGCAAGTACATTGGCTAATTGAATCTTGTTCTTTGGGATCGCCAGGAATGGAAGTAGATAGCTATATAAGATATGGTATTGGAATAGATAATACATACGAGGCAATCAACCTAGGTTGTCAGCTTGGTCTTATAAATAAAGCTGGAGCTTGGATGACATTAGATTTTATGGAAAGACATTTAAAGCTATTAAAGTCTGAAGCTTGGGATGATGCTACTATAAAAATGGTTAAAACTCAAGGTGCAGAAAAAATGTATAAATTATTATTAGAAAATCCTAAGTGGATTGCTGCTTTAGAAAAAGAAATTAAGGCTATTATATCGTGAAAGTAATAGGTCTTGATGGTAAAACTTACTCTTGGACTTCTGGTAATGTTCCAGATCATGATGATTCTAAACCTAGATCTTCATTGCATTTGTTGGCTAGATCTATACTTAAAGCAATGTATCCAATGGACAGAATCTTAGAAGAAGCAACTTTGCCTGGTTCTGGAGGTTTAGCAGCAGATTTTTGGTTGCCATTGAGAAAAACAATAGTTGAAGTTCATGGAGAACAACACTACAAATTCATACCTTTTTTTCATAATACGATGTTAAACTTTTATCATTCTAAAAAAAATGATAAGAATAAAATAGAGTGGTGTGAAAAAAATAACATTTACCTTATAGAGTTACCATTCAATGAATCAGAACAACAATGGCGAAAAAGAATTGAAGGTTAGTGAAGAAGAAAAATTTGATTCTCTTTTAGATAGCTATGAAAACTCAATAGGTTTATCCTCAATCCCTAAAGATTTAGAATTTACCTGTATGAAGTACCTATATCTTTCGCAAGAAGAGTTAAAAAAAATGTCTTCTGAAGATTGTGCAGAAGCTTGTGTTCTATTAAATAGTTTCTCTTTTCACTTATCTAGAATGCTCAATAGAGAAAAAGCAAAATTAAGATGGTGCAATGAAAAGATACTAAAAGCTATTTCGTCTAAACTTACAGATTATAGATATTTCTCTCCAGATGAAAGAATGGCATTATCAGTTAAAGATGATGATTATGCACAAAAAGTAAAAATGCTTGCAGTAAAGATACAAGCAAGAATAGACAGGACAGAATATTTGCCTATAAGAGTAGAAAAGGTTTCTGATACATTTTCTAATCTTTCTTACAACAAAAGGAAAAATAATGAGCGTAATATCTAAATTAAAAGAAGCAATACAAAAAAGTGATTGGGTATTAGTAGATGAAGTATTGCAAGATTTGGCTGGCGTTGTAGTGCTTAACAATAGAAAAGAAGAAGTTGTTGTTGAAACAATTAAGAATGAAGAAATTCAATTGAATAAATTCATGATAAATACGAATAATAGTGCAGTTAAGGCAAAAGAATCAGTTGCTAGGCCAGTATTTCAAAATAAATTTGTAGACGATCAAACTTTAGAATGTTCTTTTATTGAAGAGCAACCTAAAGACCTACAACCTAAAAAATACAGAAGGCCAGTAGATGAATCTTCTGGATTTCAAAGCGTTAAATGTACAAAATGTTCCAACACTATGGAAATAACCTCAGAGGAATTTGCGTTTAAGTCTAGAGATAATGAATCTTCTGGATTTATATGCGTTCCTTGCATGAAAAAAGCGGTGAGAAGATGATAGATGTAGGTGCAGAAAGAGTGGTCTTAGCTGGACTTTTTCAGAAAGGCTACGATTGTTTTATTGAAGTTGCAGATATCATTGATGAAAACTGTTTTTCTAGCGATGACAATGCTGCTATATTCAAATGTTTTTCAAAAATAATTACTGATAAGAGTTCAAGGGTAGATATACCAACAGTTATTTCTACTGCTGAATCTTTAAACTTATCACAGTTTTTTAAGACATCAGAACAGGCAAAGTATTTAAGATCACTAACCAGTTTTCCAGTTGAATTAGTTAATGCTAGAAAAAGTGCAGCAAAGCTTAAAAAGTTGAGCATTGCCAAAAACCTGTCTTTAAATCTAATCAATGGTGCAAACACACTTGAAAATGTGACTGGCGATGAGCCTATAAGCCACATCATTTCTATTGCAGAATCATGCGTTTTAGATGCAACATTTAAGATTTCAAATTCTGAAGACCCTAATCCAAAACTAATGAGCGATGGCATAGAAGAATATGTTGAGTATTTAGAGTCAAATCCAATTTCACAGTTGGGCATTTCCTCTGGATTCAAAGCATATGATATGGCTATTGGCGGTGGTTTTAGGCCAGGAACTGTGAATCTTATCGGTGCTAGAATGAAAACTGGTAAAAGCTTTTTTGCTGACAATGTTGGCATCAGCGTATCATCAAACAAGATTCCAGTCTTAATGCTTGATACAGAAATGACAGAGAAAGATCATTGGCATAGAATATTAGCTTGTATGTCTGGAGTTAAAATAGAAGAAATTGAAAGTGGTTTGTTTTCAAAAGATGTTTCAAAAAGAAATAGTATTAAAAAGGCTATTGAAAAAATTAAAGAAATGCCATTTCAATACAAGTCTATTGCAGGAAAAAGCTTTGATGAAGTTATAAGTATGGCTAGAAGATGGGTAATTAAAGATGTTGGTCTTGATGATTCTGGAAAAGCAAACCCATGTTTAATCATATATGACTATATAAAGCTAATGGATGATTCTGGCATTGGTAAAAATATGGCAGAATATCAAGCTCTTGGCTTTTTAATGACAAATCTGCATAACTTTATGGTTCAATATAATGCTTCATGTTTAGCGTTTACTCAGTTAAACAGAGATGGTATTAATCGTGAAGATACTGATGTAGCATCTGGTTCTGACAGAATACTTTGGCTATGTTCCAACTTTTCAATCTATAAAAGGAAAAGTGAAGAGGAAATGGCAGATGAAGGATTCTCTCAGGATAAGATTAGATACAATTTGAAATTAGTTCCTGTTGTTGCAAGACACGGCAAAGGCATGGACCAAGGCGATTATATAAATATATTTGCCAATTATGAATTTGGAAAAATAGAAGAAGGTCCAACTAGAAGTCAAATTTTTAAATCTCAGTCTACAAGACAGAACAATGGTTTTGTAGTGGAAGGATTACCAGATGAAATCGAAGTCAACTGAAATAACTAAGAATGAATATTTAAATGCTGTAATATGCGAAAAAATAGAATTCCTTATGGATTATTTTAATATTCAATATAAAACAGTTTCCGATTCAATAATTTGTGCTTGTCCAGTTCATGGTGGAGATAATAGAACAGCAGTAAATCTTTTTATGTCTGGACATACAAGAGTTGGTAATTGGGTTTGTTATACACATCATTGCGAAAACACATTTATAAATACATCTATAGGATTTTTTCGTGGAGTAATGAGTAATAAAAAATATGGTTGGTCAAAAATTGGAGATAAAACAGTTAGTTTTTCAGATACAGTTGCTTCTCTTTGCGGATTATTAAAATTAGATCTTTCTGACATAAAAGATACTGTTAGTTCTCATGCTTTTGATAAACACGCACATTTATTTACTCCTTCTAAAAAAGGAAAAGAATTCTTATACACTAAAAAAGTTGTAAGAGAAAGACTTGATATACCATCAAAATATTTTGTATCTAGAGGCTATTCTGCACATATATTAGATATGTATGACATTGGGGAATCAAAATCAGACAATAGGTTCTTTAGGAAAAGAGCAGTAGTTCCAGTATACGATTCAGACAATAAAACAATTGTAGGTTTTACTGGAAGAACAATACTTGATAAATGCAATAAATGCAGTAATTATCATGAAAATGAAAGCTGTGACCCGCAAAATATTATTAGCAAATGGATTCACAATAAAGGATTTTCAAAAAAGAACTATCTTTATAATTTTGGCAATGCTAAAGATGAAATTAAAAAAACTGGAATAGTTATATTAGTTGAAGGTCCAGCAGATGTATGGAAATTTGTTGAGAATGGAATACATAATGTTGTTGCTGTTTTTGGCTCTTCTCTTACAGACACACAACAGGTTTTGCTTGAATCTTCTGGTGCTACTACATTAATATTGCTTTTTGACTCAGATAAAGCTGGTAATAATGCTTCAAATAAATTAAATTCATCTCTTTCTAGAATGTTTAAAATAGTATGTCCATCTCTGCCAGATGGCATTAAAGATCCAGGTGATCTTAGCAATGAGCAGATAAACAGCATGATTAAGCCTTTGATTGAAAGGAACTCGTATTAATGACAATTCAAAGATTGATAGGTTTTTCTGGAAGAAAAGGTTCTGGCAAAGATACTTTAGCTGGATTTCTTTCTCTTAATTCTTTAAGACTTTTTGGTTGTGATTCATGCATGTTTTCTTTTGCTCAAACAATGAAGTCAGTAGCAATTAACTTTTTTGGATTAAAACACAAACAGGTTTTTGGATCTTTAGAAGATAAAAACTCACTTACAAGTTATTTATGGGAAGACTTACCTCATTATAGTGAAATAAAATATAATCATTTAAATCCACCTATAGGACAAATGACAGCTAGAGAATTCTTACAAGAATTTGGAACTGGAATAGCCAGAAAAATGAATAAATCAATACACATCAACGCTTGTTTTAATGCAATAAGCAAACAAAATTGTCCATTAAATTTTATTACTGATGCAAGATTTGAAAATGAAATTGATAGCATTAAAGATGCTGGTGGAATAGTTATTAGGTTAACAAGAAGCACAGATAATGATAGCCATATAAGTGAAAATGAAATAGATAAATGTACAAGTAAATTTGACATTATTTTAAACAACGAAAATATGTCTAAAGAACAACAACAATTTGAATTGATTAGAAAACTAAAACAAATAAATTGGATTAAAAATGATCATAACTTATCTAAGGTCTAGTTCTGTAAGTTCTTACGCATGGTGTCAACATAAGTACTGGCTAACTTACAACTTAGGCTTTCAAGATGATTCCAATAAAAAAGCGGAAAAAGGCAATGTTGTTCATAAAGCATTAGAATTGTTGGCAAATAAAAAGCTTTGCCTACAAAATGAAACATCTACATTTACAGATAGTGAATTAAAAGAGACTTTTTCCACAATAGATATTTCTCCAGAAAGTGCCATACTGTCTGCCTTTAATCATTACAAAAATAAAAGCATTCATGAATGGGATGACAAGGATTTAAAAGAATGTTCTAAGTGGACTTGGGATACCTTATTGTTTAACAATGGTATGTTTTCACCTTTATCTAGAAAGATTGAGCAACCAGAGCAGTATTTTGATATAGAGATTGAAGAACCTTGGGCTAAATACGAATACTATTTAGATGATGGTACTGTTATGTCTGGAAATCTTAGAATTAAAGGAACAATGGACTTAATAACTAGAGTAGACAAAAAAACAATAGAGTACATAGATTGGAAAACAGGAGAAAGAAAAAACTGGGCAACTGGAAAGGAAAAAAACTACGATGATTTTTATAAAGACTTTCAATTAAGACTTTATCATTATGCATTAAACAAACTTTATCCAGATGAAGAAAATATAATTATTACTATTTTTTTTAATAAAGCTGGTGGTCCTTTTACATTATGTTTTCATAAAGAAGATATAAAAACAACAATTGAAATGATTAGATATGAATATGAAAAAATAAAGTCTTGTCATTTTCCTTCAAGAATTATAGATTATGGTAAAGATAGATGGAAATGTGAGAAGCTTTGTAAGTTTCATAAAGAAAAATATGAAGACACAGAAAAATCAATATGTGACTTTATGAACAAAGAACTTATACAATTGGGCATGAATGTTGCGTATACTAAATATGCCAATAAAAAAACAGTCGTTTCGTATGGCGATGGTGGTGGTCAATCTAATAGGGAGAATAATGATGTCAAAAAGTAAAAAGTGGATAGAAACTATTTTTGAAAAATCAATGCAAACATCAACTTCTACAACATTTAGTCCAGAAGAATCTCCTACAGATCAAGACTATCCAAATTATGATGAAGAAGTAAAACTAATTGTTTCAAAAGAACCAGAGTATATTTCAAAGTACAATGGCGAGAAAGTTTTAGTCTTTAAAAAAGAACTATTAACTGAAGACTTATCGTTTCAAGGAATGTTAACTGGAGAAAAATCTTCTAGCATTAAAAACAAAATTCTTGTTCCACAAAATTTATTTTATATAGACAGAGATATTGCAGAAAATGACTTGAATTACAAACAAGTAATCCCTTATTGTATTTTTACAAAGAATGATCAATTGTTTATTTATCAAAGATCAAAACACGGATCTGAAAATAGACTTCATGATCTATGGTCTGTTGGTGTTGGTGGTCATGTTAATCCTTGTGATGGAAATGACATTGAAACAATAGGAAATGCTTGCAAAAGAGAGATAGAAGAAGAAGTTCAATTTTCAGACCCTCATTCTGTAAGATTGGTTGGCGTTATAAATGATGATTCATCTACAGTAAATGCCGTTCATTTTGGCGTTGTTTTTCATGTGCATTTAAAAGATGGAACTTTTCTTAAGCCAATAGATAAAGCTCTTGCAAATGGTGAATTTAAACATACAAAAACAACAGTAATATCAGACATAAACTGGGAAGATTGGTCAGTACATGTAATTAGGAACTACTTAAGAAATTAATTAACTGAAAAAAATTTAAGGATTGAATATGAATTGGATACCATTGCATTGTCATACCCATTATAGCCTATTAGATGGATTAAGTAAGCCAGATCTTTTAGCAAAAAGATGCAAAGAACTTGGATATACTTCATGTGCTATAACTGATCATGGAACTATATCTGGTGCTATTTCTTTTTCTAAAGCTTGTATTTCACAAGGTATAAAACCAATTATTGGTTGTGAGTTTTATATTTGTACAAATTCAGCAACAGAACACAATAAAGAAAACTCAAGCTTAACTCACCTGTGTGTCATTGCTAAAAATTTAAATGGCTGGAAAAACTTAATTAATTTATCTTCTTTAGCCAACTCGTTAGATTATTTTTATTACAAACCAAGATTAAACTTAAATGACTTTAAAGGACTGTGCAGCGATTTAATTGCATTTTCTGGTCATCCAGGAACAGATTTGGCTAATTCTTTATTTGCAGATTATAAAGAGGCTTACAAAAGAACTGATTATGATGAAATAAAGGAAATGCTTAAACCCAACTGGCTAGATGAAGCTGAAAATATTTGTGCAAAATACATTGATATATTTGGGGCAGATAATTTTTTTGTAGAAATACAATTGTTTGATAGCTCTAACTTAGTTGCATCAAAGGTTATTGCTGAATGCCTGAGAGAACTTTGTGCAAAAACTGGCATTAAAAAAATAGCAACTCCAGATGTTCATTATGTTATGCCAGAAGATGCTCCTGACCAAAGGGTTTTACTATGTTCTTCAATGGAAACAACTCTAAAGAATGTAAATAGCAAATTAGAAAATAACGAAGAATTTGGTCTTTCTGTATTTTTTAAGTCAAACAAATACTATCTTCCAACAATTGAAGAAATATCTAGCTTTCATGAACAAGATGAAATAGACAATTGTTGCTTAATTGACAGTTTATGTGAAAACTATTCGCTTATAAACCAACCATCCATACCAAACTTTGCTTGTCCAGATGGGCTTTCTCAGATCCTTTATTTGAGGAAGTTATGCAGAGATGGATGGAATAGGCGTTTCTCTGCGATAAAGCCAAAAACAGATGAATATAAGGTATATACAGAGAGAATAAAACACGAACTTGAAGTTATAGATACTTCTGGTTTGGCTGGATATTTTTTAATTGTGCAAGACTATTGCAATTGGGCAAAGTCTAAGGGTTGGATTATGGGTAGAGGTAGAGGTTCTGGTGCTGGTTGCATGATATCTTACCTCTTGGGTATAACAGAAGTAGACCCTATCAAACATTCTCTTATATTTGAAAGATTTTATAATGCAGGAAGAAACTCTGCTGGTCGTATAAGTTTACCAGATATTGACTGTGACTTTCCAATTACAAAGCGTGATAAGGTAATAGAATATATAAAGCAAAAGTATGGTAGCAGCAATGTTTGTCAAATGATAACATTTAGTCGTATGCAGGGGCGTGGATCATTAAAAGATGTTCTTAGGGTTCATGGGTTTTCCTTTGAAGAAAGCAACAATGTAACAAAGTACATTCCAGACGAATCAGAGATATCTGAACAGTTACAAGACATGAAAGATGAAGATGGAGATTCTTCAATAATAAGGTGGGCGTTAGAGAATATTCCTGATAGATTATCTGAGTATTGTAAGATTGAAAAGGATGGTACTTACTCTGGAAGATTAGCGAAGGAATTTGCACAAGCAATCAGATTAGAAGGAACAAAAAGAAGTCAGGGTAAACATGCTGCTGGTATAGTTATTAGCAACATTCCATTATCAGAAGTTTGTCCAATGACATTTGACAAAAAGACAAAACAAATGATAGCTGGCATGGAAATGTCAGACTTAGAATCAATCGGAATGGTTAAGTTTGATATACTTGGAGTTGCAGTTTTAGACAAAATAATGGGTTGTATAAATATTTTAAAGGGGAAAGCAAATGAATGATAATTCTCTTGAAATATCTATAATAAGCAAACTGGTAGTGCAGCAAACAGCGTTGCTAGATGCCTTGTCTGATTGCTCTTCGTTAAAGAAAGATCTTGTTAAACAGGCTAATAAACTATTAAAGGCAATAACAATTCAAAATGGAGGTATGTTACTTATAGATAAGGATTTTTTAGATTCAGCAGAAGATGCGGAAGTCGAACTTAAAATACAGCAAAATGATGATGGATCAATAGAACTAACTATTAAAGGAGAAGAAGACGATGAAGAGTAATACGATTATTGTTTTTGATTTTGAAACAGGATCTTTAGATACAAATACTTGTGAAGTTATTCAAATTGCTGCAAAGGCAATAAATAGAAAAACTCTTCAACCAATAGAAGGTGCAGTTTTTAACAGTCTTGTAAAGCCTAGAGACTTTGGAAATTTACAAGAAGCAGCACTAGCAGTAAACAAAAAGACAAGAGAAGAGCTTCAGCTTGCACCTAATCTTGATGTTGTTTGGAGTAGATTTATTGATTTTATATCTACTTTTGCAGTTGGCAAAAGCAATATATTAGCCCCTGTTCCAGCAGGAAAAAACATTAGATTTTTTGATATGCCAATTTTTCAAAGGGTTTGTGTTGAATTAGGATATGTTCAGCCAAATGCCACGCAATCTTTCTTTAATAAAAGAAGCATGTTTGATCTAGATGAAATGATGTTGCTTTGGTTTGAAAATTCAGATGATATGCCTAATATGAAAATGGATACTATTAGAGATCATTTTGGAATGTCAAAGGCTAATGCTCATGATGCACTAGTTGATGTTGAGCAAACAGCAGACTTGATCACATACTTCTTAAAATTGCATAGATCAATATACCCAAAAGTTAAATTTAAAGACTCATTTAAGAAATAATAATATGACAAAAACATACAAATTTTCATGTGGTTGTAGTTTTCCAATAATTGGAGATCCTTTAACCAAAGATTCTTTGCCTCTAATGGAAGTAGATCCAACCAATCTTCCTTCTTGCGATATTGCTTGGGATATATTCTCTAGGGGCGATACAAAAGGAATTTTTCAGTTAGAATCAGATCTTGGAAAACAATGGTCTAAGAAACTAAGGCCAAAAACTGTTGATCATTTAACTGCTTTAGGTGCTCTTATTAGGCCAGGAGCTTTGCGTTCTGTGGATGATAAGGGCGTTAGTATGACTGCACATTATTGCCGTATTGTAAATGGAGAAGAACAGGTTTCATCCTATCATCCTATTGTTGATGAAGCACTCAAATCAACTTATGGATCACTTGTTTTTCAAGAACAGGCAATGGAACTTTCTAGAGTTATCGCTGGATTTACTTTGCAAGAAGCAGACATGCTTCGTAAGGCAATGGGAAAGAAATCATCTAGCGAAATGGCAAAATGTAAGACGATGTTTATTGAGGGTGCTAAAAAGATAGAAGTAGTCTCAGAAGATCAAGCTGAAGAAATATTTGGATGGATTGAACAGAGTCAAAAATACTCGTTTAATCGCAGTCACAGTTGTTGTTATGGTCTAATTGGATATGATACGGCATATTTAAAGAGCCATTTTCCAGTTCAATTCTTTACTAGCTGGCTTTATTTTGCAAAAGACAAAGCAGATAGTCAGCTTGAAATATCTGACTTAATTGAAGATGCAAAAAAATTTAATATAACTGTTCAATCTCCAGATTTAATGATGTTAAACAGTAATTTTTATACTGATGGAATATCAATTTGGTTTGGTATTACTGATGTAAAAGGAATTGGACAATCACAATTTGAAAAAATTAAATTAGCCATAAATAATTACGGCAAAAGTATAGATTCTTGGGAAGAATTTGTGGTTAAATGTTCTGATGAAATGCCAAAATCAAGTATTGAAAAACTAATTGCTGTTAACGCCCTAAGAAAATTTGGCAGCAAAAGAAAGGTTCTGCTTGCTGAATTTAATGCTTGGTCTGAATTAACAGACAAAGAAAAGGAATGGATAAAAGCTAATGTTGAAATCACCAATATACCAGATATGATTTTAAACTCAGCAAAGACAAAAAAAGAAGGCGGTTGTTGTTCCTCAGTCAAAAGAGTTGAGGTTTTAAAAAGTATAGCCTCTATGATTAAAAATCCCCCTTCTCCTTTGATAGATATTCCAAGTTGGGTGTGTTGGATTGAAAAGGATTCTTTGGGAATTTCTTTAACATATAATGCTACAGACTCTTGCGATACAAGTAGTTCTAACACTACATGCAAAGAATACTTAGATGGAAAGAATGGCTATATGGTCTTTGGTGTTGAAGTAAGAAGGTCTAAAGAAGTGCTTACAAAGGCTGGAAAAACACCAGGATCTAGAATGGCATTTTTATCAATATCTGATGCTACTGGAAAAATAGATGATGTCATTTGTTTTCCAAACTCGTACAAAGATTTTGCTTCTTTGTTAAAAGAGGGTAATACAGTCTTGATTCAAGGTGAACGAGACAAAAAAAGTGACTCTCTTTTAGTTAAAACTGTTGTTCAAATTTAGGAGATAGAATGAATATTTGTTCCTTTCTTGGTAAGCTGACTAGAGAACCAGAACTTATAAAATTAAACAATGGTAAATCCGTTGTTAACTTTTGTATTTCGGTTAGAAATCCATCTAAGAATCAAGAAAAACCAGAAATGACTTTTATTGATTGTGTTGCTTGGGAAAAAACTGCTGATTTGATTGGGAAGTATTTTAAAAAAGGTTCTAGAATTTTAGTGCATACTTCTGCTAAAACAGAAAGTTGGGTAGATAAAGAAAATGGTAAAAACAGACATAAAATTAAATTTATAGTCCAAAAATTTTGGTATGTAGATCAGAAAGCAAACGATGAAGAAGAACAACATTCAGAAGTATTTGCAGAAGAAGAAGATTTTGGCAATCAAATACTATAGGAATTAAAATGTCAAAAAAACGAATACTCCTGTGCGGTGAAGCAACTTTTATAAACTCTGGATATGCCAACTATGGTTGTCAGATTATGAACAGGCTTTATCAAACAGGAGAATTTGAATTGGCAGAAATAGGATGCTTTGGCAAAGATCATTCATCAGTTTCAAAACCACCTTGGAAAATATACTATCCAGATGAAAATAAAAACAATGGAAGATTTGGTTCTTCAATTTTTGAAGATGTTCTTTTAGAATTCAAACCAGATGTAGTGTGGTCTTTTAGAGATCCTTGGGTTGATGACTTTATTGGCGATTCACCCTACAAGAGACATTTCCATTGGGCTTATATGCCAACCATTGATTCTATTCCATTAGATCCAGAGTGGATATACACTTTAACTAAAGCGAACTCTATATTTACATATTCAGATTGGGCTTTAGACATACTTAAGGAAAATTATCCAAATCTAAATTTAATCTCTTCTGCTTCTCCAGCAGCAGATGAAGTATTTACCATGATTAAAGACAAAAAAGAATTTAAAAAGTCTCATGGTTTAGATCCAGATTGCTTAATAATAGGTTCTGTCATGAGAAATCAAAAAAGAAAGTTGATTCCAGATCTTTTTGATGCATTTGAAATGCTGTTGGATCAAGCACCAAAAGAAATATCTTCAAAATTAATTCTATATATGCACACTACTTATCCAGATGTTGGTTGGGATATACCAAAGTTAATAGCTGAAAGACCAAAAATATCAAAAAAACTGTTTTTTACCTACAGTTGTAGAGGTTGTTTTAACATATCTATATCAAATTTTAATGGTGCAATTATAGAATGCAATTATTGTAAAAAAATATCTTCTTTGTTTCCAAACACAAGTTCTGGTGCAAAAAGAGACTCTATGGCAATGGTGTATAATCTAATGGATCTATATGTTCAATACTCTTGTGCAGAAGGATTTGGGATGCCATTAGTAGAAGCAGCTTCTTGTGGGGTTCCTATTTGTGCCACAGACTATAGTGCTATGTACGATATAGTTAGAAAACTAGATGGTTTTCCAATAAAAGTACAAAGAATGCATTATGAAGTTGAAACACATAGAAAATTTGCACTTCCAGACAATCAAAATTTTGTAGATATTTGTATTAAATATTTTAAACAGCCAGAGTCAGTAAGAAAGTTTAAGTCTAATAAAACATTAAATTTGGCAAAAGAAAAGTATAGTTATGATGCTGTTTCAGAAAAGTTAAAAAATCACTTTTTATCTATACCAAGCTCTAATACATGGAATGAACCAAAAAAGTACATGAGCATACCTTCAGAAATATCTTTTGATAACAATGTAGAATTTTTAAAAGAATTATTGAAGTGTTTTAATGATGATTTTTCTCTTTTGTTTTCAAGGTTATTGAAAAAAATAAATTACAATATGTCTTCTAAAGAAGATATATATAAAGAAGTAGAAAAAATAATATCTAAATACAATCACTATGAATCTATAAGGAACTAAAATGAAAGTTCTTTACATAGGAAATTACAGAGATGGAACTGGATATGGTCAAGCTGCTGAAGATTATATATTATCTTTAGATTCAGTTGGCGTAAATGTTGTTTGTAGGCCACTAAAGTTTAATGATTTAAATCACACTCCACATAAAAGAGTCGAAGAGTTAGAAAAAAGATCAGCAGATAATTGCAATGTTGTTATTCAACATACTCTTCCAACGCATGTTCAATATGATTCAAGTTTTGATTTAAACATATCACTTTTTGCTCATGAAACATCTTCATTTAGAATGGCTGGATGGCAAAATCATTTAAACAACATGGATTGTTGTATTGTCATAAATAATCAAATGATTGAATCGTGCAGAGATAGTGGTGTAAAAGTTCCGATATATGTTGTTCCTCATGCTAGAGATTTTTCTATTTATACTGAAAAATTTGAAAAGCTAAAACAAGTTGAAGATAATACATTTAAAAATGATTTTATTTTTTATACTATCGGAGAACAAAAAAGAAGGAAAAACTTATCAGCATTATTAAAAGCTTATTTTTTAGAGTTTTCAAGAGATGAAAATGTTTGCTTAATAGTAAAAACAAATCATGAGGACAAAGAAGATTTTGCTAAATATTGTAATTCTATTTCATCTGGACTTAATGTAAGAAGACCCCCTAGAGTATTTTGCATAAAAGAAAGACTGTCAAATAACGCAATATACAAACTACACAATTCATGTGATGCTTTTGTGCAAGCATCTTATGGTGAAGCTTGGAGCATACCAGCATTCGATGCAATGGGTTTTGGAAAGACACCTATTGTAACTAATTGCTCTGGCTACAAAGACTATTTGAATGACAATGTTGGTTGGTTGGTTGATTGCCATAAGGAATTTATTTTTGGTCAAGAGAGGATTGTTAATGGCATTTACGATGGATCTGAATATTGGTGGTCAATTGATATTCATGACCTAAGAAGGAAGATGAGAGATTGTTATTCGATGGAGGACATTAGAAAGTCTAAGGCTACTTTTGCTTTAGATCGTGCCTACGAATTCTCCCACGAAAAAGTGGGTTTAAAATTTTTAAAGGTGATTAAACATGCCTCCAAAAAAGAAAAAACAAACTTGGGTAGACATTGCAAACTATAAAGAAGAACCTACAGAGGTTTCTTGGAAGGAAGAAAGGGATAAATCAGTTGAAGAAGAAAAGACGAATCAAATAAAAGGTAAAACAAAAAATCAAGATATCTATATAGAAGCAATTGAAAAACACACGCTTACAATATGTTCTGGTCCTGCTGGTGCAGGGAAAACATTTATAGCTTGTGGTGTTGCTGCTGGATTATTGATGCAAAAAAAAATAGAAAAAATTATTATAGCTAGACCATTAATTGAATGTGGACAAAAGATTGGTGCTTTTCCAGGCGATCTTAAGGAAAAGACTGAGCCTTTTATGGTTGCCATGCTTGAAGCAATTGGTAATTTTGTCACAAAAACAAAAATGAAGGCAATTAGAAATGATCAGATATTAGAAATATGCCCTCTTGAATTAATGAGAGGCAGAACATTTCATGATTCTATGATTATTTTAGATGAAGCACAAAATGCCACAAGAAGGCAATTAAAAATGTTTTTAACTAGATTTGGTCAAAATGCAAAAGTTATCGTTTGTGGTGATCATACACAAACAGACTTGCCTCATTACGAAGGAAACACTATGGGGTGGATTTTAGAAAAACTTAATCATAAAGATATTGCTAAAGTGTTCCTTACTGGCGATGATATACAAAGGCATGGGCTTATTAAATATATCGTTGAGCAGTTAGGGGAATAGATGCATCCCGCATTAAGTAATATAGTAAGGTCATCCACTAGAAAAAGTGGAGATAGACTTAAGATACTTACATTTTCAACGCATGAAAGATATCAGTCTAATATGGCTGATATCAATGCTGATTTTTGGGTTATAAACAATCCAAAAATTAAAGCTTGGAATTCTCAATATGCAGAAGTACCAAAAAACCATAAGTTATTAAATAATATAAAAAAAATATCCGATATTCCAAATTATCTTGTTTTTGATGCCATTCTAAGCCATGAAAAATTTATGCAATTTGATATAGCTTTGACTATATCTAAACATTTACACATACCATTAATATGTCTAGAACATGTATGCATGACAGAAACAAGAACTGCATTGAAGAAAAAATTTGGTAATACAAACATATTTATTTCTGAATATTCTGTAAAATCTTGGGATTTCAATAAGGATCATGAAGTTATTAATCATGGGGTTGACACTAAGGTTTTTAACAATAAGAAAATAAAAAGAGAAAACAACATTCTAAGTGTTGTTAATGATTGGAAAAATAGAGATTATGAATGTGGATTTACATTATGGCAAAACATAACAAAAGATATGCCAGTAGTTGTAATCGGCAGCAATCCAGAACTTTCTGAACCAGCTAAAGATGTTGATGATTTAGTTAATAGTTATAATAGATCTAGTATATTTTTGAATACATCAATATTTAGTCCATTGCCAACTACTTTAATAGAGGCTATGGCATGTGGTTGTTGTGTTATTACTACCGCAAATGGAATGTGTCCAGAAATAATTAAAAATGGAGTAAATGGATTTATTTCAAACGATGAAAACGAACTTAAATTATTCTTAAATAATTGTTTGGAAGATCCTTCTTTGTGCAGAAAAATGGGTGAAGAAGCAAGAAAAACAATACTTCAAAATTTTTCTCTAGAATCTTTTACAAATAGATGGAATGAAGTTTTACAGAAGGCAGTAACCAAAAACTGGTGGGAACTATGAAAATAAATATAGGAATACCATTCTTTAAAGAAGATGTTGAGGACAGTGAGTTTACATATATAAGCCCATTTCCAACATCGTCTGATAGTATTTTATATTGTCATTATCAAGATTTAAGTAAAATTGCAGATGATGGTGAATTAGATGCTATTTCCTGCAAAAGAGTTTTAAATTTTATAAGTCATTTAGAAATAAAAGACACTATTAAACATTGGTGCAAAAAATTAAAGCATGAAGGAAAACTATTTTTATTTTTTGAAGATATTATTGAATTATGTAGATTGACAACAATTGGAAGCATTAAGGAAGAAGATATATCGCAATATATTTATGGTGGTCAAGAAGAAAGTTGGAACTTTAAAAAATCTGGTATTACAATACCTTTTATAAAAAATATACTTGTAGAAAATGATATGATAATAGAGAATGTCAAACTTGACTCGTTTTATTGCTATATAGAATCAAGGAGAAAATAATGCTAGGAACTGTTCATACATCATGTAAAGACTGTATATTTGCTATTTATTCTGATAAAACTCAAACAGATTGTTCTTTTGATAAAATAAAAAAGCTTAAAGAGAATGGCGTTGCAGTAGACGAATCATTCGATGATGAAAAGGAATTTTTTGTAATCAATAATCATGCTTGCATGACATATAGACCAGCATCTTTTTTAGAAGGAAAAACATTTGAAGAAGCAAAGGAAAGTGCTAGAGAAAGATCTTCAGTTAGAGTTGGCTGTTTAGTTATGATAAAAGAAGATCAAGGCAATTTAATTAGAATTATAGATAGTATTTGCAATCAGACTAAACAATTTAGCGAAGTAATTTTCTGTGCTAATCCAGAAGTTCAACCATCAAAAATAATGAAACTTCTTAATGATAAAAAAGTAACATTTAAATGGTCTATTAGACATATAGTTGATGGTGAATATGTCGGAGATGTTTCTATGAATGTAGCAATGCAAAAAACAAATTGCATATACATGTCTGTTTTTACCTCCGATTTTATTGTGCCAAATAAATTTGTAGAGCAAATTGACATTGCCCTAAATGATAACATGCAAAGATTTTTGTTGTTAGAACCGATTGATTCTGAAAATAATGGGCTTACTTTTCAATCATTTATATTTAACGCATTGCGTGGAAATGAACAAGCAGTTGTTGATGACAATTCTGAAAAACCAGCAAATAGTATTATTGAAAAAATAAAGTATGTGGCAACAACACAGAACCTTACTTCCATGATTAAAAAGTGTGAAGACATATGTCCATGCATAGTAAACAGCCAAGAGTAACTGTAGTTGTACCAAATTACAATTATGGTCATTGGATAGAAAGCTGTTTAGACAGTGTTGCTAATGATCCGTATGATAGTAAAAGCATTGTTGTTATTGATGATGGATCTACAGATAGTTCAGCACAAAATGTATATAATTTAATAACTAATCCAAAACCATTTTCAGAAAATGGAATTGATGGAATAATTGGAACATATAAAAATTACAATTTTCAAATAAAATTAATTGCTGCAAATACATCTAGAGGCCCATCAGCAGCTAGAAACATTGGAATAAAGTCTTGTTTTGATGAAACAGACTTTTTTTCATTTATTGATTCAGATGATATGCACATTTCTGGAAAAATAAAGAAAACAGTTAAGAAGATGATTGAACATCAAGGCTATGTTGGCGTTGTATATTGTGACTATGAAAATTTATATGTAGATAAGAATAGAGTTCATCAACAATATAAAGAACCATTCTGCTCAGAAAGATTGTTGTCAGAGTGTATAATTCCACCACATAGTTTAGTTGCCAAATATGCAATTGAAGAATCTGGTCTTTTTGACGAAGAAATGCGTGTAGCAGAAGATTACGATTGGTGGATAAGAATATCTAAAAAATTTGTTTGTTATCACATACCAGAAAAGTATGTAATCATGAGAACAGGAAAATATAATTCTTCTAACACAGTAGATAAAAATATATGGACTAAAAATTGGGCAAGAATAAGAGACAAAATAAGTAATGGCTCATAAACTTGGCGTTGTTATATTAGCTGCTGGCCTTGGCAAAAGAATGAAGGCATATGGTCCTAAATCGGCTATTGGCATATCGTCAGATCAAACAGTTATAGGTAGACAAATAAGCATAATTCAATCATGTTTTCCAAAGTATGAAATAACTGTAATAGTAGGATTTCAAAAAGATAAAGTATTAGAAAAAATACCATCTTTAATTTCATATATAGAAAACAAAAGCTATGAATCTACGAATACATCAATGTCTGTTAATTTAGCTTTAAGTAGAAATAACTACTCAAAACTTTTAATAATTTATGGCGATCTTGTTTTTACAGATGAAATATTTAAGGAAACTCCAAAAAATAATTCTTGGGTTGCTATAGATAATGAAAAAAATCAAAGATCTATGGAAGTTGGAGTTAATGTAGTTGATAACAATGTGGTTCATTTTTCCTATGGCGTAAGTCCAAAGTGGGGGCATATAGCTATGCTCACTGGAAATGAATTGCTTCTCTATAAAAAAATAACAAACAATGAAAGATCACATAAGAAATTTTGCTTTGAAATTTTTAATGAAATAATAGATCAGTCTGGTATATTTAAAGCTCATAGGAACAACAACTGGAAAATGGTTGAGATAGATACTTCCAAAGATATAGATAGAGCAAAGAAACTAGTGAAAAGAGGCTAAGATGAATATTCTTTGTGTTCATGGAGAACAATTAAACATAGAAGAATTCTCAGGTTGGGGCAAAGCATTTATATCTTGTGGACATGAATTTCTATTTTTTAAACAAAAAGAAAAATCAATTCTAGATGCGTTTTATGAAAAAAAACCAGATCTATTTATTACATGTGAATCAGCGTTTGATAGAGCTACAAAAAAAGCAATAAATCTTTATCCAAAATGCAAAGTTGTTATTTTTTATAAAAACTCTTCTTTTTTAGAAAACAAAAACTTTCATGATAATGTTTATTGTTTTAATAATTTTGATCCATCTATAGATATCTATCCTTTGCTCAAAGGAAAATTAAAGCCAAACTTAATTTCTGACATTAATTATGTTGGTGAATACATAGATGATAATGACAATGTTATTTTAAACACTTTATCTGAAAATGGTTTTATTGTTAAGGTGTGGGGAGATAAGAAGTGGCCATATAGACAATATTTAGGAAGAGCAAAGGAAAATCTGGTTAAAGATATTATAATGTCTTGCTCTTTGTCTGTTTCTTCTGATTTATTTTCTGGTGAAATTTGGCCTTTAAAGGTGTTCGCATCTGGAAAACCATGTATACTGTATAGATCGGCTAAGACGAAAGATTTGATAAGTGCAGATAATTTTAATTATGAAGATGAAGAATCGTTTTTTAAAGCTATTATAGACTTGCTTCAAAATCCAGATTCTTTAAATGACGAAGTAGAAAGAATAAATAAAGATGTAAGGAATAATCATACATCACATAATAGAGTAGCAAAACTTTTTAATCTATTGGGTATGGAACAGGAGTCAGATAAATGTCTATTGGAACTAAAGAAAATTCTAGAGAAATATTGAGTGTAAATTTAGGTTTTGTCAAATCTTCAGATCATCTCAGAAAGTGTTTGTGGTGGATAACTAGAGACTTCACTAACTCTACTTTAAAAGTAATTATAGCTATAGAAGATAACGAAACATCTAATGGTATAATTGATGTTTTAAAAACTTACGCAGCAAGGTGTTCTTGGACTGTTATTAAAACAAAACCAGAACATTTGATGGAAACATATAATTTAAAAACATATCAAGAATCAAAAAGTCTAGCCCATAAAGTTTGCGATAAATTTTGCACAAAAAGAAAGGTGGTTGTAAGCCCTCAGATTATTTATGGGAATAACTGTTTTAAGGAATTTGCAGATCAAATAAACGATGACTTTGTAAATACAATGAATTGCTATTCAATGCCACCATATGTTCAAGTTGGACTTACGGATGCATCTTCTAATCTTTCAAATTTTTTAATGAAAGAGTGTTTTAAATTTCCAATATATAACTTTGAATATCCAGCCAAAATAGCTGACTATACAGTTAAGTCGTTTTATGATACTGAAGACAACAAAGAAGTTAAATTTTTAAATTTGAATTGTTTCTTTTTAGAAACAAATGATTCATGCCCACAAATAGATGTCGAGTTTAATCAATCTACAATAGATCAAAGCGATATTATGGAGTGGTTATGCTAGCATTTAGAATCCCAAAACCAATAACTATAATTGGTGATCATACTAATAAAGTAATTAGTTTTGCATCATGTAATTTTTGGACATCTATTAATTTTAGTACAATAATTGAAACACAAGCTCTATGTGATTCAACATTAAAAGTATTAAATTATATATACATGAATAATCATTTTGAAAAAAACATAATTATAAAAGATCTTTACCCCAATGATGACTTTGCTAAAATTCAATCTGCTGTATTTGGTGGGTTGAACTATTTAACAATTTCAGATCATCTTTGGTTTTCAATAAAGCTTAATTATGAAAAAGAATTTTTTGATCACATTATGCTTTACGAAATAAACAAAGATTTTTTTGAATACGATAAGTCTATAGCAAAATCATTTCATAAAATGGACAATCTTGAAAAGATGGTTGCTGATTTTTATGATGCATACCAAGAAAAAAACTGGATATTTTTAGGCCAATTAATAAACGCTTACTGGAAAATAAAAAGAGATGTTGATCCAGCATCTAAAAATGCATACATAGAAAAACTTTATTCTGACTGTAGGTTAAATGGTGCAATAGGTGGCAAAATGGATGGTTCTTTAATGTTGCTATTTGTAAAACCAGAAAATCAAGATTCAATAAAGTCAATAATGAAAGACCATGTTCAAATAAATAGTAGTTTAGATTTAACTGGCATAATTCATGAGGAACTATTCAGTGGAAATAGCAATTGTTGTAAATAAAATAAGGTTTAGTCAGCTTTCATATCTTTTGACTAAACAGTCACACGATAATGATTTAGTTGTATTTTCTCAAAATGACTACACTATTAATGCAAACAATGGATTTTCTATTTTTATGATGTATGATTTTTGGAATTATAAAGGTAAGAACATTGTTGCTACAGATATAGACTCATGCAAGCTTATCTTAAAAAACCCATCTGTAAAAAGTTTTTATTTTTATGTTTGGGATTTAGAGTGGATGAGATTGCAATCTTTTGATTATGAAGACATTCAGCAAATATATAGTAATAGTAAAATTAAATTAGTTGCTAGAAGCGATAGACATGCATTAGCTATTGAACAGGCGTGGAATAAAAAATGTTTAGTGGTTGAAGACTTTAAATTAAGCGAAATATTTAGGAGCGATAAGAATGAACCAGTTAACGCATGAATACTTAATTGAGCATTATGTACAACAAGTTAAATCTACATATCAAATAGCAGAAGAATTTGGTACATATCCTAATAAGGTTAGAAGGGCTTTAGTAGAATTTGGCATACCACTCAGGGATAAATCTCAAGCACAAGAAAAAGCTATAGAAACTGGTAGGTGTAAACACCCCACAAAAGGCAAGAAAACATCAGAAGCTACAAAGAATAAGATAAGTGACTCTATTGCTAATGTATGGCAAGAAATGGGTGAGGATGAAAAGAAGAGAAGGGCTGAAATGTCTAGACAGCAGTGGGAAGCTAAGTCTGTGCAAAAAGTAGAAGAAATGCAAAAGGCAGCAGCAATATCAGTTAGGGCAGCAGCAGTATATGGATCTAAACTAGAAAAGTTCTTGATTACTGGACTGAAAAAAGAAGGTTTTAAAGCAGACTTTCATAAAGAGTTTTGGGCTATTGACAGAAAACAACATATAGATATATTTATTTCTGATCTTAATTTGGCAATAGAAATAGATGGACCAAGTCATTTTAGGTCTATTTGGGGTGAGGATATACATAAAAAACAAGTGGCTAGTGATAATAAAAAAACTGGATTTATAATAAATGCTGGAATGAAAATGATTCGTGTAAAAAACATAGATGGAAATAGTTCTGGATTTTATATGAGAACGATCTTGAAAAAACTTTTGCATACAATAGACTTAGTTAAGAATGGTACGAAGGAATGTTTTTTTGAACTGGAGTAATTAATGTTAGATGAAGAAGAGAATGAAATTCCTCTTAGGACTAGTAGAGATTGGAATGAGTATGTCCTATCTCATTTTGGTCCAGATGAACTAGCTGATGGAAATCCAACAGTAGATGGTTTAAGGAGAGTTACCGAACTACTTCTTGGGCCAATTATTGATGGAAATGCCAAAGTTGTACAATCACCAACGCCTCAGAATGACAATAGATGTGTTGTTGAATATGAAGTTACAGTTCGTATTGGAGAAGAGGTGGTATCGCAACAAAGTGTAGCTGATTGCTATCCTGGCAATTGTGACCACCGATTTGCCGTATATTCTTCTGCAATAGCTGAAACTAGGGCTGAAGGTCGAGCATTAAGGAAACTGCTCAAATTACGCAAAGTAATCGCTGCTGAAGAAGCGGGGCTAGTTCCTCTTGAAGAAACTGGGGTTAATGGTAAGATAACTCCTACGCAGATGAATTTCATAGAAACTCTCTGCCAAAGAAATGATATCAATGTAGCAGCTTATTTGGGTGCAGCAAAGGATTTTAACTTTAATGGAAAGCTTGAAGAAATTCCATACAAGTCAGCAGTTGCTGTAATATCACATTTGTCTGAAATGCAAAGAAATCAAGCGTCTATTAATGTTAAGTTCAAGGGCTATAACTCTAACTGGAGGAAGTAATTATGAAAGCTATTATCCCAACAAAGTTCTGCACAATTGAAATTGATTGTGACTCTGTTAAAGATGTGTTTAGAGAAGTAGGAGGCATCTCCGAAATCTTTAATGAAGAAAAGTGTGGATTGTGTGGCAATACCGCAATTATGCCAAAAACACGATCCGTAGAAAAGAACAAGAAAGTCTACGAATATTTTGAAATGGGTTGCACTAACTCAAAATGTAGGGCAAGGTTGTCTTATGGGCAGCGACAAGATGGCGGTGGGATTTTCCCAGTACGCAAGCTTGATGCTAATGGCAAGCCTGATCGTGAAGCTGGTTCTTATGGTCCACATAATGGTTGGAGCAAATATCGAGGCGAAAACAAAGATGAGTGATGTTGGTATTGATGTTAGTTCTTTAAAAACTGAAGAGCTTAAAAAAGAACTCCTTTGGCTAGACGGATATGATACCGAATGGTCAAAGGAGATTTCTAAATTAATTAAAGAAGAACTTAAGCTTAGAGATATTCAAGTTCGACCCACATAGCATATTGGGTCTTTGAACCAATTGAGTCTGGAGATGCAGATAAAGCAAGAAACCAATCATGCCTATCTGCTACTGTTCCGCTTCCGCTTGGACTTAAGCCTGATATTCCAGGCGAATTAGCTAATGATACAATTGTTCCAGATCCTGCTGGCGTTTGCCAAGAAGCAGATCCAGAACCATCTAAAACATTAGTTAAGCTAGGATGAATAATTTCTGCAACTTTAGTAGTAACACCACTAGCTGCATTATTAATGTTTGATCTATCATAGATTCTTAGTTTTACATTTTGTGTAGACACTGGGCTAGTATGGGTAAAACGCACATTTAAACTAGCTTGAGCATTGGTTATTGCTCGAAGATTTAGACCGCTTGGAGATCCAATACTATTAACTATTCCAGAATTTGGATGAGAATATTTAATGTTGTTTATTGCAGCACCAGCAATTGTGCCATTACTGTTAGTTATATAGCTAGAATCTTGATAGTTTCCTACGGAAACGGAAGAACCAAATCCAGAGCTTCCAAAAAAGCCCACGCCACTTGAACCTATGTCGTTTCCTGCTGAATAAAAAGCAAATATAGCCATGATTTTTCTCCTAATATATAGTTATATACACCGCTAAACATTATACACAAGTAAATGTTATGTGAATAGGTGCAGATTCGCCAGGATTATCTGGTGCATCTGGACAAATACATGAAGTCGAATTACAGAATAAATCTTGTAAATATTTATAAACAATCTCGCCTTGAGCACCAACACTATAAACATCTTTGTAGTAACCGCATTCTTGTGACGAACAATTTGGGGTTGTGCTGGTTGGGGTTTCTGATGTACTCGTAGAGGTAGAGGTCGATGTACCAATTTGACAGCATATTCCTGCTCTCTCTGTTCCATACACACAGTCATCTATTTGTTCGGGAATACCTAAAAATGCTGTACAACCTTCTAAACAGCCATCGCTGTTAATAAGCGACCATTCACAGTCTGAACTTACTCTAAAAAGACCTCCAGCTTGTCCGCAAGACACATATCCCGAAGGACAACTTGGCGACATACTAGTAGAAGTAGAGGTACTTGTCGAAGTCGAAGTGCTTGTTGATGTACTGGTACTCGTAGAGGTAGATGTCGAAGTCGATGTAGTGGTACTCGTAGGTGGACAATTACAATCATGAACTGTAAATTCAGTATATAATGGGTCTGTACATGCACCGCCAGGACCAGACCAGCCATCTCTAGGTGATGGTACACAAGGATAAGAACAAGCGTAACTAAGATATTGTAGTATTCCATCTCTGCATACTAGATTATTTGCTGCTCTAGGTAGACCTAAATGACATGGACAAGAAGTAGTAGTTGTAGGTGTAATAGCTTGGCAGCATATTCCTGCTCTATCTGTTCCTGGTGGAAAACCTTCACAGTCATCAACTTGTTCGGGGATACCTAAAAATGCTGTGCAATCTGTTGGACAACCATCACTGTTAACGAATGACCATTCACAGTCTGAACTTACTCTAAAAAGACCTCCAGCTTGTCCACAAGATACATATCCAGGAGGACAACTTGGTGGCATACTTGTAGATGTCGATGTCGATGTACTGGTACTCGTAGAAGTTGTAGTTGAACAATTTTCATTATAAGATTCTAAAACACCAGAACATGATTCACATGGACCTATACCCCTAAATGTCTCTACTATTTCTTCTCCCTGTGCAGCATTTTTACTGCACTTATAGCATTCTGGACATGTGGTGGTAGAGCTAGGAGTGGGCGTAGGACTTGGAGATGTTAAGCATGGAGCATCTTGATACTCATAGATTATTGCTCCTTCACACATAGCAAGAATAATAGCAACATAAGCTGGATCTGTTATGCCACTTACATTTGTGTGGCCACAATCAGAAATGCATCCCATTTGTATCTGAGGTTGTACACAAATAATACTATCGTTGCTACTACTCTGAGATAAAAACATTCTAATGCCACCAGAACAAACATATTGATTGCAGCAACCACTAGTGGTCGTACTTGTTGGCGTTCCACAATATTTAATTAAATAACAGTAGTCACTACAGCAATCACATGGGGTTCCAGTTGTAGTTGTCGGGCTTCCAGTTGTAGTTGTTGGACTTGCAGTTGTAGTTGTTGGACTTGCAGTTGTAGTTGTTCCGTTAACTAATCTACAACAATCTGTGCCATATACTATCTCTCCAGTATTACAAAATGGGCCAATGCCCCTCATAGAAAAACAACCATCAAAAATAGTGCCCCCACAATTATCTTGAACTAGATCATCAATACAATCTGGTGCTGTTATGTATGTGCTGTTTTGATTTCCAATATTGCAACTTTCAAACTCATATAATCGACCATTTAAAGTAAAATTATTAGAACAACAACCAAAAATATTTCCAATACTAGGACTATATGATGTTGTGCATGGAGTATGAAATGTGTATGGATTAATAACATTTGAATCAAAATAAACTTCTTTTTTACTATCCATTTTTTATCCTAAAATAATCATTAACAGTTAGGGTTTTGAATAAGTGATAATGCAAAAAGACAATTCGCTTGGTTAACATGGGTTGAATAAACACGACCCATAGTTTGACTACATCCATAGCATTTAGTAAAAGCTATTGGATCAGAAATTTCATTTAAGTAGTAAGGACTTGGTGTTGTTGTTGTTGCTGTTGTACTACCACATGGCAAACTAATAGTGGTTTTACTAACAGTTATAGATCCATCTGAACCACAAGTTACACCAGAAACAACTTCTACGGATTCTGTGCATGGCGGTGATGGTGGTGATGGTGGTGTTGGACTTGCTCCTTTAAGTAAACCATTTCTAAATGAAAGTCCTGCATATGTACCAGTAGCCCCATTTGTGTTAACATAAAACATTCCTTCTGTTGGTTCACACTCATCTTGCATAAGTGGTACTATAAAATCAGAATATTGTTGTGTTGGAGTATTTGGAGAAGGGCAATCTGATGCTTGACCATCAAATTTTATTTTTATTTGTTCCCCTCTAACTATCCATCTTGCATCATTAACTGAATAACAAGCCACTACAGATTGACCAGCATATATCTTTTTTGTTGAAAAGTTTTTAATAAATAATGTTCTATTTGTTTTAACTCCAGACATGTTTATATATATGTAACCATCATCAAATGGTCGCATGTTTGATGCAGCAAAACCAGTTACTATATCATGAGAAGTCCAAACACCTCTATATTTATCCCACATTAAATCGACTGGGCCAGCCAAACCTTCTCCTGTTGCATAAGCAATTTTACTTGGCACTACATTTGGTATTGGAACATAAACATTTTCATTGTATCTATTTTTTGTTGTTATTAAATTTCCATTACTATCAGTTAATAAATCAAAATCCATATATGAATTGCCATATCCAACAACCATAATTGGTCCACGAAGACCTACTGGTTGGCATTTAATTACATTTTTTGGTCCAAATCTTGAATATGCATATAATGCTTGTTTGTTTCCATTAAGCACATTCCCTGCTGATTCAAGCATATCGGCAGCATGATAATTATCATAAACATCGCCACCATCGCCTTGAAAACTATGTATTGCTGGAGGTCTACCCGCAGGAAATTTTAAATCATCATCTATTGGATCTGTATATCTGTACGGATTATATGTGTATGCTGTTGGAAGACCTTCTGGAGCATTTATAAAAGCACTGAATGGAATTGATGTATTTGTATTTAACTGAGATCTACTGCCAAAATTATTAAAGGGTGAAAATAAACCATCATAAGAAACAGCACCTTTATTATATAATCCAGACTGAATTGCAATAGCCCCGCCACTTTCTATATTACTATGAGATCCACCAATAGTTTTTCTTCTTATTGTTTCACCCTTGTCTGCCATAATATCAATTGTTTGTGCCATGATTAAATTTTGATGTGGAGTATTTCTATCGTATCTTCTTCCAAGATAATTTAGTATAAAGTTTTGTATTTTTGCTCCAGCAAAAGATCTCTGTAAAGATTGAGATTTTTTAATTGATTCCATGTAAACAAACAATATATTTTTTCTGTCAGAATATGCTTTTATAGCAGATTTTTTAAGTCTTTCTGTGTTATATCTTGATGCCATTCCAAATTTTGGAGTAAATGTTCTGAATGAATATTGTGTGGTTACACCAGATGGTCCGTATGATGCATTTATTGATGTTACTATTGGACCATTTTTTACTATTTCATCACCAAGATTATGTTCTGGTAAACCAATTTTATTTAAAGATCCAGTTTCAAAATAAGGAACTGGATTTATATCTTTTAATCTATTTTTAGCAGCTTCCTCTAATGTTCCAGAAGCGTTAAACTGCCAAGGAACTAAATCATTGTTTTGTTCTATTTTTGTTTTTCCACCATTAGTATTTCCAAAATACCAAGGACCATAAAAATCATTTCTTGTTGATTTAAAATTAATTATTGCTTGAAATGGGTATAGTGCAGGAAGTCCTGTTTTAAAATTTTCAGATTGACCAAGGACTTGATTTCTATATTGCAATCCAAAGTAACATGTTATGAGTGCATCAACACCAAATTGATTGTGTATTAATTGATTAAACGCAGCAACAGATTGGCCTATTGAAACTAATACATGTTCTGAGTCTTTTTTGTCTACACCAATATATTGATTGCTTACCCATGTTCCAACAGTTCCTAAACCAACTACTTCAGAATGTATTGTTGTTTTTATTATTCCAGTTGTTGCTACTGGAATAGTTATATATTGTTCGTTTACTGAAGCTTTAACCCATAAATATTGAGATCCACTATCTGAATAAGAAATTGTGTCTGAAGAACTACTATCATATGTAAATTGAGTTGCCCATGAATTTGGCAAATTAAAAACCAACCAATTTTGCATTTTCCCATCTTGATTTAATGCCATAGCATTTAACATTTCTCTAGGCAAAGAGGGATTTGTCTTTGCTTCAAGAATTGCTGGATCTATCCATCCAGAATCAGTTGGTAAAATATTGTATATTTTTTTAGGTTGATTTTGTGTAATGTTTAAATCTAAATTATCTGAACTTGTATAATTTTCCAATACTTGTTTTATTACAAGACCATCGCTTTTAGATTTTGGTTTATTTTGTCCAACATCAACAGTATTATAATTAAGGTCGCCCTTATAATTAACTTCTACTAAAAATTGTTTGCCGTAATATGAATCTATTACTGATTTTAAATAAGTAAAAAGTTGTGCCCCACGAATAACTCCTATATCGTTATCTTTTTCTGAAAACTCTCTGTTTAGTGTAAATTCTGTAGATCCACCACCAGCCATAAAATTAGCAACCATAGAGATATTTCTTCTCGGTGCTCTAAGAAAAACCCTCGTATATATATTATCATTATTAAATGCATCATCCCATATTTCTAAATACAACGACCAATTGTCTTGATTTCCACCAGTTATCAACAACAACTCATCCATTGTCATTTCATAATATGTAGCACCCGGAAATATTGATTCCATTCCAACTAAAGGTATGCCCCAAGCGTTTGCCTTTACAGTAGAATGACTCGCTACGGATGGTCTTAAACTATTAAATCTATAGTTATAATATGGACATGCACACTTTACAACATCGTATTGAGCAGATGACCAGTATGCTGTTCCATTAATATCATATCCCCAAAATTGCTTTATTCTTGAATTTGGACCAACAGCATTACTATAAAAATATTGGGGGTAATTTACTGGTGTTCCAACAATAACATTCATTTGAGTTAAATCTACATCGTTGTTAAAAACTATGCTGTGCTCTTTTAATCCACCCCAAAGCATAAAATTTGATTCAATATTATTGGAAGATTCAATTCCAGCATCCCAAGAAATAACATTCCTGTCTTTTGCTAAATCTTTTATAACATTTTGAACTTTTTGATTGGCTGGATCTACGCCTAAACTTGTTGTTTGAACTGTAAATTCTGTGCCTGTTAGAGTAATCTTAAACAATAAACCTAAATCATCACAAATTTTAGATATTAAATCCATTAAGTTTATATACGGACCTTCTATTCTATAAAATTTTGGTACGCTGGTTGCAAAATTTAACTTTATTGAATATGGTACTCCAGCAGATATAATTCCATATTTTTTAGAAAGTTCATTTATTCCTTCTTCAAGTTTTGAGTATGGCATCCCCCCTTCATTAGCTTGACTTTTGCCAAATCCCTTACTCTCCCACCACCTAAAAACATTAAACATATTTATTATTGGAGAGTCTTCTTTTGTATCGCTAGTTCCATACAAGCTACTAGTTATAACTTCAACATTTTTGATTAATTCTTTTCCATCATTTAATTTAACTTCATAAAAAGTTCCACCAGTATCATGTTTTTCAATAACTCTATCTAGAAAACCATTAAATTTAAAAACAGAATCTTCAGTTAAAGAAAACTCATAATTTTTTCCTAACTCATACGGTGCTATGCTTTCTCCATCTTCTGGAGCAAGTTTTATGTTTACAGATGATTCTGTGTCATTCCATCCAATAGATGAATTAAAATCTACTATTGTTAAATCTAAAAATTTTAATCTTTCAAAGCTCATTTTTTCACCTAATTATAATTCCAAACTACTGATCTTGTAACTTTTTTAGTTCTATAATCAAATGTCATATCGTCTTTTTCTACAAATATTTCAGTGGCTGTTGGTGCATAAGAAGAAACATCTGGTGGACCTTTAGATCCATCATTATATAATACTTCAATATTGACTGTTTTAACACCATTTTTTTTGGCTGGAAGTTTTTGTATAATTGGACCTGATTCTTTACCAACTGCTGGTATTACAACAATTACATCTGTAGGTGGCGTATCTGTCCAACTTACAGACTTAAATCTTTCAGTAGTTTCTTCTATACCCTCAGAAATTTCTACAGAATAATTTATTGTTCCAGATATTTTATTAGTTCCTTCAGAAACAGATCTTACTTTACCAGTTATTGTTCCAATAGTGTATGATTTGCCTATTTCCCAAGGGCTTGCTTCTTTAACTGCCTTTAATTTGTCTGATGCATTATCATACTTTGTTTTCCCATTTCCTTCATATCCAGTTATAGTTCCTTGCAAGCTTGCGGATTTGTATACAGAATCAAAACTTTCTTTTTCCGTATATGTTTCTTCGATTACAAATGGGTCTTTTGATAATATCCAAGACTCATTGCAATCAACAGTATTCTTATATGTGTTAACTGAATAACTAGTTGTTTTATTATAAGAATCTTCTGTTGGCAAAGTTAAGTATGTAGAAGCATCAGAATCAGCTATAGATGTGGTTAGAACTACTTTCTCCATTGCCAGTTCATAATCTTTAGCTGGAATTTCAGTGCTTTTTACTTGTATGCTTCTAGACCTATTTATCTTTACAAATCTCCCATATTCATCTGCTGGATCTAATGACCAAGTTTCATCTGGATCTTCATTGTCCAATACTATTTGTTCTAAAGATATTGTGTAATCACATATTAAACTTGATTGTTCAAGCTGGAAGCTTTTAGATTTTAATTTAAATTTTCCAGATAAATTTGGACCACCTATTGATGTGCTTATATTAATATCATCTATCTTGTGGATTACTAAACCTTCTAAGGTTTCCATTTTCTTTATAATTAAACCTAATTTAGCTTTATCTATTTGTTCAGCAGTTCCAGTTGGTTCTGACTCACCCGCTATTGGATCAACAGCTAAAATTTTTCCTTTTAAATCTACTGTTATTGTGGTCGTTTTTAATTTACCGCTATCCCTAAATTCTGATTGTTGACTAATACTTATCAATGGTATTGGTCTTATTGCAGTTCCATTTAATGTAATAGACATAAATTATTCCTAATATGGTCTAGGTATTTCTGTGTTTATCAAATCAAAATTAGTAATGGTTGGCAAAACTGGCGTTGATCCATCTGCCCATATAAATACTGTAGTTCTTGATATTTTTTTATTTTGTGCAGTAAAATTAATAGTATCAGATTCAATCATACTTCCTGTTGGTTGATATTGCAATGTATCTGGTTTTGTTTCTGTTCCAACTCTTTCTATTGTAATAGACATTGTTTTTGCTTTATTCATGTTAATGTTTTGAAAAACTGGCCCCTTATCTCCATAGATAGTATTGTGTATAACATAAGTATTAAGAGGATCAGCTAAAGGCCCAAAATAACTTACAGTTATTGTTTCGTTTTTTATGCCAGTTGTTGTTGGTCTTTTTATATTTTCAATTTCATAACTATAATTAATTATTCCTTTTACTTTATCATGTGTTTCTGAAAATGAAGTTATTGTTAATGTAAGATATTTAAGGTTTAAAGCAGTCCTTACCGTTGTCCATAATGCCAATGCTTCTGTATATCTATTGCTTGGAGTTGATGTAGAAGATGAAGATAGGCCAGTTATAGTTCCTTCTATAGAAAGCGTATCTCTTAATGTTTCATTGGATTGTTTGTCTGTAACTGTTTGTTCATGATGTGCTTGTGGTAATTGAGGAAGAATTGAATTCTTTAATAGATTGTTATGATAAGTTAAATTTATTTCGGCAGAAAATTCACCGCCAAGTACATTTACACTATAATTAATTAATTTATTTGAAGGTGAAGCTTTTAAATAAGTATTTCCAGCTTCGTCTTTTATGTCTGTTGGAATAAGATCGTTTATTTTTTTTAAAACTTCTGTTTTTGATGTTTCCCAACCATTTTTTCCATCAACATCTTTAGACTTACAAGAAATTTTATGATTTACTTTTGTAAATCTCAAATCCTCATCGTTATAATCAACTGACCATGACTCATCTATTTCTGAAGAATTAATTTTGTCTGGTACTGTTATCGATCCAATAGTTACAGAATCTGCTTCCATTTCAATTGTATAATCACAAAAATCAACCCACAAATCTTCTTTAAAATTTAGACTTTTAATTCTAGGTATAAACTTGATTGGTGGAGTATTACCATCTCTTGATTGAACTTCAAAATATGTTTGACCTTTAAATGCATTGATTTGTGTTATTATAGCTGCCTGTCTTGCAATAATAGCAGAATGCTTTGCATTTATAGATAAAGATTGATTTGGAACAAATTTTGCAGATACAGATATATTGAAAAGATATGTTTTTGCTTTTCCATTATCGTAAAACTGCACACTTTCTTGCAATGAAAATGTTTGAATTGGATCTGATAATGTTCCAGCCATGTTTAATCCTCAAAACCATGAGTGTATAATTGCATATTTTCATTGAATGGTTGATTTACTTTTGGAATTATTAACCTAACTGAATAAAAATAAATGTCACTTGGATATATATTAAAGTCAATACTGCTAGTTATTGCAGGAGAAGCACCATAAGCTATTAATGGTACAGAATTCCAAGTTGCTTCAACATCTCTTTGTATAAACATGTTCATAGATGAATTGCTTGGTATTCCATTAAATGTAGTTCCAAGACCAATTATAGTAATATTTAACGAGTTATTAATAAATGTGTAGTCATTGCTCAAATAAAGGTTTAAACTTTCAAAATAAGCTAAATTTATTACTTGTCCAGATATATATACATGAATAAAGTTTGTTGTTGATGCTCTATCATTTACCATCAAAAATAATTCTAGGCTATTTTTAAAAAGTGCTTTTATATAAAATTCTACGCTGTCTGCTTTTTGATCTATTGTTGATGATCGAATATTCAAATCAATAGAATTATTTAATTCAGTATATAAATTTATGTTTTTTATAAATAAATTAGTTGATGCTTCTAAAAATGCTTTTAAGTAAAGTTCTTGGTTGTCTTGATGTTCATACCAATATTTTATGAATAAATTAATTGAACTTTGTGGAGAAGCTTTTAAATATAAGTCTGTTTGCTCTTGAGTATTTACCTTTAAATGTAATGGCAATATATTGGCATCAAATACAGAAGACTTTATATATAAAGAAACAGTGTTTTCAAAAGCAGATTTTAAAAATAAATTTCTTATGCCAAATAGTTTTGGCGGTGGAACAATTGCTATTGTTGGTGCTGGTGCTGAACCTAATGATGTTAGCCATCCTGTTAGCGGTGGACTTCCTGCACTTGCAGTATTATAGTAATAAACGCTTGAAAAATGACGAATAGTCCACTGAGATAATCCTGAGTCATAAACCAGCACATAATTTGAATCTACGCTGTTTTCATATAAAGAACCGCTGGCAAACACAAATGTGCCATTAAAGTTCCCTCCACTGCCAGCACCAGATACAATATAATTTGCCATAATTTTACCTTGTTATGCTCTCATATCATTTCCAAGTTGTTTATTTATTTCTGCAATTATAAACCCTTGTAATTCTTGCGTTGCTTGTGTTACCGCTGTATATACGCCATCTGGATTAAAGTCAATATTTAAAGCAGCATTTAAACTACCCATGACTTCTATTCTTACTACTGTTGGTATTTTATTGATTTGTGTTTGTAAAGCTTCAGCATAATTTTTAAATGCATCTACTTGTTCACCAAAAGGTTTGAGAAATGTAGTTCCTAATGTACTTATTGCATTAGCTAATTCTGTAACTGAAGTCATATCTATTGCTGGAGATGAGTCTTGCGATGAATTTCCAACAAAAGCACCCCTTCTAGCATACATAACTCCACCATTAGACATATAACTAGCATTTCCATTTATATTTTTTAATAAATTTAAATTTTTAGATGTTGATTGTCTATTTACCACAAACTCTCCTGGTGTCAGCATAGCGGGAACAGTGTCTGTGCCTCTTGGTGTGAATCCACCATCTGCAAAATAGTTTACCAGACCACCAGAATTATAGCCCTTTCTTTTTGATATTTTAGTAGCAGAATCAGCAAAACTTCCAACTCCAGAATTAAACTTTGATGAAGAAGCCAATATGTTTTGTGATCCTTCCCTATTAGCATTTGCTCCAGTCTTGAATGAATCTCCACTCTCAATAAATTTATTTCCAACTCCAGATAGCTTACCAGCTAATAGACTTATTCCAGATTCTATTGGGTCTACTTTTCTTCCACGAATATTTCCAACGCTACCACCATCTTTAAATCTAGCAACTTCTTTGCCACTATTGATTGCATGTAATAAAGAATAATTTTTAGATGATGCTTGTTTATTTACTACAAACTCACCAGGAGTTAACATAGCTGGAATAGTATCTACATTACCACCAGAACTATATGACCCTAGATTCATTCTAAACAAACTTAATTGTTTTCGTTTTGGGTCTTGTGCTACTTGTTGTTGCTGTGGAACTTGATTAAAGAAACTTCCTGCATAGTTACTTGCTTGAAATACTGGTTGGGCACTAGGACCGCCATACATTTCTTGCTTTGCTTGATATGCCCTTTGATTTTGAAAATTTTCTGATTGTTGTTGTCTCTGTTCTGGAAACATTGGTTTTGATTGCAATGCTGCATATGGATTTTTATATCCACTTGCTTGTTGCTGTTGTTGCCAATTTATTTGCCATTGTTCTGGCTGTTGTTGTCGTTTAGGATTTTGCGATTTTCGTTGTTGTGATTGATATGCTTGATTTCTAAGTTGAAATTGTTGTTGTTGATATTGTTCTGCTTGTAGGTAACGAGGACTTTTTTGTTTTTTCTTTTGAATTTCGTAAAGTTTTTGTTGTCTTTCTATTTTATCTCCACTTTCACCAAAATAACCCCCACCATTATTAATAGATTCATTATCACCAAAGTAACCTCCGCTACCTGTGTAACTGCTATCTGGAATTGAAACATATGGTCTATAATTATTACGAGGAAGATAAAGTCCACCTTGAGCATAAATCAATCCCCCCAAACTTGCATATGTACTACCAGATTCTTCTTCTTGTTGTTTTTTTTGTTCTTCTATAAACTTTTTATATTCATCATACCTCTTCTGTATTTCTGGTTCATTTGCTTTTGCAGATTTTAATTCGTTTAATTCTGCACCAGTAACAGAAATATTTCCATATGGATTTTTATTACCCTTCATTCTGGATTGAACATCTCCAATCATACCCATTGCTGCTGATGTTATGCCTTCTCCACCAGGCTTAGTTGGATCTTGAAAAGATAGTGCTTGTTGAGCAGAAACACCACCAGATCCAGTAGAAAATCCAGATTGTGTATTGTCAAAAAGACTACCAGTTCCGTCATTAAATCTAATGTTAGAAAACATTTGAAATGCATTGTTTTCAGCTTGATTCTTTGCTGCTATTCTATTGGTTATATTTGCCGTATTTTGTTTACCAACTTCTTCTTGATCTGTAACATATTCATTTTCACTGCCACTATAAGAAGCTAAGTTTGCTCTTCTTTTTAAGTATCCACCATCATATAAATAACTTACTAATCCACCGCTTGCATATCTAAGTAATTTTTCCGCATTTGACTTAAAAATATCTATACCTGTGTTTTGCACTTGATTTTGTGCTTCGTATTTAAAATAGTTTTTCCCAATATTTTTTGCTCCCTGACCAGCAGCGTTAAGTGATGGACTCATTGCAAATTTTGAAATTGCAGATATTCCTGCTTTTGCAAGTCCAGTCATCCCCATAGCATTAAAAACCATTTCTGTTCCAGCATTATTGCTCTTGTCTTCATCTTGTATAAATTGGTTCTGCCTACGAGAAAAAGTTTGAGTTGCCCTATTAGCAGTAGATTCTAAATCATCTTTTCTGTCTTGCATGTAGGTATTTTTATCTTTATCTTTATCATCAACTAAATATCTTAATTTTTCTTCGTCATTTTTTCGCTTATTCATTTTTTCATAAAATGCTTTTTTTCTTGCTTCTCCACCATCTTCTAAATAAATTATTCCACCAGTAGCAGAATATCCAACATCTTTACCACTATTTATAGCACTTAATAAATCGCCATGTTTAGCAGTAGCAGAGGCATTTATTACAAACTCACCTGGCGTAAGCATAGCTGGTACTGTATCTGTACCTTTAGGCTTAAAGAACGAAGGATCAGGATTAGGACTATGACTAGGAACACCACCAGATGAAAGATAGTTTACTATTCCACCAGATGACATTTTTCTAGCTTGTCTTTGTCGTTCTATTTGTGCTGCTGCTTCTTCTCTAGTTATTTCACCCCTATTTAATCGACTTTCAACACTTAGTTCTCCGTATTGGCCTTCAAATAATTGTTGCTCTTTGGTTGCTCTAGGTAGTCTAGCTGCAAGAGCACTCTGTTCATTTTTTTCTTTTATAATTGCAGCTTGAAATTCATTGGGTTCTCCTTTAACTACATTTTTATTTTCTTCTGGTTGATTCGGTTTATTAATTCCCTCTATGTCATTTATACGCTTTAAACGATTTTTCATCGCCTCTCTAGTTTTAGAATTTTCAATATTTGCAACATCTAAATTTCTTTTATAATCAATCTTTCTTTGTTTCTTACCTTCAACATCTTCTTCTACAACTACTGCTTTTGATGAAATAGTTGCGTACCCCTGTGAATTACTTACAGCATTTAAAAAATCTTCTGTAGTAAAAAGACTTGGCCCATCTGCTGGAAATGTGAAAGAGCTATTAGGACTTCCCAATGTTGGTCTATCACCAGCCAATTTTTTTAATCCATCATTGTTATATGCTTCTCCAGCAAGAATATCTTGTTTATAAATTGATTTTGGCAAGTAAGGAGCAGCTATTCTTAATGCGGTATTATTGGCAGACATCGAAACTTGACCTTTTCCACTTACTGCCTTTATAGTTGCATAAGCACCATCTTCACCTTCTATAAAATCAATTCCAGAGAATGGTTTAACAATTTTTTGTGCTTTTCCTTCTTGTTTTTCGGAGAGCTTATCTAATAGATTAAAGTCTTTATTTCTTCCAATAGCACCTTCTAAGCTCTTTCTGCTTATACCACCAACATTTGCTGCTGCTGCATTAAGAACGCTCAACGCATTTATTTTTCCTTCTTCTATCGCCCTTACAACTAAAGGTATAGCATCTGGTCCAGCTTGTTTTACCTTTGCTTCAACAAAACCCTTAGTGTCTTTTATGTTTGAATATTGATCAATAAAGTCAAGAAGACCCTTACCACTTATTGCTAAAGATCTTGTGCTTGCTTGTTGTTTAAAGAAAGATCCAACAATTTCTTTTTGGAATGGAAGTATAAGTTTAGGATTATCAAAGTCTTCTTTTGCTAAACTTCCTTTTTGTCCACTGTATAAATTATTGTATTCTTTTAAGCCTAAAGGTATTAATTGATTTGGATCTTTACCAATTTCAGCAAATTCTTTTTTGTTTAATTCTTCGCCTTGATTTTTAGCAAAAATACCTTTTAGCTTTACCATTTTGCCAAGTATAGCACTAGCTTGCACTTCTCTTCTTAAACCTATTTGTGCTAATCTTCCTGCATCGCCCTGTCTCTTTAAGAAAAGCTCGTCTTCTTTGCCCATATCTGTAGCGACAAACTTCTCTCCAGTTCCTTCTTTTATTTGAGTAAGATAAGCTTTAGATTCAACATAGCTCTTATCTATTTCTGGTCTATTTTGACCATAAGCATTTCTTAACTTTTCATTAGATGTTAATCCAGTTTGGTTATAGCTTGTTCTTCTTAGTTTTAATATTTCTAATTCTGCTTTTTTCTTAGATTCTAATTCTTTATTCCCTCTTGCTGCAAGAACCTCATTCTCTGCCATTCTTATCTGCGTATCTATGGGCGTTGTGCCTTCTTCGTTTGCAATGTTGGCAACTATATTTTCTTGTTTCTTTTCTGAAACAATGTCTTTCTTTTGTGCTTTTAAATTTGCTATTGTTGCAATATATTGTGGTATTTTAGCATCTATATTAGCATCTATATCTTTAGTGCCAGCAGCATTTAAACTTTTTAAATATTCTGGATTTACAATAAATTGATTTAAATCATTTAAATCATCTGGAATTAAATATGTTTTATCAGATATATTTTTTCTTTTTAAGTAATTTTTTATTTTTTGTGCGTTTGATGGATCTGGAGCATTTGCCTTATCAATAAGGGGCTGAATAAAAGTATTAACCTTTTCACCACTATAATTTTGAATACCTGGCCATGTATAGCCATCTTTTGCTACATCTATAGCACCACCATTAGTTCCTTTGTAATACCATGTTTCTTTTAATAAATCAGTATTCATTTTTTCTTCATTTGTTTTTCCCCACCAGCCTGGCGTTTTAACATTTCCAGAAACTCCATATTTGTAAACATGATTAAAGTCTTCTTTTATCCTTTTCATTCCTTCTGCAAATTCTTTTTTTGAATTCAATGTTTCTAAATCTGCAAACTTTTTAATATTTGCTCCTGTTGAAACAGCAGCAGAATACCCATGTGTATTATCTTGGTTTATTGGATCTGCTATTGCTGCATCCAATTTAAATAAATCCATTCTCTTTTTTTCTTCTGCGGACTCTGACATTATAAGTTTTCCAAGTCCATAAGTTGTAGCTCCAGCAGCAGTAACAGAAGCCCCACTAATACTCGCTCCTAAAGCTCCAGCACCAGAAAGAGCTACGCCACCAATAGCGATAGGAGCAGCAATAATTGCAGAACCAGCACCAAGTAATCCAGCAACAACTTTTTCTTTTACTGTTGCATCTCTACCAGCTTCTATCATCACACTATTAAGGGCAGTCCTTATGTTTGCAGGATCATATTTGCTATATAATAACTCATAATTATATTTATTATCTTTTTTAAAGTTTTCATATGATTCTGTTGGATCTAATAACTTTTCATCTAACATTTCTTTTTTAATTTTTTCATAATTATCATTTATTTCTTTTGTTCTATAACCTAGTGAATTTTCTGTATCTCCTTTTCTTTTAAAATCACCAAAAATATTTCCAAAATCTTGAAGTGATTCAATTCCACCATTGCTATCGATTACCCTTTTAGCACTTTCATTTTTTGGAATTTGACCTATTGATAAAGATGAAATAACCTCTTGCAATATTGCAGAAGCAGCAGACTTTCTTGATTCGCCTTCTATTCCATTAGGAACATTAGTTAAAGAAGACTCTTTAAGAGAATTATATTTATTGCTTATGATGTTTCTAATTGAAGCTATTTTTTCTTCTTGTTTTAATCCTGGGGTATCCCATATTTTCATTACATCTTCTGATGCTTTTATTCTTTTTCCCAATACCTCTCCACCATCTGCTAAATACGATGTTTTTCCACTATTTATAGATTGAAGCAGTGGGAGATTTCGTTGTGTTGCACTTCTATTTACTACAAATTCTCCTGGTGTCAACATTGCTGGAACAGTATCAGTTCCTCTTGGGGAAAATGCTGGACCACCAACTGCAAATCCAATTGCTTGTGCAGGATTAGCATTTACATTAACTGGAGCAATACCTTGTTGTTGTGCCCCTAAACTATTAATGGATGCAGATAATCTATCAATATTTGCTGTAGCAGTACTTGCTGCCGTTGTAAGTTTTACCCCAATACCTTGATTTAATTCGGTAACTGCTGCAAGACTAGATTCAAACTTTTCTGCACTTATTCCTTGTTCTTGTGCTTTATTGGCAATATTAACGCCAAGTGCTCCAGCACCTTTTTCTGCTGTACTCACTCTTTTTTCTGCATCATTAACTGTTTGACCCGATACTTGTCTTATAGCTATTTTTATTGCTTCTTCTATGTTTAAATCTTTATTTTGAGTTACAGCAATTGTTGCTTGCTCACGAACTAGAGAGCTTTGTTTTCCTGTCAATCCTATTTTTGAAAGTATGTCATTTAATGTTTCTCCTTTTGATCCAATTTCTTTTGCTGCATCTGCTTCTCTTGCATCTTTAGTGAATGATCTTCCTAGAGATTGTGCGAAATCACCTTCTCTCATTGACTCATTAATATTTACAGATCTTTTTTCCTCTTCTTTTGCTGCTTCTCTTGCTTTTATTACTTCTGATATTTTTCCTTTATTTGCATTAACATCTTTTAGATTTTCATCAGTTACTCCAGCTTCTCTAAGAAAACCACTTTTTTCTTGAACATCTTTTATTTTTGCAGACTTTGCAACTTCTCTATTTTTTTCATCTTGAACTTGACTTTTTTCCATGCCAGCAATAAATTTATCTAGGTTTGAATAAAATGTAGTATTTTGTTTTGTCAACTGAGAAAAATAATCAGTCTGTAAACTTCTTTGATTACCAATTAACTCTTGATTTGCTTTTACTTGCTCGTCATATACTTTGGCTAATTTTCCAACTAACATATCTTCTTCTGGTTTCTTTTTCCCTAAACCAGTAGTATTACGCACAATGTTGTCTGCAATATCTTTTCCAACTGGACCAAAACTATCTAAGAATGCAAAAAGTGCTTTGTTTTGTCCAGAACTAAAATTACTTACATTTCCACCTTGAGCTTGTGCTTGTTTAAGTAGTCCTTGTCCTTGAACTCTATCTCTTAATATTTTTTGTCTTTCTTTTGGATCTGCCGTTAAAAACTCTTTTCCTCTTTGAGTTTCATTATCTCTTTCTTGTCTTACTTGACCAAGTTTGCCTTCCAAAATAGCAAGATTGTTTGATTGATCTGCCAAATTCTTTAATGACTCTTGCAAATTTGAAGCTTCTGATTTTAATTTAACTAACTCAGATGCTGCACCTCTAAATGCAGCCCCACCACCTTCTGCACCAGAAGCATTCTGTACTTTGGGTTCTAATTCCCTAATTCTTTCTTGCGTTCTTTTTAAGTTATCTCCAATTACTCTGGAGTCCTGTGCTTCTGCTCCTTTGGTTCCAGTAAGTCTTTCTTGATTTGTTCTAAAGCCTTGCATTTGTCTATCTACTGAAATCAAATTCCCTGCTTGTGATGGCAAACCAGCATTTGTAGCAACAGTCTCTGCTGTAAACTTATCTCTCTGTAGTTTTGCACTTTCTAAGTTTTTAAACGATTCGCCAATTTGTTTTTGTCTTTGAGCTAAATTTTCTAAACCACTAATGTATTGATTACTTGCATTTTCTAATCTTTGACTTATATCTTTAGCTGCATTTAAAAATGGGTCTTTTATATTGCCAAGTAGTTTTTCTGCAACTTTAGATACATCGCCACCAGCTTCAGCAAGTAGCTTTGTGTATTCTTGTCCAGATACATTTCCAGCAACAGAACTTACGACTCTATCTGCTCCAGCCCCACTAATACCTTGAGCACTTAAAGCTTCTCTTAAACCAGCAGCTATTTGTACGGCTATATCTTGACCACCAACAGGATCTTCTATTGCACCAGCAAGTAATGAAGGCAATGCTTGTGAAGCTGCATTAATCGCATTTCCTTGAGTCTTAAATTCATTGCCATAAGTTCCAAGTGAATCAGAAAGTTTAGAAACGGCAGAATTAAAAGAATTAAAGTCTGGAGTTGATTTTTGATCAAACTGATTAGAAATTCCAGTTACTTTTGTTGATCCAATACCGCCACTAAAAAATGACTCATTTGTGCTTAACCTATTAGAGAAACTTTCTACCGAATTAGCAGCAGCAACAACTGCTTCTGATAATAATGCCATAGAATTTATAGATCTTTGATTTACAGTTACTGCTTCTTTTTGAGTTTTTTCTAATTGTGCAGCTTTAAAAGAATCTTTCATTACTTTTACAATTTCTTTTTTAACATCATCAAAGCTTACATTTCTTGCATTAGCAATTTTTTGTATTTGTGCATTATTAAATCCACCACCGCCACTAGTTAATTTGGTATCTAATGATGCTGCAAAATCTTTATAGTCTAATGTTCCAGCATTTCCACCAGCCTGTCTTACTGCACTAGAACCAAGTTGTTCGGCTTGTTTATTTAAAATGTTCGTAAGTGGAACTATTTGTGCAGCACCAGCTTCTTTTTGACTTTTTGAATTTAATTCGTTGAATTTTTTAACATCAAATCCACCAAAACCGCCACCAGTAATTCCAGATATTAATCTATCAAAACCACTTTTCTCTCCACCAGCTTCAACGAATGCTTTTCCAGCGTTTGCTTCAGTAATAATTTTTTGATTTGCTGCAATTGATTCGGCAATAGTATCATCAAAAGTTCTTAAACCAGTATTTAATTTATCAAATGTTCCTTGCAATCCTGTTAGTGCAGCACCTAACTTTACTTCTCTTATTTGTGCCTCTGCTTCTTTAGTGCCATCAGCATAACCTTTTATTAATCCAACAAATGCACCTAAAGCACCGCCTACAAGAGTACCTACTGGCCCAAGTGCCGAAAAAGCGGTAGCAGTAGTAGCAGCATATGTTCCAGCTTTTTCAATAGCACCAGCAAATTGAAGTGTGGACCTATAAGCTTCTTGCTGTGCTTTATCTTCAACAACTACTCCTTGTTCATTTGCTTTTGCAAGAGAAGAAACTTCTGGTGCTTCTGCTCTCATTCCAGAAGCAAGTAAAGATCCACCAACAGCAGCAGTTGTTATTCTATTGGCGTAACCAGATGCTCTATCTTGTTTAAACTGTCTCTCTCCTTCTGAACCAGCTTCAAAATCAGTCCGTTTTGAACCAAAAAGTGCTCTACTTCCAAAATCTTTTACCTTACCTTGGAATGTTAAATCGCCACTTTCTTTATAATCTCCACCTTTAATTAATTTTGATCCTAAAGACTTATCTCCTGTTACTTCACCTTGTTTATTAAAAACTGCCCCTCTTTTTCCTTGAGCAAACTGCTTAGTGTATTGATCAGTCATAGACTGGATTTGCAATTCGCTAACAGGTTTTCCTTCTTTTTGTGCTTTTGCTCTAAGTTGTTTTTCTGTTGCTACTCTATATTCATTAACTATTCCACTTCTTATATCTTCTCTTTCGCTTTTTCTAGGGGCTTTACCATCATTTTGTTTAGCGTATTCTTTTTCTCTTTGTTTTGAAATTTGCTTTATTGAATCAGGTGTAGTTATTGGCTTTGTTTGTCCAATTGGCCTTCCTTTTTCATTTACAATCTCACCCTTTGCATTTACTTGAAATGATCTAGTGGCCTTTTCCCCTGATGCTTTTGCTGCTGCTTTTGCTGTTTCGGCTTTTTGTATGTTTGATTCTGCATCTTTTATGTTTTGTTCTGTCTTTAAAATTTCATTTTGAACATTTAATTGTTTAGTTCCAACAGCAGTAATGCTATTTTCTATTGCCACTCTATTTTGAGCATTTGTATTTCTATCATCAAGAAGTTTTTGATAATCTTGATTTAACTTTAAAATTTGTGCATCTTCTTTTGATGTGTCTACTGCCGTTCTTGCCTTGGTATCTCTTGCGTTTGTTGCTGTAGTCAAAGCACTTTCAGCTTTTGTTATTTTTGCATCTATTGCTTTTGATTTTAATGGTTTTTCAGCTTCCAATTTTTCTGCTTTCGCCTTATCGATTTCTTCCTGTTCTTTTTTTGTGTTAGGAACTTTGTTGTCTCTTGCAGTAGTAGCTTGCGTAAGAGCATCTTCTGCTCTCATTATTTTTGTGTCTATGTTTTTTGTTTTTAATGGCTTACTAGCTTTTGCTAATTCCTCTTTTGCTTTATCAATTTCTTCTTGTTCTTTTTTTGTGTTAGGTCCAGCAGCAGTTTTATCTGCCATCTGTTTTGTCAATACATCTCTTTGTCTTTTTGCTTCTGCTATTTGTGCATTCACAACTCTAACTGATTCACCAGCATCTAATTTAGATTTTTTTCTTGCTTCTAGAACAGAAATTCTTCCGGTAATATTTCCAACTTTTGCAGTTTCACTTTTTAAGTTTACTGGCTGTTGAGATTTTAATCTTTTTGCTTCTTCTGCTTCTGCAAGTCTTTGACTCGCTGCATCAATTTTTGCTTGCTTCGCTTCTTGCATGTCCTTCTTTTTTTGCTTTAAATCATCGACTTTTTGTTTTGCTGAAACAACTCTTTTATTTTCTTGAGTTAAATCTACTGGTTGAGCTTCTTTTGTGATTTTTGCTTGTTCTGCTGCTGCAATTCTTTGATCTGCTGCATCTATTTTTGCTTGTCTAGCCTCTTCCATGTCTTTCTTTTTATCTTTTAATTCATTTACTTTTGTTTGTGCAGATCCAACCCTTGTATTTTCTTTAGTTAAATCTTGTCCTGCTGCTACTTTTGCATCTCTAGCAGCTACTATTGCTGTACCCTTTGCCCTTAATTCTAATTCAGCAGTATATGAAGCATCTGCTGCATCTGTATTCTTCTGAAGTGCTTCCGCTAAACTAGTTGCTTCTTTACCTAAAGTAGATAGTGTTTTACCAAAACCCTTTAGTTCTTTATTAAAAACACCAATATTTGATTTTTCTGCCGATATATCTTGATCTGCTCTAGCAACATTTCCAATTGCTTGATTTGATGTTTGATTTTGAACTTTTATTTCACTTACAATTCTTGTGGCTTCTGCTTTTGCATCTTTTTTTGATATTTCTGGATCTGACTCCATTATTTGATCAACTAATGTTAAAAGTATTTTCTTTAAGTTGTTTGGGCTATTTAAAAATGTATCACTAACTATACTATTACCAACTTCACCACCTTTTTTAAATTTTGCAAAACTATTCATTTGATGAAGTTTATTAGCACCAATTTTCTTTGCTTCGCTAGGGCTATATACATATTCACCTGGCGTGAGTAATGCAGGAACTTTACCACCAGATGCAAATTTGTGAGCATTAGCTAAATTATCAATGCCTATGCTATTAACTGAAGACTTTTTAATTACAAACGAACCTTCGTCTAAGTCCATTGGAACTGTGTCAGAATTGCCAGTTCCTGGTACTAATCCACCAGAAGCAAAACCCCTAGCCTTTTTTCTTTCTTCCATCATTTCTTTTGTGATTGCTACTGATTTTCCTAAAGTTGGATCTAATGCTAATGCAGGAAGTGGCTTGTATATATCTTCACTATATTTTTTAGATTCTTTGGTCTTTTTAGATGGTTTCCTTACCATTATTGGTGGGGCATCTCCTTTGCCTATGCTTTTACTAAATTTTCTTTCACGGCTACGAGATTCCCTATTTGTCTCTTCTATTGATGCTTTTTTTATACCAAAAATATCATTTCTTTTTTGTTCGAGATATTCACCCCAAGATCTTTCTGGTGCAACTCTCCGCATATTTGTTGGTGTAATACGATCAAAAGACAATCTTCTTATTGCTTCTTCTTTATCTCTAGCAGGAATAATTCCTTTTTTGCCCTGTTCGTCTTGATAAGAAAATCTAGCCAAACCTTTATTTTTTTCATCTTCTGATTTTCTTGATTTGTCATACATCATACCGCCAACTGCTCCAGCACCAAATCCTAAAGTGCCACCAATAAATGCCCCCGGAATATTACCAAGAAGAGCACCACTAACAGCACCAGTAATACCTCCAGCAATAGCACCACTTGGTCCAGACAAAACAATTCCTTTAGCATTTTCTTCTCGTCTTTCTGATTCTTCTATTGCAAGACTGTTACCTCTTTTTGGAGGTCTAGATGTATTAATGTCACCTGTGTCTGTCTCATTCATATTCCAATATCTTCTAAGTTCTTTCGCTCTTTCTTTTGCTTGATCTCTTCTGTCTTGTCTTTCTTGTAGTTTTTGTTGTGAGGCTTTTTTGGCAGCAACAAGCTCAAGAGATATAACAAAGTATCCCATCTGCCTAATCTTTGCAGCCATTTCAACTTCGTCTGCACCATCAACACTATCACGAACAATATTTCCTTTTGTATCTTTAGCAACAAACTTACCACTAGCAAATTTCTGTCTAACTACATCTCCACCATTAGCATATCCTCTTTTTGCTTTTCTTAGCCTGTCACTATATGCAGAAGAAGCGTTCATTGTTTTAGCTGCTTCTTCTTTTTCTCTAAATTGACTAGCATTTCTAACTGCTTCAAAACTATCAAATCTATTTGGTTTGGTAAATGTCTCTGGATTTGTGCCTTTCCATTGACTTCTTGCTTCGTCTTTAGTTGGAGCATCGCCAAAAACAGCCCTAAAAATTTGATCTTCTGATTGAGCATTTCTTTTTGGTGGCGGTGGTGGTGAGGTATTTCGTCTAGTATTATCTGTGGTCTTTGGACCAGCTTCAGCCCTTGCTCTTATAAGAATGTTTCTATCTAATAAAGTCCTAAGAGCAGCATTTACTCTTTCCATGTTGCCATTAGGTTTAGCAGTAGGATTCTTGTCTGGATGATTTATTTTTGCAGCAACTCTAAATGCACCCTTTATCACTTCATCTGTATGAATAACGCCCTTGACCAAATTTAAAATTTCTTCGGGGGAAAAATTTGGTGGAAATGGTTTTGGTCCTACACTATTGCCATTCATGAATCTTTGGCGAGGGATTGGTCCACCTAGAGCAAGTTTTGGTTTTGTTTGATTGTGCAAATCTTGTAATGATTGTAAAAAATCTCCTTTTGCTCCTAGTATGGTTTTGCCTTTTTGTTTTGTATCATATGAACCATAGTATTCAAATAATCCTAAATCAACATTATCTCCTAGTTTTTTACTAAAGCCTAATTTTTCAGGTTTTTTATAATACAATTTTGCTCTTAATTGTTTACTTAACAAATGATTATTTTCTTCTTTGCTAGTTTTAAATTTAATGTCTCCATATTTCCTTTTTCTAGGACTTATTGTTTCAGTGTCTACTGGATAAGTGCTTTCGGCAACCATTTTGCCATTTATTGTCGGTCTTGTAGCTGCTTGAATAGTACTACTGTATTTTTCAAGAGTAATATTTTCAAATTTTTTCCCCCATGCAGCTTCTGCTGGAGCAATCTTTCTCTTTAAATTTTTTAAGTAATCTATCGATAATTCTTTAAATTTTGGATTTTGTGTTTTATATTTCTCTAATGCTTCTGCTGTTGATATTACTGTTTTTGGTTTTGTGTTGTCAGAAGCGTACATTATTGGTCGAAAATTTGGATCAGAATACAATTCAGCATCTGAATCTTCCAAACGATATGAAGAATAAATATCTTTTTTATGTTCATCGCTTAATAATTTTTGTTTTTTTTCTACAACTTCCATATAAATTGTGTCTTCTTTATTTAACATTTTGTCTAGATCATTATTAATCAGAGTATTTATTGACGATGTATCTTTTTTACCTCCTACTTTTTCTAATTTTACAGGACCAGCTTTATAGTATTTAGTTCTTCTTACTTGACTCCTTGGCACAACCAACTCACCTGGCTCAAGCAAAGCTGGCACTTTATCCCCAGTTCCACTCCCTGGCACTATGCCCCCTGTTCTCATCCTAAGAAAACCGCCATCTGCTTTTTTATTTGTTCTTGCAGAAGAATTATCTGCACCAGCACCTTTTACAAAACCTGTGGCAAAAGAACCAATACTTTGACCAATTTTTACAGCAGCGAGAGCAGTAAATAATGGGAGTAAACCTTTAAGTGAATTGATTAATGACAAGACCGAAGTGGCAGCACCAATGAATGTATCAGCCAAACTTCTAAAGCCAGGGCTATTAACAATACTTCTACCAACCTCAAAAAAGCTTTCCTTCAACTTCTGTAGTTTTACAGCAAGAGCATCCTGTGCTTGACCAGCATTAACAGCCAAAGACACACTACCAGCTTGAGCTACCCCTAATGCCTTCTGTGCAGTAGCAAATTCTTGAATAAGTGGGATAACCTTACTGATCTGCCTATAACCACCTAATTGCTCAACAATGGCACTAAATCGGGGATCTGTTGACCTTAGTTCAGAAAGTCCAGAGGACAACCTTTTAATAGCTTCGTATGGACCAACAAATTGCTGTTCTAAACCAACATCTCCTAAAGCTTTAGCTTCATCTGCGGTATACCTAAGATTTATACCAATTTCTTTTAAGGCATTAGCCGTATCATTTCTTTGTATTCGTGTAAATATAGTTCTTAAGCCAGTACCAATACTTTCGGCACTTTCTCTTGTCGTTTGTCGTACTGATGTAAATAAGGCTATAAGCTCATTTAAATTACCACCAGCAGCTTTAAAAGCACCCCCTGTCTTTCTAATCGCCTCAATAATATCTGATGCTTCAACAGCAAACTCGCCAGCTACAGCATTAACAGAACCTAAAGCTGAACCAAGATCCTTTGCCTCGACCTTAAACTGCTTCATGATAGCAATAGCACCTTCAGTCGTATCTTTGAGGTTATCAAAGTTTGGTGCTAAAGCAGCTTGTGCCATTGCCTCTAGAGCATCTTTAGTTTCGGAAAGAGTTAAGTTAGCTTGTTTTAAAACTACTGCTACACCAACTAAATCTTTACTTGAAACACCCAAACCCTTAGACAAACCTGTTATTTGTTCACCTACAGCAGCAACATCTTGTGCCGTATCTCCAGAGACTTGTCTTAGCCTAATCATCTCTCTATCAAAATCTACAGCAGCAGAAAGTGCTTCTCTAATGTTGTTAGTGAAAGTAATAATTGAACCAGCAGTCACAGCAAATGCAGCAAATCTTTTAGCAGCAAAGCCAGCTTGCCTACCAAAATTTTCTATGGAATTAGTAACCTCAGAAAGCTGAGTTTTTAATGGAGTAAGAGAAGCAAATGTTGCAGAATTTGTTCCTATTTTTAAACTGTTCACACTTCCTAATGTGCTATTTATTTGATTGGCTGCTGCTTTTAAAGCACCACTATTTACAGCAACATTTAAATTGGCAGTCAGATTAAAAGCCATTTTTATACCTCAATAAAAAAGGGCAGAGCATAAGCGTAGTTACTTCTACGATTAAACCCTGCCCATCTATGCGATACTGTCCGTTTAGTTCTTGACTTATTCAGCAGGAACTTTAGCTGCTTCAACAACAATTTCTGGTGCTGCCGTTGTTTTGACAGTCTCAATCTTTTCTTCGATTGGCTTACCTTCGTCATCAAGGAACGGAGAGAATTCAACAACATAATCTCCTTCCTCGTTAACTCGATTACCATGAATATCAATGAGTTCACCAGCCTCACTAATATACCTACCATCCTTATTGACTAGCCTACCCTCAGAATCAACCCTTCGCCCTGTCTTATCAACTAAATGCAACTCTTCATCCACAAAGTTGTATTTAGCTAAAAACTGGTTCTCAGGTAGTTTCTTTTCATAATCTGGATCAAGATTATAAAGCAACATAGCAAGGCTTCCTGCTGCCTGTCCAGTTGCTGGATCGTCATCTCTATTTAAGTAATCTTCATAATTACTAAAATATGTTTTCCCTGTCTCTGAATACACCGTACATGAACTAACCCAGTAATTGAATTGGGCATTATCTGCTTGACCTTCAGCAGTATTATTATCTAGGGATGATCGCTCAGAGGTTAAAGCTCTAAGTTCCGCACGATCTTTCCTCATTTCAAGAGCTAAGTCCTTAGCCTGATTGAGTTTAATACCGCCAGACTTAATCTTCCTTTCTGCCCCATTAATTTTTTCCAATAATTTACGATATTCAGCTTCTTTGTTATCATCCCAAAGATTCTGCTCTCGCATAACATTATTGACTTTACCACGAAGAATTGCACCAGATTCAACGGCATCTCTAAATGCCTTATTGTAAATCTTTTGCCCTTCTTGCCTTTGCTTAACATTAGGTCGAACAACACAAAGTTCGACTTCTTTACTATCCAAAGTCACCTTAAACTGTTTCTTATTTGTGACACTCATAACTAATCCTCCTTTTGCTTAAGAATATTCTGGTGTCTGTTCCAATAAACAATATACTGCATTATCTCATTTTCGCAAGATCTAATTTGATGATTGCCATTATTCAAAACATTTGTTCTACACAGATCCCATAGTTCCCTCCACTTTCTTTGTTTGTCAGTTAAATCAGCTTCACTTATTCCATATCCCCAAATCTCTCCGAAGTTTTGTTCAAAAGAAGAAAGAGCACCAATAAATGATGTTCTTAGCTTAGTAGTTATAATTTTTTGCAATCTTGTTTTTGATTCAGTTTCGTACTTTTTTCTATTTCTTTCTTCATCCTTTTTAGAAAAGTTAGAAGCATCTTCCATTTGTGAATATATGTCCATTTTACTTACCTCCAGCATTCATTTGCATTTGAATATCCCTTATAGAGTCGGGCATATTTTCTTCTGCAAGAGTGCCATGTTTTTTTAGAGCTTGTGATCTTTCTTTCTTAATCATCCTTGCATTCATATCATTTAAAGATTCTATCTTCTTAGCATCTTCCTTGTTTTCTGCAATTATAAATATTTCTTTACTGTTTCTTATTTTGTCATTTGACAGCAATCCATCTACGCCTGTTTCTATTCCTTTTTTAACCCTTTTCCTTCTTTGCAAAATCAGCCATCCATCGAGCATATCATCATCTTCTAAAACTTCTTCTGATGGAGATTCTGGATGCTCATATATATTATCATAGAGTGATGACCAAATGATAACGCTTTTTTGTTCTTCTGTTAAATCTACAGCAGGAACGCCAAATAAATTATTCTCAGACTTTCTACATGACCATGTAGATCGCCAAGGATCTGTTCTTGCTATCTCTCTAAATTCAGAATCAGATATTTTATTTTCAATAAATGCTGAAGTGGCATCTTCTAGAAGTGGCTCAGTTTGTTTCCAAAAGTCATCATTTTCCCAAACTCTAGTTCCATCCTCAAATAAAAGTCCTTTTCCAACTAAGTATCTCATCTTATCCATAGAGGCAATGCCTTCACAAGATAAATGATTATATGCACTTTTTTCTCTGTATAGATTAGAAAATGTTTCCTTTGCTATTTTAAGCATTTTCCTAATTGTTTTTCTTTCTTCTGTTTTAAATGTGGCTTCAAATAGCCTTACTTTTAATTCCTCAATGTCTTTTGGCATTTGAACGATTTGTTTTTCTTTCTCATCATCCCATACATTGTTGCTATACATGAAGAATTCTAATTCTTCTTGATTGTACAGACCTTCTAATTCTGCTTCTTCAAATGATTCTATGAATATTTCTTGAGCGATGTGGCGAGTGTGGCGATCTGGCTGTTTAAGCAAATAGACTTTTCCGTTGATTTTACAACGAAAAAATCCAGTAATAATTCTACTAATATATAATTCCTTCTTAAACTGATCCATCCTATATTCCTAAAAATAAGGGGCAACAGGTTTCCCTGCTGCCCACATATTTGTTTGCAAACTATTATAGATCAGCAGTGCTTCGTAAAGCAGATGTAGGATCTACTGGATGCTTAATAGTAAAGTCGTTAAAGGTTCTGAATGAGTAGGTGACAGTTGCATTGTTGCCGTCAACACCACCACCTTGGTAATTACAAGATTGCATCTTGTTTTTTGTACCAAGATCAATAACAGTACCTTCAGTAAGAACTAACTTAATTGTCTGATCTTTCAAGTTGTTACCATTGTAACTATTGAAAGCAGAACCACTTTCGGTTACTTCAATATCATCGCCACCTTTTGCCAATACTTCAAATTCAGCACTAACTTCTACTGGGAATTTGGTATATCGGAAGTAAGGTGCTTTTCGACCCAATTCAAGAATCTGTTCACGACCAAGAGTCGCAGAAGCAGAAGCGGATTGGAAAGATGTATTAAAGCATTTTAAGGTACTATTAATAGTATTCTTGCCAGAAGCATCAATACCAGGAATCTGAGTTGGGAAAACAGACTTGTCCATATTAAGGTGCTGTCTTTGAGCAATACCAGAGGCAGATCGTTGAGCACTAAAATTAGTCGCTTCATCATATGGATCAGCATCCCAAGCAGGATCAGCATTGTCTGCTGGTCGAAAGAGTGGTGTCCACTTACCAGTAGAACCAGTATTCCAAACCTTATTGTTTGCAACCATAGTTACTGATTCAGTAGCATTTCCATCAATGCCAATTTTGTAAGAAACTTGACTTACAAAGCATCCAGAAACAACACAAGTAGAACTTGGAACTCCAGAAGCAGCTTCTTGAGTATCATCAGTAATAGAAAGAGCAAGAATTGCTTTCCTGTTAGATCGACCAACCAAAGTTGCACTAGAAGCACCTTGAGTTCCGAGATGGTACAACAACGGAAAACCATCAAGTACTTTTTCAAGTGTAACTTCTACATCTGCAACACCTTCGATGTTTTCATAGATTGAAATCATACCGATTTCAAAAACTTGTTGAAGATTAAAAGTAGTATTAATACCAACAGATTGAAGACCACGAACTTCTTGATAAGAAGTAGTGCCATCTGCTGCAATGCCTACTGCTTGACAAGCGTAAAATATTCTTCGATTTGCCATTTTATGAATCTCCCATATAAAATTCTGTCCAAAAATCAACCCTCACTTAATTAATACACCAATTTAAAGAGAATCTATTGAGAAAGTAACTCTTATACTAGATCTATACATAGGTGGAGCAGCAAACTGCTCTTGAGATCTAATTTTATCAAAAGATATCAGCTTCCATTGGTAGTCAGTTGTTATATCCCCATAATTTAATCCAGATGGAGCTATTTGCCCATCATATGTAAGAGGGTATTTTTGATCAGCTAAAAGTTTTGTCTTATCTATACCCCAAAATCTTTTTTCCCATTGATTAATAATAACATCATGAACTTGCCTTCTATCCCAAGGTGTTTCTGCAAAAACATGCATCAATATATCTTGTTTATGAACCCTATTAATAGCTCCTAGCTCATAAGGTGTCATGCTCACAGATGGCAATGTTTCTAAAACTATAGCAGGAAGCTGTATTCTATTTAGGGAAAGAACATCCCAAGCACCAGACCCTTTAGACGAAAATTGAACATCATCAACTCTAAAGCTGTCATATTGTATGGTTTGAAACCAAGGTATATCAGCAGATACAATCCTTACATTTCTATAAGAATGTTCACATTTAACTGTACTAGTTGTAGCTATTGGGGAATTAAAAATAATTTTACCTTCGGGATAATTTATCTTATATCCAGAAGGTCCAGATGTATTTTTAGGTATAAAAGATGTGTTTACATATATACCACTAATACTTATAGGTTGATGAGTATATTCAACTCCAGACTCCCACACCCAATCTGATCTAGCACCTTCCCAAACAGAACCATTTGCATATCTAGGATCTCTAGAAAGTCTCATCTTATAAGATGGTAAAGAATGTGAACCAACTCCTGTGGGGTAAACTCCTGTTGGAACATAAATATTTGTAAAAGCACCAGCACATAAAAATCCATTTTGCATGAACATATGAACAGATGTTTCTAGTAAGTCTGAAGTTAAGGAATCTCCATAATTTGTTACGCCATGAAATTTTATGCTCATTTTAATAATCCCTCTAAGCCTTCTTTTAACTTCTTGAGCATGTCTGCTTCTGTAGCAGCTAATGCTCTAGTTATCCAGTTATCATCTATTGTTCCGGAATGATTTGGGTCTACCCTAAATCCTTTTGACATTTTTGGAGAAATCATTAGTGCGTGGCGACTTCTTGAACGAGGCGTATCTTTATATATTACTTCATAATCAGCAATAACTATAGTATCACCAGCAGTTAACAGCCATCTTAGCCAATCAACAATATTGCCATTTGAGTCATAAGCACCAAAATCTTTATCTAATAAAGATTCTATGCCACCACCCTTAAATAACGATAATCTAATACCGCCCAAACTTGCTGAAGTTGGTCCAAGTGCATTTATTTGAATTGATGACGATATTGCCTTAACAACTCTTTCTCCAACATTTTCACCTGGTCTAAAACCAAAATCATCTCTCAATTTTCCAATACTTAAAGAATTATATGTATCATTTGGACCTTTTCTTAATTTATCTTCAATATATTCAACAACACTTGGCCTTATTTGTACAATTAATTGATTTATTGTTCTGCGAAGAGTTGCTTTTAGTTCTTTTACTACAGCTAATGCAAATTGTTGTTCGTCAAGGTTAACATTATATTTAAAAGAAGCCATATTTAAGCTCCTATTCTATTCCATATAGCAACCCAATATCTGTTTTGCACTATGTTTCCTTGATCAATAGGCTCGCCAGCAAGTTCATATGTATATCTAATCATTGGCTCTAAGCTTATTTGCATAATCATTTTTCTTGACTGCAAAACATTTGCTAAATCTTTTATATATCCCTTGGTCTGAATTGTTCCCGCTGGATGCTGTATGTTTGCTGGAACTTTAACAAACCAATCAGAAGGGCTATTTGATATTAAAAGCTTTATCGGAGTTGTTGTCTCTGAGAAATGATATCCCCTACCATCACACAAAGGGCAAATACTGCCATTTGGAAAAGGCATAGGACCACCACTAGTCCAATGATTTGATGACTTGTTCCCAATCGGATCTATAACACAATTAACACAAGCATTTGGAAGTGGGGGATAAACCAATAGGCAATCCTTGCCCAATTGATCTATTAGGTCATCTATAGCATCTTGAGCTATTTTTTTGACATCATCAGATAATGTAAATAATTTGCCCATAATGTATAATACACCACTGATAATTATACAATTAAAGCTTCTTTAAAATTAAATAATCGTCTGATGAATTAATTACACTAAGTTTTTCAGATTTTTTATAAATATCTGCAACTTCTTGATCTGCATTAACTATAATCAAACAATCTTTGGGCCTTAAGAATGTTTCTTGTTTTATTAATGAGAAATCAATAAGTTCTTGAGACAACCCCTTGTAGTTGATTAATAGAGTTCTAGGATTGTCTTCTGGTGCTTGAAAATCATCTGTTTTGTCTGTAAGAATAAAGTTTTCGTAGCTAAAATTCTTTATAGTCGTTTGTAATTGTTCTTTAGATTGATTTTTATATTCATCTACTCTAACTACCCCAAGCCCTCTTTGGCAAAGAGCAAGGGTGGTTTGTAGACCTTCTGAGCTTATATCTAAACAATACGAGTTGTTTGCTGCCCAAACAATTTCTCTTACTGCTTCAACTGAAAGTCCACCATCAACATTAGGTAGAGGAACATATTGCATTCTAAGTCTAAGAATGTTTTCTTCAAATGTGTAAAGAAAAGGAATAATATTTTCTTTTTCACAAATATAAGAGAACTCTGCACCTTCTTTGTAATCATCTAGAACTTTTTGTGCAAAATCTTTACTTACAAAATATAAAGGTGCATCGTCTAGTTCGTCAATGTCTGCAATTTTATAAGAAAGTTGAGAATGCTTTGTCTTTAGAGATGACTTATTTATCTGATCAAATATAGTTATCTTTGCTTGACCTGTTTTAATTAGTGGCCAAAAATCAATCATTATGTTTATATTTTTTTCTAGTCTTAAATTGCCCTTACATATTAAAGCATAGTCATTTCCTTCTGCAATAAATTTTTCTAGTACAGATTTTAAATTTGCACCCAACATATATTCTTTTTCTTTAGTCCATTTAATCTTTTTGAATGATTCTTCAGTAGTTACACTTTCTCTTCCAATAACATAAGCTTTAACTTTAATTGCATTTTTTTCTGAAGAGTTTATTGGAACAGGATTACCAATAAATTTAGACGAATCACTAATGGCTTTAAATAGCTCTTCCTGCGTTACTTTGCCACTAAAATAATTAATTACTTCTCTATGATTCCAACCAATTTCTGTCCAACCAATAATATAATTAAAAATTCTATCTACAACAGATAGTGGGTATGGAACACCTTTTGGTCTGCCAAATCTATGTATCCATTTTAAAAATGTAAGACAAACTGTTTTTCCACCATTCTGTCTAACCTTTTCTTGTATGTAACCTTCTTCACCACCGAATCCACGAAAATTCTTATTGAATGCTGGCCAAGCATCTTTCCTCATGCAAAAAACGCCTAGACCTTGCATTGGAATTTCAAATTCTTCTTCTGAAATAATTCTAGGATCATTACCCCAAGTTCCATACATATGACCTCTCCAGCCTGGATCAAAATGCGTAGATGTGCTTTTTTGGTCATCGTAAAGAAGTGGACCTTGAATTAAATTTTTTGTATTTTCGTTTTTCTTTAAGTATTCTTTAAGCTTCTCAATAGAGTCTTTTGCAAAAATAATGTGACAATCAATACACATTACAAATTTGCCAGTTGCCATTTCAAAAACATGATTTCTAGATTGAGATGTTCCAGTTTTTTCTGGAGCGTGTATGTACTTAGCACCAGCACTTCCACATGCTGACTTAGTGTCTTCACAAGATTTAGGCTTTGTATCTATTACTAAAAGTTCTACATCTTCTAGATTGTGAAAAGCTTTTAGTGCTTGAAGTGTAAAATAAACACCATCAAAATCATCATATGTAGCCATACCAATGGTTAATAACATAAATCCTCCTTTAGCTTCCTAAAACTTAAATTAAGCCTGTTTTGCAACAAACAAACCAGATAGCTCAACCGAATAAACATTGACCGCATCTAATGGAACAAACCCATTCTCAAATACTAGTTCTTGATTTGCTGATAAATTATATGATGTAGTTGTATCAGCATCTTCGCCAAAATTCAAGTACATAATTCCAGTAGAATTGTTTTTAAAGTAAAAATAATTTCTTCCTGATTTTGCAGGGAAAACTTGTTGGCTAATTCCTGTTGCAGCAATAGCACTAGAGCCATCTTCAAGACTATCGCTCATGCTAGTATCTACATTGTAATAGCCAAAATTTCTACTTAAATTTACTGGTTCAATATCAGAAAATGTTCTAACATCAACCCTATTGTAAGTAGTTACTTCTCCAGAAGGATGCCCTTCAGTTGGTTGAATAGTTGAAGATCCAATTTTAATCACACCGCTATTAATTATATGATGAGTTGCCATCTACCTACTCCTTATCTTGGGAAAAATGTTCTGCCTTCATTGCTAGTATAATAAACTTGATCTCTAGAACCAGCAAATATTCTAAACGGACTCATTATAGCAGCACCAGCTACTAATCCAACTCTTGCCGTTTGATATTCTAGTTTAACTTCTTCGTAAACAGAACACCAACCCTTTTCTAGTAATTTCATTCTACCATCCATAGTTCCACGCAAGTCAATAGAAGAACTACCATCTCTAATAGCAATTCCTTGACCAACAGCCCTTCTTGTCTCGCCACGCTCTATTAAACATGCTGATTTTATAGTCACTAAATTTATAAAGTTGTCATCTCTAGTAGTCGCCCTATCTACTGGACTAGGATTAATTGTGAGTGCTTGAATATCGACTTGAAAATTATTTGCAAATTTTAATTCTGAAGTAACTAGTTGAGCAGCAACAGCAATTACTTGCGTAAGTCGTTTGTCTGTATAGAGTTGTGGAGAAACTAAATCGTCTAGTAAAACTCTCAATAATGTTATAAATTCTGCTTGCCAGTACATAATAACCTCTATGGTTAGAGTATTGTTTCAATTAATAATACACCATATTTTAATCGGTAAATGGTGGCACTATAACTATATTGCCAACAGACAGCGTAATTATATGGGTATTAGATAAGGTAGATCTAAATTCATATGACCACCTTCCTGCCCCAATTTGTGCTAATTCTTCATTGCTAAGTTCAATTCTTAAAGATGTTCCGTTAAGTAGCTGTGCTCGTTTAATGAATGTTGGTCTAGAATCAATCATAAAGTCTGTAGTAGAATTAGTTAGGTCTGGCCAATTAACAGAAGTTATGTCTATGGATCTTGATTCTTCTGTTAAATAGTCATCTGTAAGTCTTAGTTCTATAGGATCTTCTGGATTAATTGGTATTGGATTTGTTAATGCTGGAACTCCTACTCCAGAAGTAGCACACCTTGTACTTACTTTAACATCTACATTTTCATATTCTTCTGGATTAATTGCAGTAGCACCTAAAAGTTCAGACCCACAATAAAACTTAATAGCCCCTCTAAATGATGTTGGTATTATTCCAGTAAATAGATAATTTCCGTTTGTAAGATTTACAAATCCTGTTGAATGTGAAACGCCATAATTTGTTCCATCACCATTTATTAATTGTGCATATATGTTTTGACAATTTTCATATCTTTTTCCCAAAGAAAGACTAACCCCTAAAGTAAATCCTTCTGATGGATTAGGATTTAAGTTAGATGTAAATACAGCTATTTCATAACCAAGATATTCTTCTGGAGTAGGCGTTGGGGTAGGTGTAGGTGTTGGTGTTGGAGTCGGTGTAGGTGTAGGCGTTGGTGTTGGATTCGGTGTAGGTGTTGGCGTTGGTGTAGGTGTTGGCGTTGGTGTTGGAGTCGGTGTAGGTGTTGGAGTCGGTGTTGGTGTAGGCGTTGGTGTTGGCGTTGGTGTAGGTGTTGGCGTTGGTGTAGGTGTTGGCGTTGGTGTAGGTGTTGGCGTTGGTGTTGGAGTCGGTGTAGGTGTTGGCGTTGGTGTAGGTGTTGGAGTCGGTGTTGGAGTCGGTGTTGGTGTAGGCGTTGGTGTTGGAGTCGGTGTTGGTGTAGGCGTTGGTGTTGGAGTCGGTGTAGGTGTTGGCGTTGGTGTTGGAGTCGGTGTTGGTGTAGGCGTTGGTGTTGGAGTCGGTGTTGGTGTAGGTGTTGGCGTTGGTGTTGG